>Ga0182004_10001626_pt1 | contig 16737 bp, 19 predicted proteins | sample Sormic07211540_1_FD_120479 | JGI IMG/M metagenome (GOLD analysis project Ga0182004, IMG submission 120479) | Endophyte microbial communities from Sorghum bicolor roots, Mead, Nebraska, USA - 072115-40_1 MetaG | ecosystem: Host-associated > Plants > Roots > Unclassified | place: USA: Nebraska...
ATCCTAATCCCACTAACTATTTTTCTAAGCATGCAAGCTATCCACATCAACATCCATTAAAATTTGCAATCAAAGCCAACTAGCACATATTGTTAATTGATAGTTATTTCTTCATCCACTAATTTAGACATTTGTGGTATACTCACATCCTCAAATTAATTGTCTCAAATTTTGCAATGCAAAGCATTGTCACATGAACCTTAATTAAGGTAGAGAGGAGGCATATGTTACCTCCCTGCCCCTCGGGATGGGCCAGTCACCGGTGTCTTCATCGCTCTCCTCAGTAAATGTGCAATGAATTGCAATTTTATCATTGACAATGAAAACATTGTCATGATCAGGATAAGTAACCTTCATCAACAAAAACAGATTCTGTATTAGAATCTAAAACACATATATAGTCAGCATTGGAATTAACTCTACATCATAATCATAGAATGAGTAATAAGAAGTATAGATTAATTAGGGACTTCTAAATTAATGATACAAGCAGAGTGAGCACATTAATTAGGATTTTACCATATATAGTAATACTTCCATATAAATCTGAAGCACTTGCACACAATGAGTAGGGTTTTTTATTAACAGATTATATCTACCAAATCCGATCTAGATTAGAAACCTAGTGCCACTGTAGTACTTCCACATAATTAAATGATAGGCATCAATGAGACAAATTAGCATGAAGCTTGCATGAAAAAATTGCATGAAGTTTGCATAACATAATAATGGCTATACCATATATAGGAAGCATTGAAATTAACTCTACATCATAATCATAGAATGAGTAATAAGAAGTATAGATTAATCAGGGACTTCTAAATTAATGATACAAGCAGAGTGAGCACATTATTCAGGATTTTACTATATATAGTAATACTTTCACATAAATTTGAAGCATTTGCACAGAGTGAGTAGCGTTTTTTTAGAATAAAAGGGCATTGCCCCTGTCTTAGCATTACCAGGACAACATTAGCATTCATTACATTGTTCTCAGGTGGATTACACCTTTCTCAATAGGGAACGACACTCAGGCCAACACTTCACCAGCGAAACAACCATCCCTAGGCACTTTCTCAGAACATCATCCCTGACAAATACCAGCACACATAACTAAACAAGCAAAGAAACAAAACAGAACAATGAAACTAAAGACACTTCTCAGGCTTGTACACTTCCAGGCTGAACCAGGCATGTTTAACAGATTATATCTACCAAATCCAGTCTAGATTAGAAACCTAGTGCCACTACAGTACTTCCACATAAATGATAGACATCAATGAGATCCAAATACTGAAATTAAAGAACCAAATCATCACTTGCATATATGATGGACAGTAGAAGTAGAACAAGAAAACCCTACCGCGGGTTCCTCGAGGGAGGGATGCTGTGCCGCCGCCGGGCCCCGACTCATGTCGTGGTCGTGCGTTCTGGATGCAGGAGGGAGATCGGGATGCCTCTGCACCGCCGCCCCCGTATTGACATTGCATCACCGCATCCCCGGCGTCGTCTAGCTCAGCTTACGCACAAACCTACCATTTCTATCGCGCGGCCGCTGGTTGGAGTGGTGCTATGATGGCGGTGAGGCTAGTGCAGCAGGGGAGCGAGAAGGTGCAGCAGGGGAGCGGGGAGGCTGGTGGCTGCTGCGGGTTTTGCGAGCGCCGACCATTTTGCCAATGGAGAGGTTGCGCTCTTTGCAGTCGAGATGAGAGCGAGACGAGTAGGAAGTCGATGGGACAGTTTGGGGGCAATGCAGATGAATCCTTGTCTTCATGGCAGTATTTACGTGTGGGCCCGACCATCAATAGTCTCTGGTGTCATTTGAAAGTTGTGCTGTACATCCCTTATATCCCTATATACCTCATTGCACAGTGACTAGGACATGTGGGAGAGATGAGGACCTCTACGAGCACGTGCATGACCACTTTCTCAGAATTGACTGAAACTTTTTCCTCAATACTATACAGCTAAATTATGTGACCATGCAAATTTTTAGATTTTTCTAGGCACCTTAGGCATTTTTTCCATTTTTTCATTAGAAAATCAACAAATAATTACCAAAATAGGTACAATTTTTCCAAAAATTGCCTAGGTGCACACAACATCATCCCTCACCTACATAAACATCGTAAAAAAGTTTTAAGTGGTTTGGTGAAAGTTGTGCTACACGTCTCTTATATGCCTATGTACATCATTGCACAGTGACTAGGACATGTGGAAGAGATGAGGGCCTCTGCGAGCACGTGCATGACCACTTTCTCAGAATTGACTAAAACTTTTTCCTCAACACTACATAGCTAAATTATATGACCATGCAAGTTTTTAGATTTTTCTTGGCACCTCAGGTATTTTTTTCATTTTTTCTTTTGAAAATCAACAAATAATTACAAAAATAGGTAAAATTTGTCCAAAAATTTGCCGACAGCGCTGCGCACACCTGCGTCGTCGTAGCTTACTACAACCATGGTGACACCAACAACTACACCATCCATGGTCGCGCCTAGCAGATGTAGGGCGAAGGCTTCGCTCTTTGCTGCACAGAGTTCGGCCAACGACGACGCAATCCACGACAGCCAAGAAGAATTTGTACCTGCGTCTTAGGACACAATCGAGAACAGGTACATCTCAGGATCGGTTGCTATGTATTAAATTCGTTTGGAATGTATTAGATTTGTTAGCTAGGATTAAACTAAAAGCATGTGCAGAAAATATTGTCACATGATCTATTGCATGGAAGTAGAGAATCGTGTGGATCTTGTTATTAATTATCATGATCTATTGCATGCGAGTAGGAAATATTTGTTATTAATAGTTTCAGTAGTGTTCTTATCAATCTCTGCTATTGCATCATTCTCTTCTAGCAACTTAAAGAAATTGTCATCGCTTAATATGCAGAATGGAGGATAAGTGGACAATATATGTCGTTTGCAAATAGATTGAGGAGGGAGAACAGTTTCATAGGTCATTTTCTATTGAGAAGAGTCTTCTCACTCCAGGTAACTTAACAACATTGAAATCAAAACTGGGGTATGGGTCCAGGGACTACATGTATTACAAGAGGAGAAGTGTTGATGATCCTGAGTCAACAATACTACTTGAACTTTAATACGATGTTGATCTATCAGACATGGTAGATAGTTGCCAGGATGAGAGTGAGATTAGATTAGTTTTGTCGAAGAATCAAGCAAATGACCTATGTGTTGCTATAACACCCATTAAAAAGAAAAAAGGTAGCACTGATGATGAAGAAGACAAAGCTTTTGATCTAGATGGTTACAAAGATTGGCTAGCTTATCTGCATTCCAAGGGCGAAGCCTTGGGTGAGTTACATAAATCCCTGGTGTATGTGTTATTGTTCTTTTTCAGAGTTACAAGATATATACAGGGAGGACACAATCAATACATTTATAGAATGGTTGAAGGTTCAAGGATATCTTGATGACATCAGTAATATCTTGATGGCAAATTACAATTCTTTTGCAAGCTTCAAATTATGATAGCTGATCATGTGACAATATTGTCTGTAGATGCTTTTAATGATCCTAGCAATCATATATATTCCAGTCAAGACAGCAACTGATCACCAACAGAGAAGGCACCATCTCATGCTCGACGTTGGAAACCAGTTTAAGGTAATTTTCTTTGATCTCTTAGCTCTAAGACATAAAGACAAACCAATTTTCTTTGATCTCTTAGCTCTGAGCTTAGGCATTATGTTGTTTGATATGCAACCATAAACAAAGTTATGTAGCCATAAAGACAAACAAATTTTCTTTGATCACTTAGCTCTGAGTTTAGGATCAGCAAATGTGAAGAAAAGAAGAAGTGGTACCCTCATCTGCTGTCGTCGTTTAATATCCGTTGTAACATCTTGTTGCCATGGAATAGGCTCAGAAAATGGGAAGAAAAGAGGATGTGGTACCCTCAAATGCTTGAAGGCACTCTCTAAGGGACACAAGTCTGGCAATCAGAAGCTCCATGTTGAGTTCTCCAGACTTGGAGGAGCGGTAGGTGACAACGCACGTTCACTGATGAAATAGTGCTGTTTACAAGGAAGAGGGCGTCACTCATTGGATTTAGAACAAGGAAAGATATCCATGATGATGTAAAACAATCAATAGCATCTGACAAATTGGTAATAATATTTGCTTGTGTATAGATTTTAATTATTGCAATAACGTAACAACTGACCATGTATTTGCATGTCCTTTGATTATATAACAGGCTAGGTAGGACCTTGAGGATGGACATGATTCAAAGATAAAGATATGGGCTATTGCTAAAGAGCGTTGCAAAGGGTGGCGATCAACTTTAAGTGCTACAGCCAAGGCATACAACACGTACCAGGAGAGAATGAGCCATAAGCCTAAAAAATTGGACACTGTAGAATGGCACTATTTGTTGAAATATTTTAATAGTGCAAAGTTCAAGGTTTGTTCCACATTCTGACTATTCCTAATAATAGCAATTTTGGAAAAATGGCAATGTCTAAATCATTAAGATGTCTGTTCAAATTGCATTCTGTAGGAAAAGAGCGTGAAGAACACTGGGAATTGATCCCAGAAAAAGACCACTCATTTGTGAGGATCTAAGCCTTTTTCTCAGTGTCGCTATGAGAAGGTAATTAATACAGAAGCACATCTACAAGCTTTATTGCTGCAAGATTTACTAATTTGTTCTATTCTTGTCATATCAGAGAGACCCAGAAGCTAGTGAGGAGCCCAATGACTTGGACCTTTGGTACATTACTCACACTAAGAATGGGGCATGGAAAGACCAAGCATCTGAAGAAGTCTATGTAAGTTCCTAATGCACGTGTGCATAATTGCTAGTGCATGCAAGTAGATAATGCCTACAATGTCATCATCAACTAACTCTTTCATCTGCCCGTTGTAAATTTTAGGAGACAGCAAGGAGGGTTATTTCTGATAAGGAATCAAATGTAGAGGGAAACTTCCTTTCGCTAAAGGAGAGGAACGTGCTTTTCTAGGAGGCATACAAGGAAGTCACAAAGTGCAAATCAAAAAAACTTGCATGGTAATGGGTACCTTGCAAAAAACCAAACTAGAAGGCATCTGCTGAATGCGGATCGCGAGGAACAAATTCGTAGGGCAGAGCAACAACGTTGGGAACACCTCGAACTCATGGAAGAATTTGAGAGGCTACAAGAACAAATGAATTCATGGGAAGCTGGTAGGGCAGCTAAAAGGCAAGCTCAAAGGGCAGTTTATGCAGCACAGATTGAAGAAGTTATGAGGGCAAGGGAGGCTGATAAATAAGCGTTTAGGCAAGAGATGCAAGAATTGCTAGCAGGACAAGCTCAACCAGGGTTGCAGCAGGTACTAGTAATGCAAAATGTTAATTTGTAAAAGCTAGTTATTGAATGACTTTATTTCCTTTGGGTCCATAACTAACCATCTGTATATGTTTGTTCATGCAAAAGTGGATCTGCAAACACAAAGGGCTAATACCCGATTCAACGTTAAGGCGTGCCAGCCGATTTGACCTTACAATCGACAAAGGTGATAACTCGAATACTTTGGTCCCGATAACAGCGATGCGCCCGGATGTCACGGCCAAGAGGTATTCACGCGGAACTCGAGAACTCGTCGAGTATGACTCAAAGAATTCTTAAGAACTCGTAAGTAAAGAGAAAATATGCGAGTTGATGAAGTCATCGAAAGTAGATGCAATAATAGATGTAAAAACTTGTGTTTGATTGATTGGATTCTCTCTTACATCGCTACTAGGTCCATATTTATACCCTATCCTAAACAACCAGGTACGACTAGGATTCTAATTCCAAACTAAACAAAATCTGTATACAAAACAAACTCTAATAATTATGGAAAACAACAATTCATCTATCCTAGGCGATCGAGACGCCATCATCATCTTCTCGACGATTCCTACGCCTTCTTCCATCATCATCAGCATATCATCCTTCATCGGCATCAACAACCGTCAATATCAACCATCAGCATAGATTAACCATCATCCCTGGACTTGGTCATACCCTGCTGCTTTATTATCAGCATCATACTCCATAGGCAATTCCTTTGTCAACCGGTCATTACTTTTTCGCCTGCCGATCCAAGCTCCATTAAATTTCCAAATACGTGTCCAAAAATGGTGTCAACACATGCCCCCAATTTCGGAGTATAAAATCATTAATGCTCCGAAATTCTCTCCTAATAATGATGCCCTTTTCGCAGTTACTCGCTTCTGACGGCAATCAATTACCAAATCCAAACAACCTTAACCCGGATCTCCAGCATGCACCTTGAATTTCTCAACCTCCCGAACCAACTCTCCTAGACAACTATTCCATTAGAGTGGACTGCTGATGAACCAACCAAGAGATCCTGCACAGTAAAATATCTCCTAAAATCATGACCACTTGCTGTGAAATCACCTACACAATCCCTTGATTACCGTGCGAACAGTTACCAGATCCATCTGAACACCCTCGAATTTCATAGATACGACAAAGAGATAAGTCAGAAATGCCCCTGCTCACTTTACCCTATAAATACTTCCTTCCTTGGTACTCTTTCTCTACCTTGCCATCCTTCATACTTCAAACCCATCTCTCTGGCGGAGGCGTTGTCGAAGAGCTCAAGAACTTCTGCAAAATCTCCCCCAACGGTTTTCAAGTTTTCGATCTTCTTCTTCTCCGAAAAGAAATGGCCGTCAACTTCGTCGTCCGTGAGGTTAATCTATTCCCATCTTTCCTTTCTTTACCGCACCTCTTTACCTTTTGCAAGTCTACTTACTTAGCATCTTTCTTTCTTCTTTCTTTTTCTCTGTTCTTCCGGTCTTCAAATCTTAGGAACTGAGAAAGAAAATTGTTATTCCTACCAAGCAACCTCACCTTCAATGCCTCGGTCCACTGGGTAATCTGGATCCTACCGATCTGATTAATGCGGAGACAAATATAATTCCCTTTAGAGCCGAGAACTTTTCGTTAGATCTGTGGAAAGATACCTTCCGATCCTGGCCAAGTTCCACCAAAGGATGGAAGGATTGGTTCTTGAGGGTAGGCAATACAAATGAAGTATACTGGGGTGAACGCCAACTAGACCAGTGTATCAGGCTATCTATTGCCGATATGGAAAGGAATGAATCACTACTGATAGCTGCTTCATACTTCTGGTCGGATACTTTCAATGCTTTCCTTTTCGGTCACGGCCTAGCTTCCCCTATTCTCGCCGATGTCCTCATGCTCACTGGTTTAGACATCGCGTCTGCCGATGATGGTCAATTATTCGATCGCAAGGCCGAATGCAAAGTAGAAACCCGCAACATCGGCGGCTGGTCAGGGTATATCCAGAAGTATCAAAGAACAAGGCTGGTTGGTCAGAGAGAACACGCCATTTTTCTGAACATGTGGCTAGACAAATTCATCTTCTACAGCCGATCAGTAGGACCAACCTCCGTCTACTTATCGGCAGCAGAAAAGTTAGCCGATGGTGGCCGATTCCCTCTTGCCCAGTATCTGTTAGGCTCCGTCTACCATCTCCTCCATCAAGTAACCCAGAAACTCTTGCTAGGTGAACCCATCGGCAATCTAGGATGCCCTTGGTGGTTCATCAACAACTGGCTCAATGTTCATATGCACAAACGCCTTCAGTTTGATTTCTTCACACAGAAATTCCCCAAAGACATTGCCGAAGATTATGAACTGGCCGATGATGAATCAACAACTCGCTCACCCCTCAATTATGGTGAAGCTGCCATAGTTCTCCCTGGCACCGGCTACAACGAAAACCAGATCGGCCGATTCTTCCAAACCTTGTATGATCGTCTCTCCAAAGATCAGCGAGCATGGATGCCTTATGAAGATCCAGAAACCACATCCCCGCTCACCTTCCATCTTTTTGATGATGCTCTCAACAAGGATAATGACTCGATGATGGCAATCATCACTCCGAGAGCAATCCCAGTGAACACTTTTGGCAGCGGGAAGAACACCAACCCCACCTATGAGTTTTACAACCTATCGGCACTAGCTCGCCAACTAGCTTTTGGCCAACTACTGATTAGACTTTGTTATGCCGATGTGGTGAAACCAAGGGAGACAATAACCAGTGGACTTGAGCGGATAAGGATAGCCCAGCTCCAACCAAATGCCAATACGACAGACATCGATCTATTGGCCTGGGTTCCAGCTCTCTTCATCACTCAGTTGTATAAACATTGGTGGGAAGAATGGAAGGAGCATTTGTTCAGGGCATCGGCTCATACATACCGCGGCATGATCGACTCCGGCTACAAGGTCCCTGATAACATTGTAAGTCTCTTACTGATACCTCAGCTCCTTTGTCATCTTTAATCTTATCGGTAATTTACTTATACAATTTTTTAATAGGTCGATAACCTAGCACCGACAATTAGCAGAAGTGGAAGGCCGATCCAGCTTCTTCAATCAGGCCCGATTTCTTTGATCGACCACAACGCGCCAAGTCTAGCAGCCCTGATGCATCGGAACGTACGCTTCAAGAAGACGACCACCAAATGGTCAAAAGTATCTCCATCGGTGGCTGCTGCTACCCTAGCACAGGCTTTCAAGGTAAGAATCTTAATAAAATTTTTTATATATATACCGAATTCATTCCATACTCACTTCATCTTCTCAGGGTACATCGGCTGCAACGGGAACTTCATCGGTAACTTTCATTAAATCTTCATCAGTACCCTTTCTTATACCCAACTCTTGAAACTTTATTTTCTATAATAGCAGACTGGCAAATCGGCAAAAACCAGGAGTGCTCTAACATCGGGTGTCGATGCCCCCTAGCCCAGTCAAGCTCCCACTAAGAGAAAGGGTCCTAAAAGCACCAAGACCCAACCGAAGCGCCACAAGACAACATCATCTTCTCCACCTCATCCAGTGTCCCCGATCCCGGTAGCATCATCTCCTTCTCCACCAGAACCACAGACTCAAGAAGCACCTTCTCCTCGACCAGTATCCTAGCCGTAAGAAGCACCAGCCGATGTTTCTGAATAGATCACCGATCCGGCGGATCTGGGCACATCATCGGTCGTCCCTCCAGAACATACCATCACTATACCCCCTCAAGGTAAAGTACGGATCACAAAATTATTACTAATGAATTTGTTTAATAAGCTATAACTATCCTTGTAACTTTTTAGTTGAACTCACTCCATTGGCAACCTCAGCCGATCAAACTATAGCACCAGCTGCATCTCCATGCCAAAGGCAGGAAATTACCTTGAAGCAAGTAAGTTATCTGATCTTCAGACTTCACATTATCAATACTTAATCTTTGAGTAACTTATCTTCTTTTTTTCTAGGAACAAGACTCCCTAGACAGTCTGTTTTGCTTTGCCATCAATATTTCCGGTGATGAAGGCGAAGAAGCAAGTTTTTCTCATGCATTTGGGATCTCATCGGCAGAAATCAAAGCCAAGTTGGAAGATTGTTAGCTCTGCTGCACTAGGACACAACCCATCTATTGGACGATTCCGATCCGGCTAAAGCTATATTCAAGACCCTCCGTGGTCAAATTCCAGCCGATGCAGAAGAAGTCCTCTTCCAAGCTGCCCACTTAGATAGCCGCCAACTCCAGTATCAAAAGGCCACCCAGCGTCTTGCCGGTAGAGCTGCTCATGCCCGGCTCGCAGAGGAAATGATACAAGTAAAGCGTGCTGCCGATGAGAAACACAAGAGCAACAACATTCTGTAGTCCTCAGGGGATGAGCTCAAACAAAAGATCTTCGATATATCGGCAAGAAGAGAACCCCTGCTAGCTGAACTCAAGCAAGTGAAGAGGCCATGACTCAAGTTCAGCAAGAAGAAAGCCAGCTGCCCGAGGTGCTCAAAACTCTTCAGCAAGAATGCAAGTGAAGAAAAAGATGAAGCCAGTGGAGGGTTCTGCCGATGAAGATACTCGAGAAATAGAAGAAGCCAACCAGATTCGTCTGCGCGCCATATCAGCCATCCAAGCTCTGCTGAACCTGTGAACTCTTCAGCGGCAGCTTGTTTAATTTTGCTTTAAAAAATTTTAAATCATTTTGGTCTAGCCGATAGGACTGTTATCGGCACTTAAACACTATGCATGGTCCTAGATACATTTTATCCAGCCGATAGGACTATTATCGGTATTTGAACCTTTATGCATCAATCAGATACTAAGATAGTATTTCTTTAAATATTTTCCATTCAATGCTCTGGGAAATTCAACTCCTTCGAGAGATTCTAAAATATAAGCATTGCCAGGATCAAACTCATCAAACTCCTCCGATGTAAACATAGTACCTTGATTGTCAGCATAGTAAGGAGAAGAATTCAACACCTGAATTCCCATACCGATTGCAAACTCATCAAACTCCCCCGATGTAAACATAGTACCCTGATCGGTAGTAATCGTTTGAGGAATACTAGATCGGTAAACAATATGCTCCTTTACAAAATCAATCATATTGGCCGATGTTACTTTCTTCAAAGGAATAGCCTCAACCCACTTAGTAAAATAATCAGTGGCAACTAAGATAAACTTATGCCCCTTGCTTGATGGTGTATAAATCTGACCGATGAGATCAATAGCCCAGCCCCAAAACGCCCAAGGTTTACTAATGGGATTCATAGCCGATGCGGGTGCCCTTTGAATATTGCCAAACTTCTAACATCCTTGACATCCCTTGAAATATTTAAAGCAATCTTCAAGTATAGTCGGCCAATAATATCCATTTCTCCTAATCATCCATTTCATCTTGAAAGCCGATTGATGTGCCCCACACACTCCTTCATGAATTTCGCCCATCAAGCTTCTAGATTCATCGTCACCCAAGCACTTAAGCAAGACTCCATCTATCGTTTGGTAATACAACTCTTCTTCACAGAGTACATACTTTGTAGCTTGAAACCTAACATGCCTCTCAACTTTCCTGGATGGATCTTTTAAATAATCAATAATTTCCTTTCTCCAATCATCGGCACTGACTGCCGATAATATGTCCAAGATGGGTTGATACCCCGAGGTGTGTTGAGCCAAACGGTTGGCTTCTTCATTATGCAACTGAGGAATATGCTCTAATCGAAAATCCTTGAATTCCCTTAACAATTGTACGCATCTTTCATAATAGGCTATTAAAACATCACTTCAGCATTCATAAATTCCAGCCAATTGGTTTATAACAAGCATGGAATTGCTGAAAATCTCAACAGCATCGGCATGAACTTCCTTCAATAATTCCAATCCTTTGATCAAAGCTTGCTATTTAGCTTGATTATTTGTTGACGTAGCAACAATTGGCAAAGAAAATTCATACTTCTTTCCCCGAGGAGAAATTAGTACTATTCCGATTCCTGCCCCCCCCCCCGATCACATGTAGATCCATCAATGAAGAGCGTCCATGGAACAATTTCTAGAGCATCCACTACACCGCAATGCTGAGTTACAAAATCGGCCATAATTTGCCCTTTAACCGCTTTAGCCGATTCATAGCGCAGATCAAATTCCGCTAATGCTAATATCCACTTCCCAATTCTACCACTCATAATTGGCATTGATAACATGTATCGGACCACATCATCTTTGCATATAACAGTGCATTCGGCCGATAGCAGTAATGTCTCAATTTGATACAAGAAAAGTATAAACATAAGCACAACTTTTCAATTGCCGAATACCTTGTTTCAGCATCCACCAATCTTCTACTTAGATAATAAATTACACGCTCCTTCCCCTCAAATTCCCGAATGAGAGCCGAGCCGATGACCACATCATCGGTAGACAAATACAATATGAAGGGCTTCCCTTGTTGCGGTGGAACCAAAACTAGAGGATTTGCCAAATAATTCTTGATTTCATCCAAGGCTAATTGTTGCTCCTTTCCCCACCCAAATTCTTGATCGGCTTTTAGCCTAAGCAAAGGACTGAAAGCACAAATTTTACCTAATAGATTATATATAAATCGTCTAATAAAATTAACCTTACCGATCAATGATTGAAGTTCAGTCTTATTGGTGGGAGCAACTATTTTGTTAATGGCATCAATAGATCTCCTGCTAATTTCAATCCCTCTTTGATACACCATGAAACCAAGAAATTGTCCTACCGATACATCAAATGCACATTTACTAGGATTCATTTTTAAACCATGCTTTCTTGTGCATTCCATCACCTTTCGCAAATCGGCTAGATGCTTTATGAAATCTCCAGACTTAACCACCACATCATCAATATAGATCTCTACTAACTTGCCGATGAACTCGTAGAAAATAAAATTCATGGCTCTCTGATAAGTAGCACCAGCATTTTTCAAACCAAAAGTCATGACTATCCATTCAAACAATCCAACATGACCCGGACATCTAAATGCAGTCTTAGGAATATCTTCTTCAGCTATGAATATTTGATTGTAACCTGCATTGCCATCCATAAATCTAATAATTTGATGTCCAGCTGCAGCATCAACCAACAGATCAGCAACTGGCATTGGATAACCATCCATCAGTGTAGCTTTATTGAGATTCCTAAAGTCAATGCAAACACAAAGCTTCCCATTCTTCTTATAAACGGGGATGACATTGGAAATCCATTTGGCATACCGACACTGCCGAATAAATTTAGCTTCAATAAGTTTGGTTATTTCAGCCTTGATATCAGGAAGAATATTAGGATTGCATCGTCGTGCTGGCTGCTGATGCGGCCGAAACCGAGACTTAATAGGCAACCGATGTTCAACAATTGATCGGTCTAAACCAGGCATCTCGGTATAATCCCAAGCAAAGCAATATTTATATTCCTTTAACAAATCGGTTAATTGTTGCTTACACTCAGAATCTAATTTAGCATTAATAAAAGTAGGTCTTGGTTTATCACCATTACCTATATCTACTTCTACTAAATCATTATCCAATGTAAACCCCTGACCTAACTTTCCATCATCGGTGATCCTATCCATTAAAACCCCTCATCAGAACCGACTGCTTGGTCGGTGGAATTTAGTAATCGGCAACCTTGAGAAAATCCTTCTCCCAAACTTCCCCTGAAATGCATCTGGTCCTCTCATAAGTATCTGATTCTGCCGATGCAATGACATATGAGGAATCTCCTGGGACAATTTCAATCTTGTCACCTACCCACTGAACCAGGTATTGGTGCATTATAGAAGGAATACAACAATTAACATGAATCCAATCTCTCCCCAACAGCAAATTGTATGCACCTTTTCCACTGATGACAAAGAAGGTCGTCGGCAAAGTCTTGCTACCGATAGTCAATTCAACACATATGGCCCCCTTGACTGGAGATACATTCCCTTCAAAATCTTTTAACATCATATCAGTCTTGGTCAAATCCTGATCCCCTTTGCCAAGCTTCCGATAGAATACGTATGGCATAATGTTGATAGCAGCTCCACCATCAATGAGTATCTTGGTCATCGGCTGCCTATCAACCCTGCCTTTATCAAACAAAGCTTTGAGATGCTGCCTTTCATCATCATTAGGCTTCTCAAACATAGCCGTCATCGGATCAAGTGCCAATTGAGCTATCTGACTAGGGATATTTAATTCTTCATCATCACTAAAGGGTGCAAGAAACTCCATCGGCAACATAAATACCATGTTAACATCTGCCGATTGTCCCTTTCCCTTGTGATCTCATTGCTGCTGATTCTCAAACTTAGAAGAATTTTCTTCCCTATTTAATTCTTCTTGCCATTCTCGCTGCATCCTTCATTTCTATGTCCTGGTCAATCCCTCTGGACACCATTGGGGAAGCTGTGTCCTCTGCACTGGTTTATAGCAAGCCTCCCTTGATTCCATCCGATAAGTGTTAGCATCCCTGCAAAATATAAACTCATCGAGAACTCCTGCATTTGCCGTCTCTTCAAGCTCCTCTTGGTTTCTTGGAAAATAGCTAACACGTTCACCAAGCCTGTCATGCACGCTGAGCCTGCCCCCAGCCGATCATGAACTGACATTCTTCCTCTAATCGGCCCATTAAATCGTCGATCATCGTTCCGATGTCGCTGATCTGATCGATCATGCCGATTATAACCATTACACTTAGGACAGTCTCTGACAGTTGGTAGTTTAATGTTTTGTTCCCAAAAGTGGATGAAGAACGGGCAATTCCAATGATCTTTATGCCGATTCTATTCTTGTCGGCATCTTTCTTCTTCTCGGCGACGATCCTCTTACTGGCGGCGATACCGATCTTCACGCTGCTGCCATGTTTCCCGATGCCGCCTATGAGTGATCACAATGCCGGACCAAGGAAGTCTCCCAGGACTAGTACCTTCTTGGATTAATCCTTTACCCTTGGCGTCATCGGCAATGATTTGATGCTAGGGATCTACCGATGCGCTCTTCTCAGTTGCTTCTGATGTCAAGACTTTAGTCATTCCCTTAGCATCTAGCATGTTTGTAGGGAAATGATGCTGATCAATCTTTATCGGCTTCTGAGCGTTGGAGCTATCAAATTTAATCCTCCCAGATTCTATAGTTGATTGCAATTGTTGCCTGAACACCTTGCACTCATTTGTGCTATGAGACATTGCGTTATGCCACTTGCAATATTTGATCTTCTTCAACTCTTCTACCGATGGGATAACATGAGTTGGTGACAACTTAATTTGCCCCTCCTGAAGCAGAAAGTCAAAGATCCTATCGGCTTTTGTAATATCAAAAGCAAACTTTTTTGGCTCTTTATGACCGAAAGGACAGGACATCAGCTTTTTATTTTTCACCCACTCCGCCAAACCGATGACTGGTTCTTCATCAGAATCAGAACTTGCTGCCTCATCAACAATTGACACTTTCTTATTCCAAGCTTTTCTTGGTTCAAAAGTTTTGATATCTTGATCAGTAATTCTCTGCACCAAATGACTTAGACTTTCAAACTCTTGAGAAGCATACTTGTCTTTAATGTGTGGCAACAATCCCTAGAAAGCCAAATCGGCTGACTACCGATCATCCAGAACCAGACTATAGCATTTGTTCTTCACATCCCGCAACCTTTGCACAAAATTTTCAACCGATTCATCATTACGTTGCCTCAGCCTAACTAAATCGATAATCTTCTTCTCATGAACTCCAAAAAAGAAGTACTTATGGAATTGCTTCTCGACATCGGCCCAAGTAATTACTGAGTTTGGAGGCAATGAAATGAACCAAGTAAAGATCGATCCAGACAAAGATGGTGAGAATACTCATCTCGGTTGGCAGCTTCTCCACACTGGATGATGAACCGATTAACATGTTCCATAGTCGACGTGTCATCTTGTCCAAAGAATTTAGTGAAATCTGGCACCTTGTATAGATTTGGAAGTGGAATCAAGTCGTAAGCAGGAGGATACGGTGTCTGATAAGAATAAGTATCGACCTTCGGTTTTATCCTGAATTGATCTCTCATAACTTCAGCTATCTTATCGGCCCAATAGGCATCGGCATCCTGCCGATGTGCAGGTTGAGGTTTTGGCACCTGCTGATAAGCTTCCACGTGTCTCTGAGGTGCATGATCTCCAGGGAACATAGCATTAGCCATAGCTTGTTGGCCACCAATTTGTTGAGCAAGATTCATCGGTTGATTGGCTGGTCCTTAATTCTGAAAACCAACCTGGATCTGCCCTTGCTAGAATCCCGTAGCCTGATGATTTTGTTGCACCATTTGTGGAAAAACAAACTGCCCTGTCCATCCACTGTTGGCATTCATCGGCACAGACCTTGCCGATTGCTGATAATTGGGTCTCATCATTTGGTTGACATACCCTATATGAGTCATAAACCTTTGGTGCGTCGGTAGTGGATCCACCGATGCAATAGGCATCTGGAATGTTGGCATCTGAAAGTTTCCAATAACAGGCCTTACAGTAGTAGTTGTAGAGTCATCGGTGATACTGGAGGTACCGATGTTATAGGGGCCTTGCTTGTCAAATCAACCAGCTGAGATGTTCCAGAACTATTTCCAAGAAAATCCAGAGGCATACCATATCCCAACCAATTGGGAGGAACTTGACAATTCTGGAACACAGACCCTGACATTGCCGATGCCGATAGATCTATCTTAAGTTGAATTCATCCATCTGATGCAGCTGGATTAGTTCTCGTCGGTGTAGATTGCCCATTAGTCATCCCTAATGTGCTTGGAGGAGAAGTAACTTCTGTACCCGCAACGGCCGAAGGTGCCGATGGAGCTGTAACAGATGACAACCCAGGCTAATGATAGGATGTGCCAACATATAAAGGTGGTGCTTACCCTTCCTTGAAAGTTCTAGCCACAGCGTTGAAAACAGTATTGGACAGAACACTGGATTGATTGATCAAAGCACGATTAATAGCATTGTCAACAATATCTTGCAATTTACCACGATTGGCTTCACAAGTGATCTACCGAGGCATCGTTAGTTCTTGTTTCTGGATCACGTCACCACTCCTATTGACACTGAAGGATTTCAAACAGAGCTGCTTGTACTCCTCCATAGCTCTTGCCATAGCTTGCTTCTGTTCATCCTTAAGATCATCCTTCATCACAGCAATGATGTTCTCCATGTCGAACTCAGTATTAGACAAGTTGATCTTGATGATAGATCTGTCCCACTGGGTGTGCCAAAAGATGTGTTGATGCAAAAGTGGATAAACAAACACAAAGGGCTAATACCCGATTCAACGTTAAGGCGTGCCAGCCGATTTGACCTTACAATCGACAAAGGTGATAACTCGAATACTTTGGTCCCGACAACAGCGATGCGCCCGGATGTCAC
>Ga0182004_10001627_pt1 | contig 16736 bp, 13 predicted proteins | sample Sormic07211540_1_FD_120479 | JGI IMG/M metagenome (GOLD analysis project Ga0182004, IMG submission 120479) | Endophyte microbial communities from Sorghum bicolor roots, Mead, Nebraska, USA - 072115-40_1 MetaG | ecosystem: Host-associated > Plants > Roots > Unclassified | place: USA: Nebraska...
GGACTTAGCCCTCTCTCGCAACCTGCTTGTACTCCCCTACTACAAGCACCTTTGGGTGCAAGGCAATACAGACCCCCGATCTCACTGGACGTAGGGCATCTTTGGCCCGAACCAGTATAAATTATCTGTGTTCCACTTGCATCACCATCCGGGCTTAGGTAGTCACGCATACTTATACTCGTTTGTGTCTAGACCACGAGTCTAGACGCCGATAGTACTCCTCACCCATGGGGTTGGGAAAGGTGCCACCACAGGACAGAGATGGACAACCTCATCAACAACATGGGTGCAATGCACATTGAACAAGAAGCAACGCTACAACTGGCACAACAAAATGCCCAACTTCTGCAAGCAATACAAGCTGAGGAAGCACAAAGTTGGGATGGATGGTTCCAACACTATCGGCCACCATAGTAAGCAAAAGCCAAGCTTGGGGAGATCCTCTCGCCCACTAAGGTAAGTATTTTATCTTAGCATTTTGCATTCCAATTATTCACCTTAGTGCATTCAAAAAAAATGAAAATACCAAAAATATTTGCTTTTGACACATATGCTTCATGTGTGTTTATCTTCCTCATGGAAATGATGATTAGTTACCTTGTCAATGTTTACTTAGTACCTAGTTTATAGCTTAGCATTTCTCTAAGTATGGATTACTTAGCTCACTTAAACCATCATGAACCTAAAAACTTTGTGGGTTGCAAGTGCTAGAACTAAGTCTAAGTTGTTGAGGGATATGATATAGTAAGATGAGAGCTGCTATAGTATTATTCCAAGCTTGTTGGAATACTGGAGAATTATTCTTAAAATGATTAAACCCTTAATTGTTCCTCAATGGTGATAAATTCCTACCAGAGTGCTCTACATATTTATAAACCTTCCACATAAGCTATTTGCATTGTGTTGAGTGTTGTAAATCCTTGTGGACCCTTGTTTAACAGACTTATCATGCTCCCAAGATCAAGATCACGCACACACCACATATATACATGCTGCTTCTACACTAGAAGCCTCCATTTCCACCAAATAAGTGCTCCATGCTTTAAGTATTAGAATATCTCTCCAAACATGGTGTAGTAGATGAGACACAAGAAAAAGGGCTATGCAAAATATATATACATATGGGCACAGCAGGTCCATGAAAAAAAGAGCTAGCCTTGTCTCAATAGAAAAAAAATATAGAGAGAGAAATCTTATCAAATAAAGGAGCAACCTAGTCCATTACATACCATGCACTTGCACATCTTGATCTAGGGGTATGAAACTTGTCTTCTTGGATCCAATCTTTGACTTCACAATAAATACAAAGTAAGTGTGCTATCTTTCCTTATCCATACCTTGAACTCCACATATGCTTTTTAGAAGTAGGAAGAACTAAGGAAGGCAACTCTTATCATATGCCATGGTGAGGAATCATACACCATTCGAGTGACTTGAGAGAACCATGTGAGGAACATTAAGTTTTATTTTGAAAAATATTACAAAACCCCCGGTATGAAACTTGCTATGAATAAGAAAGTCAGTGCTCAAGTCAAACTGTTTTATATTTCAACCACCTAAGACAAAGGAAAAGACATAAGCCCCATAGAGGACTAAGGTAATATGGGTGAGTTTTTAAGCTAATTTTCCATTCAAAGAGAAGAACTTTGTTGTGCAGATGGTACTCTTGAAATGTAAGCATAGTAACAATACCTAATCCACCGAGGCTAAGTTTAATTGTTTGCTCGGGATGAGCAAAGGTTAAGCTTGGGGGGTCTTGTTGATGGTGAATATACTATAGAAATTCACACTCAAAACACCGTCACCATGCCTCGGTCTCAAGGAAGAATAGCATAACATGAACATATTTTATCCATAACTGGTTCCACTTGTACACTTAGCCTTTGATTACAGGAAACAAGAAAATGCACCTTGGAAGGACCCAATGAGGTAGTCAGGCGACCCCATCATGGTCCCACCAAGAATTGAGCTATGAAGTACAATCCATGCGGAGACCCCTGGAGTCCATTTCCACCCATAGATCAACTTCCAATGGTAAAAGATCATTGCACATGGATCCATGAGCCCACAAGTACGCAAGCAACATGACAAATCTTTGCCAAATGGTGGAGCCACTTCACATGACAACTAGGGTCACCTTCTAGAAGACCCTGGCTGGGCCCACCTACCATAGAGGGGTCGAGTGACGCCCTCCTAGTGCCCAGCCAGGTCGGTTGGCTCCCCACTGACTCAAGCACAACTTCCACATGTCCAAATTGCCTAGGTCATCCATCTCTGGTAGTTGCAAGGTCGGTTCATCCAAGGGTGGAGAGGCATGGAGCACAGGGATCACTGGCGTGGCGCCCCCTCTCCCTCCTCTATAAATAGAGGCTGCCTCCACCCTTGAGAGGCATCCTAGGAAGAGCACCAAGTCTCTCAATCCTTCAAGGATCAAGTAGTGTAGTAGTAGTTAATCTAGAGTGGGAGTTGGAGTCAAGTCGAGCAAAGCTCGGGGTCTCCGGGGTCGTCTTCTTGAGAGTCTGGTATAGCTCTTGTACCTTTCCTCTTTTGTAAGATTTTCCTTTTATAAATATATCATTCTTCCTTTACTTTACTTAGTATTTACTTAGTGCAAGTCTATAGTTACTATAGCCTTGTTGTGTGCTTATCTTAGTAGTGGAGTTGACTTAGTTGGATTGTTTTCCTGTAACCAACTCCTTGTGTGTGTTTCATTGTCTTATATTGCATAGGAGCTCTAGTTATCTAAATGGGGTAGTTAGAGTTGTGAGAGTTATTGTAAGCACGGTGCTTAGACTAAGGATCACCTTTGATGGTCGTTGGTTTGGACGGATGGTAGGAGCGCACTGGCAGGATGTGACAAGTCGTGCTCGGCATTATGATCTCCTCATATACGAACTAGTTCTTAAAAGGCAGCGCGTCCATACGAGTATAGTCGCTTTAGCAGGGGTTCTATCTCCTGTTGTCTTGGCTATCCCCCTCACACAAGCAGTAAGACGTCAGACTAGTTGAGTCAGCTATCTATTAGGATCAAGTACACAAGAGTACAATTAGATACATAGGAGTCCCATACTCACTCGTTGTCCTCCCACCTAGCTAACTCTCTACCATTTATCTTTAGATTAGATTCTTTGCTACCTTACTTATCTACCCTTCCTATCAATCAATTACCCCCTTCTTCACTAGTTTATACTAGATCATAGTAGACATAAGGATCTCTCTTCTGTTTATTAAATATTCCTAGCACTGCTCTTCCTTGGGATAAAATAAATAACGATACCTTGGAATACTCATCGTCGGTGAAGTGCTACATCGGAATATTCTGTGCGCTTGCGAAATAATCCAATAGACATAAGAAGTACCCACCTGGCATTTGTGGCACCGTTGCTAATATATAGTGATGATGCTAAGAAGTGTCAACAACAGGTCTTGCAGCAACCATCATAAAAGGTGTCATCTGTAACATGTGGGAATAAACCCTGAGTACGAGGTTGTACTCAGCTAGACTTACCCATCGAACTAAAAATAAAGACATCAAGGATCATGCAAGGCTAATATAAGTGGGGTTTGCTTGACAACACATTTCCATAAAAGCTGCCTTGGCGAGTAACCATTTTTATTTAAGTATCAAGTTAACAAGTATTAACTTGTCCACTAGATTAGCACCTGTACTAGTCCACACACTTGATTAATCCAATCATTAATAACCATATCAGCTTTCATCAAGCCATAATATCATCATCATCATAGAACCATTAAGTTATTTAGTGGATGCTATGTTTGTTGCTGCTCTGCCAAGTTGTCACTATCCGGGAAAGAAGATGATTCGAATCGATTCCTATCCAGCTGGAGGGTTATTCCTAGCACTCATCCATGCTTCCCCCATCAGAGAGCAAGTAGGTCACCTTTGGTATGACTCAAAGATCACGGTCTCGATCAGCGCTGCACTTCCAGGGCTGCCACTCTGCCATGACAATTAGGACTTTTAAATCACCTACCCTTAGTCTTACACCAATGGCCCCCCACACACCGCACTTCCTTCAGTAGTGCACACTTTATATTTGTCGGCATCCGGCTTGAGTCATACTACTCGGCTTCGCGGTCCAAATGACTTATCCGGCCAACTAAGTGTTAGGCATGCGTTCAACATGACAAGAGGATGTACAACGGTCGGTTCTTAATTACCACAGATAGAGTTACTATCACCTTGCAAAACTCCACCCAGCCTTAAGTTTATTTTAACCAGGTTCTTTTCCACGATAGCAAATATAGCCAACCGTGACCCAACACAACACCCTAAAGCTCGCAGGTGACAGGACATCACCCGACTTCTACCGGTTAAAGCATGGCTAAGATACTACTCGATCCTGACACTATCTCAGGGTAGGGTACTGTATCTAGACAAGGTAAGATATAATGCAGCAAGGGTTTTATACCGCTATACTTAATGCAACAATAGATATTAATATATTACTCAAACTTGGTAAAATAGGTAGGACCTCCGACTCCTTGGCTTTCACGAACTTTGCGGGGCTCGTGACTCCGACACTCCACCTCTTCTTCAAGCTCCTTGGGTCATGTTGGCTGGACCTCCGACTCCTGGTTGCCCTCGTGATCCTCCGAGTTCACCCTCTCGATCTCGTACCCAATCCCACCTTCCGATGCACCTATTGCATGCATGTGCGACAAGTAAGGAATGTATGCATACGAGGAAGGTGATGGATGCTCAATATGAATATCTACCAATCTAAACCTCACTGGACACTCATTTATTGAGTAAAGCCCAGTTCACAACATCACAAGAGCACCACACATTCTAATAAAGATACAAACAAGTCACACAACAAATCTGCTCCTTCCACTACACACAGCATCCCAAAGAACAGATCATAACTGATGATCCACAGATCCAAAAGATATGAGATAAGACATTCTGGAAAGCTTATAAAATTACCCACATTCCATCTTTAGACATCCCGACACGATTCATATTTGTAACAGGTCGAAATTACAAAGTTACAGAATCTGTCCCTGACAAACAAAGAGCAACCAAATCTGGAACCTGACTTAGAACAGACATGACTCATAAACTACTTGGCCAAATGCCACCAAAATTTGACAGCAGCTAGAACATGAAATTCTCTACAACTTTTGTACAGACAAGTTCTCCAGAAAGCATTATTAACTTAATGTAATTAACAGAATTACTCCTTCCTGTCCAGGAGGGTTACTTAGCCTTAACTTAATTATTTAATGACATGGTAGAAACATATTTAAAGTAAGCAAAGTGAAACACCAAGACATACTAAATATAAAATTACCAGAAAACCACATGCTACTCAACAAAACACTTATTATATTACAATTATTTATTTATTCCATAAAAGAGCATAATTAAGAGATATTATGATAAGTACTCAAACAAATCTACAAAATTACAGTAGCACAAGTATATTTCACAGGGAACACCATAAAATTGCCAGAGCAATTGCCCATGCATAACTTTAGATATATAATTATCAAGGAACAAGGTGCTTCTTAATCATAAAATAGGAAATCAATATTAAAAAGTGTCAAACGACAAATTACAGATTATTCTTGACACTAACCTATTATTAACATAAACTTTGCCAAGTTTTAGCACCAGAGCAAGCATACATTATTTATAAAGATTTATATCAACATTAATGCAATTAAGTAGGCATAAATCACATTTGAGTTATACAACACCCAAAAATTATGAAATAAATACCATAGCATACTATTACCACATAGAGCATGCCGTAAAATTTTCATAACATTTGGAGCAATACATACCAAGATATGAATTTCCTTTGATTTATTCCAGAATAAATCTTAACAATCAATTTTGTAGAAAACATGCATCTTTTATATTTTTAATAAAAACTATACATCTCAGAGATCATCACAAACTTTGGTTCACCAAATTTGGAGCTCAAAAACTCCGGATATGACTTTTGCAAGGTAAGGAAAAAATCTAGAATTTGAATAAAAGAAAAGAAGGGAAGGATGAGTCACTGACACGTAGGAACCACACGTCAGCGTCACCCAGAACAGAGCACGGTGGCTCACCGGCAATTTCTCGCCGACGGCGAGGGCTCTAGCCAAACCAAGGGCACAGGAGTGTTCCCCGCAACCACGCGCGTCGATTGAACCCCTTTTCCCCACGGCAGAGCCATCGAAAGATGATCGCCATCGACCATGGCGGCTCGGCGGAGGTGCTCGGCGATACGCTAGCAAACTCAGGCTGGCAGAGCGTGCGCTAAGGGTTCCTATGTCTTGGACAGAGGTGGCGAGGTTAGGTCTGGCCACGTGGAGGCCGAACTCCGGTGGAAACACGACGACGCTGCGCGTCATGTCCAGCGATGGTCAGTGTAGTAGAGCGTCCCACTAGTGGCGTGGAAGCTCACCCAAACCCTAAACTACCCAGAGAAGCAAGAAGAAAAGAAGGAGCAGCTCCGAGGAGCTCAGCATTGAGTTCGCCGAAGAACAACCCGTTCCGGTAAACTTTTAGGGGAACTGAGAAATGCGGTCTCACCGAGACTTCTCGCGGCCAGTTTGGAAGTGGACGAGGTAGAGCGGATGACGGCGAAGCTGAGGACATGATTTGGTGGGTGGAGCTAAGGTGAAGAGAGCACACGAGCTCGCCAGAGTGAGCTCGGCGACAATGGCGACACTGCTGCTGCTTCCTGGCGCACGGAGAGGGCGAGGGAGGGAATAGCAGCGACCGAGAGGGGACGGGATGTCACCGTGGAGGTCATGCGGCCACTCCGCGCTAACGAGCGGGCCAAACGGTGACGTACATACACCAAGTGTCGGTCAGCTTCTGCCGCTGCCGACCACGTCGGCGACTGAAGCTCGCCATTAGGGCTGCATTCAGTTACTGATAGAGCGACTTTGGAGATGATTAACTCCCAAACCATGGCGAATCAGGAGATGTCGTAGTTGACAAACTTGGAGAACTTTACGAGATCTACAACTTAGTTAATTGGAGCAAGATCTAAATCAGCTTGGATGAAAAGTTACAGAGCTCCCAACTTCCTTCAGGCAAACTGCATTCACCCGAGGACTTAGAAAATTTTCTAAGTGTTGAACCAGCACCCAGAACTGCATTGTGGGCCACTTTTGAGCAAGTTATGATCATTTTCATGAGGTGAACCTAAAACAACTTTTGTTCCTTACAAACTTTTCTACAACTTTGCTTTAGGATGTTTTGACATGCAAACAATCTAAGCAAGACTTTTTAAAAGCACAAGCAAAAGAGGTCTAGAAGCCAATCATGTCTAGATTGCCACTGCCGACCACGGGCAAAGTATGACTTAGAAGCATAGTTAATACTAATGACCAACATGAACATTGGTCCCTAGGACATACTAAGCCTAGATAAACTGTTTACCAAGAGTTTAAGCACACACTTGCACAAGGTACATAATATTACACTCATAAAAGGCATAATTAAGCAAGATAAACAAGTATAGCACATAAAATGACATGCTTCACATGACATGATGCTTATGAAATGAGATGAAAATGATTATGCTCATGTCATGCAAGTGGTAGGATGCAACCATAACACTAGGGTGTTACATTCTCTATTTTTCATAGATTTTAAAGGAATCAATCTGATGGATGAGGAAATGTGCCTAGTGGAGGCACCACTAACTCTATACTCAGAGAAGTTAAATATTTCCAAACTCTCACAAAGAGAAAAGGAAATATTTTAAAAATCATAGGATACGATGTCGTAATTGCAAGCTCTGGACGAGCCATCATTACGCTCCCTATGGGTACAACAATCACAATCGAGGATGCACTCTTGTATATCGATTCAACTCATACCCTATTGAGCTATAGAGATATCCACAAAAATGGGTATCATATCAAGACCCATACCAAAATAATGAGAAGTTCCTTCTCATTACAAAGAATAATGGATATGGTAGAGATACTCTTGAAAGAATTCCCTCAACTTCATCCGGATTGTACTATTCTTACGTAAAACCCGTACAACATGTTGCGTACAAAGTAATTTTTCAAAATGTCAATGCATTCCAAACTTGGCATGATCGGCTTGGTCATCCTGGCATAGGGATGATGCAAAAAATTACTAGTAATTATGTTGGTCACTCGCTAACCAATGCAAAGTTTTTCCAATCCTCACATTATACTTGCACCGCATGTGCAACTAGAAAATTAATTTTGAGGCCCTCTTCCCTCAAAATAAACGTTGAACCACTCAACTTCCTTGAACACATTCTAGGGGACATATGTGCTCTGATAAATCATTTATTCGGACCATCTAGGTACTTCATGGTTCTAATAGACGCATCTATGTGATGATCTCATATGTCTCTTCTATTGACACGGAACCATGGTTTTGCTAAAATTATTACGCAATTTATCAAACTCAAAGCGCAATATCCTGAACACCAAATCAAATCCATTAGGATGGGTAATGCTATTGATTTTTCTCTCGTGCCTTCAATGATTATTGTATTGCCTTAGGAATCCAAGTCCAGCATTCCGTCCCATATGTCCACACACAAAATGTGTTAGCCGAGTCTCTTATCAAGAGAATCAAGCTAAATGCTAGACCACTATTACTGAATTGCAACCTACCAACCTCATGTTGGGGTCATCCATTCTTACACGCTGCTGACTTGATCCAATTGCAACAAACTGCATACCATGCAACGTCCTCATTGAAATCCCCCAAGCATTTTCCATCTATGAAAGTTCTGTTGCACTACATATGTATCGATCTCACCACAGCAGCGTACAACAACATAGGTACCATAGAAAACTAGGGATCTATGTGGGATACGAATCTTTGTCTATCATAGAGTATCTGAAGCCCACCACAGGGGACCTCTTTACAACCTAGTACGTTGATTGTATCTTCAATAAAGATTATTTCTCAGCATTAGTGGGAGACTTACCACATCACAAAGAATGCCTGGAAATCAATTGGGATGCCCCAGACATCTCCAACTCAGATCCATGTACTTTAGAGTCTAAACTTCAAGTTTAGAAAATCATCAATTTGCAACACATTGCAAACAACATGCCAGATACATTTACTAATTATAAGGGTGTTACAAAATCCTATAATCCAACAAGAAATGTACTAGAAAGAGTAGAGGTACCAAACAAAACTACTCAACTCTCAAGTAAGAGGGGGAGAAGTATGACTATCTCCACAGATGTAGCTTCTAGCAAGCAAAGCAAATGGAAGACCAAATCTTCTGACCTAGTAAATGCAACTCAACCTCATGTTGAGGAACACCTAGTGGAGGTTCAACCTTCATAACCCACATCAAAAGTGCACTCAACTACTAATGTTGGGATATCAAAATACCCTGATGTGACCATCTTGGGAAATAATGATGCATCAGAAAGGGTCCATGAAATTTCCATCAATATGCAAAAACTGAAGAGTCATTCGATAGAAAGACTACAATTGTCAACTCATATTTCTCTGCAATGATTGTCGAAATCCATGAAAATGATCTAAATCCGAAGACCATGGCAGAGTGCAAAACATGCTCGTAATGGAACCAATGAAAGGATGCAATCCAAGCAAAAATAACCTCGCTCACAAAAAGGCACGTATTCTCTCAAGTAATACCTACACCCCCATAAGTATTCCCTATGGGATTCAAGTGCGTTTTTGTCCAAAAGTAGAACGAGAACAATGAGGTGGTGAGACATAAAGTGAGGCTTGTAGCACAAGGGTTCATGCAGAGACCTGACACTGACTTCTATGAAACATACTCTCTAGTCATGGGTGGAATAACATTACGATACTTAATCTCTCTAGCCATACAGAGTTGTCTATCTATGCAGTTGATGGATGTAGTGAGTGCATATCTCTATGGGTTACTTGATTCGAACATATACATGAAGGTTCTTAATTGGAATCCCAATACCAAATCAAAACGCAAACTACAACATGTATTGTGTAAAGCTATAGAAATAACTCCATGACTTAAAGCAGTCAGGAAGAATGTGGTATAGCCGACTTAGTGAGTACCTTCTGCATAAGGGCTACTCCAACAGTGATGATTGCCCATGTGTCTTCATTAAGAAATCCCAAATAGGGTTCTGCGTCATATCGGTGTATGTTGATGATCTAAACATCATGGGCCACAAACAAGATATTGATGAGGCATGCAAGCATCTCAAGATGGAGTTCAAGTTGAAGGATTTGGGCAAAACCAAATTCTGCTTAGGCCTACAGCTTGAGCATCTTTTAACTGGAATCTTTGTGCATTAATCTACATATGTCCAGAAAGTATTAGAGAGATTCAATATAGATAAAGCATATCCTTCCAAACCCCCTATGGTCGTTCGGTCTTTAGGACTAAACAGTGATCCATTCAGACCACAAGATGCGGGGGAGGAAATCCTAGGACCTCATGTCTCATACCTCAGTGCCATTGGAGCACTCATGTACCTTGCCAATAGCACCAAGCTTGACATCGCTTTCACAGTGAATTTGCTAGCAAGGCACAGTGCCGCTCCTACCAAGAGACATTGGACAGGAGTAAAACAGATTCTCAGATATGTTAATGGCACAAGGGATCTCGGACTATTCTTCCAAAGAGGAACAAGTTTTGATATGATAGGATACACCGATATTGGATATCAATCAGATCCCCACAACAACAGATCACAAACAGGTCTCATGATCTTACAAAATGGAACCGCCATATCATGGACATTATCCAAGTAAACCTTGGCAACAACATCCTCGAATCATTCTAAAATAGTCACATTATATGAGGCCTCACGTGAATGCGTTTGCCTTCGCAGAATGATCAACCACATAAAACAGTCGTGTGGTCTTAAAGCTATCACAGCTCCAACCATTATCTATGAAGAAATGTGACAGATGGAGATAGCCTATATCAAGAGCAATATGAACAAACACATCTCTACAAAGTTGTTCTATCCCCGTAAATTACAACAAAATAGAAAGATCGATATCTTGAAAACCAAATCATACGACAATCTCACTGTTCTATTCACTAAGTTCCTACCAACTTTCTCATTTGAAAAATGTGTCAAAGGAATTGGTATGCGACGACTTAGAGATTTGTAGGGTTCAAGGGGAGAAATCCCCTAGACATTGGTTTGTCTACACCATCATATTACACTCTTTTCTCTTCATAAGTTTTTCCTCAAAAGGTTTCTCATAAGGAGTTTTTAATGGAGCAATATTAACACAAGTGTCATATTTCTTGTTTTCCAAACAGGGGTTTTTAAAGGAGTATCAAAGACACATATTGTCCTCTAAACTACAAGATGAGTTTTTTTCCTAAAAAGGTTTTCTCACAACAAGTGGTTCGATCAACGAGGGTTATAGTTAATATCTAGGTGATGTCATCTCCTTGGATACTTCCCCCGAGTCCTATCCTAACAACTCGAAGAAAGAAAAGAGGTTCCTGTGAAAACCGGTTCACTTCCCCCGAGTCCTATCCTAACAACTCGAAGAAAGAAAGGAGGTTCCTGTGAAGACCGGTTCCCCAACGGGTCTTCTCCCACAACTCTGAGCGTGCCCGGTTTCTCAATAAAAACTCCTCCACGACAATATCGTGGAGTAGCTTACTTGGAGGAGAGTTTCCTCTTTCTCCCGACTCTGTATAAATAGATCATCAATGAAATAAAGAATACTCATTACTTCCTCTGTCTCTCGGATTTACAATTCTACTCAGCAGCAGAATTGGCCAGCGAACCTGGAACCAAATCGCTTTTTTGCACCGCACGAATCCAATACGGGAAATGGCCCGAGGATCAGCACTCTCATGTAACCGCCCTTCTGCAGTCGGGCACTAGACACCGCCCAGAACCCAAGGCCGGCCTATTGGAGTAAAACCCCAAGGACAGGATCACCGCCCACGCCATGCTTAAAAAGCTATGGTTTGCAGCTAAGGATGATTGATAGAGTTCTTATATTGTGATGCTGCAAAACTGCAATGTCAATCACCAGTTGTACTGACCTGTAAATATATATAGTACTACTATTGTAAATACTATGTACTCCATTCATTACTGATTGAGTTTCCGAAATCTTGTTGGAGCCATGGAAGTGCAGAATGAGAGACTAAAGCGTTATTGACTCAGTGTATTCAGCAGTGATGATGTCAAACGATGTGTTGAAACGTTACAAATCACAACACATCATCACAGGGTAGAAGGCTATTATAGGCAAACATAATATTTAAATTATATATCATACTATCAATTAGCTAGGTGCATTTTATTGCCAAACCTCTATAACCTTCCTTTCAACATAATCCGTCCCTTTTTGCACAAGGGATAAACAAGAAGGATGCACAATGATAAAGACAAAAAAAAAAACTAAAGCTCCACGCTTCTCATCTCTGTATACAACACATATACCACCCACTCCAAAAACGGTGCTATGAACACCACAAGCCTCTATTCCTGAGTTCCATTATCCGAGCAAACTTTATGCTCCACATTGATATGGAATCGCCACTTTGCTGTCTCCTTATGCAGAAATCAAACTCCTTTTGGTACCTACAATCCATCTACTGACCGAAATGTTACAACCAGGATCTGGGCCCTCAGGTCATCTTGCTTTGGATTTTGCCTGGATCCTCAGGACTCAGGTCATCTTGCTTTGGATTTGCCTGTGGACATGCACAAGGAACTCCACGTAGGAGAAGACGCCAGGCGCCTTGTCCTCTATTAAAAATGACCGGAAAAAATCACCTGCAAGGAACCAAATATTCATTTAATCGGTTTTTATCTTTCTTCCGTACAAATAATAACTAGAGTTAATAACAGTCAGCTCATGAGTTGCCAAGAAGACTAACCAGATGGTTCACCCCTTCTGCATAGTCTTAACCTCAAGTATGAGCACCTCTGGCGTCTTATTTCATTTACAACTTCGTTAACCTTCCTCGAGAGTTCATTGTCAAATTGATCCAATGCCAACTGCAGGAAATTCATTTGTCAAGTAACTATGACAGACGTAGTAATGTTGTATAACCTTAACTTCCTGAGAGTATATTCCGTATTGTTATATTCTAGCCACACAAGGAATGATAAACCCAACAGCTTCAAGATAGTGAGAGAAATTGTAAACAGACTTGCCTGGACTGGTAATGCAGCCAAAGAAGAGACACCAAATATTTGTTCCAGGGTACCTGGATTTACCATATTTCCTACATAAATTAGACCATCCTCACCATTCTCCAATAAATAGACCCCATCCTCTTGTACATTTTCACTATTGAGCATAAGGGGACTGGGTACAAGGGAATCATCATCATCCTGAAAAATAGTGTCCAAAGTTTAGATAATTTATTTCCCTTAAGGAAGATCGGGAATTTTTTATAGCTTTAATTAACATGGCAAATTACCCTTGATGTGAGATCATGGATAGGAATCAATCTAGGGAACACCAAAGGAACAGCTAGTACTACAGAAATTGATGAGACTAGAGATATCCAATAGGAACGATCATCCAATCGCCCATCGGTTCTCAAGCCTACACTTTTGACCAGTGCTGAAAAATAAAGTGAAAATGTTAGTGGAGTAAACGGATAGGGAAGGAACAAGTAAAACACTCACAGGAGGAATCATACCCAAAGTATATAAGGGCAGCAGTTTTAGAGCCTCTGGGAGAATCAACTGCCCCGATGAGGTTACAGATGCACAGTGTTTGCGGTAAGATTGAAGAATATTTATGCATGTATTTGTTGCTTCATCCCGAATACGAGGTAATGGAGATGTCGGGATGCCATTAGCAGCTGTATAGTACAAGAATGTCAGTATCATCCAGATACCACAGGCAATGAGATTGAAGACAGTTTCATTCACGGTAATTTTGCTAGCCAGAAAAGGTGAACTGCCTTGATTGTTTTACCTTGCTTCAGGAAGCATGCAAACTGTGTCTCCAAATCAGCACACCGAAAAAGATTAGCAAGCAAACTTGTGCATGAAAGTGAGAGGTTTATGACTCGGATCCTCCTTTGTCCATATACAGTAGTATACAGAAGTGCACACTGAAAAGTGCCAGGAAAAGAATGTCAAGAACATAAATAAATGTATAGAAAACTAACCATTTTAACAATTAATCAAACATAATTTCAATGCTAGATGACTCATGAATAAATCATTAATACATAAGAATGAGACAGCAAGATCTGTAATTTTGAAGATAAGAACAAGTCCTCAATGTGACTTTATGGTATTCTTAAACTAAACCAAGCACATAGCACAGTTTCAGAAACTACAAGCAAATTGTATAACTAACAATTGGTGGTGATAAAACACTAAAACTTACAAGCTGATGTTCCGATGATTTCCCATAAAATTGCACTCAAAATAAACTATTTAATTTGTTGAGGAAAGTTCCAGATTTTCTTAAATTTTCTTTTTGAGAAAATGGGCAGACCCAGTGCTGGAGGCTCCCACATGACTGGGGTCTGGGGAAGGGAAAAACCGAGGCAAGCCTTCACCCCGCAAAATCTGCGGAGAGGCTGCTTCGAACCCACGACCTTGTGACTCAGTAACTAACGGATAATTTAAAGTAATTTTCAAAGCTTAAAAGCAAATGTTTCTTACAGACTAGTTAGTAGCCGGTAGTTTCTCTAGAAGTAGATTGTTTTCCTGGGTCAATTCTATGTCTTATACGAAGATAATAACACAACACAGTGGTCAATCCAGGTCTCATAAATGAGTTAGAAAGTAGCTGGGAGCCTTGGACCGATACTAGCAAAGCAAGTGGCAAAAAGATACCAGTAACCAGTTTACCAAACCCACAAAAAAAGGTAACAAATGCTAGTACATGCTGAATTCTTGTGGCTCATCAAAAATAGCAACAATTTTCCAGCCCAATATTTTGCTAAGCATTTCTCTTTGTTGGAGTATATGAGTATGAGGCCCTTGTATGCAACACTATATAGCTACCCTTCTAGGGTTAGCCTAATTGAGAGAAAAACTAATTCTAACATGGTATAAGCCTAAATTTCTTTTCTCCCCTGCCTCCCTCCCGATCCAGGGGCCGGCCCGACTCCCCATCCTCCCTCCTACTTCCTTTCCTTCCCCCTCTACCCAACTACTCCTAGGCGCAAGTGGCGGGCGAAGGCGCTCCCTCTTCCTCCGCCGCCGCCGGCCCACGGGGTCCTAGCGCTATGGGTGCCAGCGCTGGCTCGCGCCCTCCCGAGGCCGCTGCCACCGCCACCGCCGCTCTGACCGCGGGCAGGGCTGCCGCCGCTGGCGCCCCCGCGGGGTCCTGGCGCTGCGGGTGCCATCGCTAGCACGCGCCCTCCCGGGGCCGCCGTCGTCGCCGCTCTGGCCGCAGGCGGGGCCGCCACCGCTGGCGCCTGTCCTCCTGCCGCTCCTACTACCGCCGTTTTGGCCGCGGAGGACGACCCAGCCGCCAACACTTCTCCCGGGCGCGGGTGCTTATGCGGCGGCCCCGGCCGCTGCGGCTGCTTACGCTCGGGCCGCCGCAGCCGCCATCACCGCCGGACTGGGCATGCCGCCTCCTACTCCGTCCCCAGCGCGCCCTCCTCCGTTTGCTGCTGCTGGCAGCGGCCTCACTACTGCTCTGCAAGGGGGCAGGCGCGGGTGCCTCTACCTTCCTCGCCCTGCCACCGCAGCCGCCATACACCAGCCACCCCAACTACGCACTCGCTGTCGCGCTCGCCTTTGCCCGGGCAGCGGCCGCAGAGGGACAGGGGGACAGGCGCGGGTCCGGGCGGCTGCCCTCGCTTGGGAGCACGAGCGCGATGCCGCTGATGCACTGGCCCGTCAGATTGCCGAGGCGGAGTAGCTCCTCGTCCCTCCGACCTCCCTCGACGTTGGGGCCACCTCCTCCGGCTTGGCGGGCCACCGTGCCTCCGCCGCAGCGGTCATCTAGCATGATCCAGCCGATCCACTCGTGGTGCAGCTTCACTACAAGGCCGAGGGTGTTCAGAACATCCGACTGCTTGTCCCGGTCATCCTCGACCTCGAGTCGCCTTCCTACACCTCAAGATGGCAACGGGGCTATCCCCGCCGGGTTTGAACGGAACGTTCTCTTCCCCGACTGGATCAAAACTCCCCGCTCCCCGTCCCCGTCCCCGCCATCGGGGTCACATTTTCCCCGTCCCCGTCCCCGAACGGGGATTTCATCCCCGTCGGGTTTTTCATCCCCAACAAATATATTGCTAGCAGCAGAACATTTTAAGATATAAATTCAACACAAGTAAAAAGTCTCAATATAGTAGCACCACTGCAACCACGACAGATTGACATAGTTCAGCTTCAATCAGTAAATAAACATCCAGATCCAAAATCCAGACGCCATCCCTGGGAGGCTGCGAGAGCCGCAGCCCCAGCAGCAGCACTGCAGCACCTTGAAGGGCACCACGTAGAGCACTAGCACCGCCAGCGGCCACACCATGACACCACCACGAACACCGCCGTCGTGTGTGAGTCCCGCCACGACAGCAGCGCCTCCACGTGCTCCCCTGCGCCGCCATGTCGCCTAGCAGTCTAGCACTCGGCCATGGCGCGCAGCCGCACATCAGCAGGGCGCGACGAGCGGAGGGCGAGAGGCCATCGAACTCCTCATCTAGCTCGTCAGGGCTTCTGGAGGCCGGGGGAAGGGAGAGGGGGGCGGCGGAGCTCTCAGAGCCATGGGGGAGGAGGGAGGGGGCGGCGGAGGAGCTCTCAAAGCCATAGCTTGCGCGGTA
>Ga0182004_10001628_pt1 | contig 16735 bp, 8 predicted proteins | sample Sormic07211540_1_FD_120479 | JGI IMG/M metagenome (GOLD analysis project Ga0182004, IMG submission 120479) | Endophyte microbial communities from Sorghum bicolor roots, Mead, Nebraska, USA - 072115-40_1 MetaG | ecosystem: Host-associated > Plants > Roots > Unclassified | place: USA: Nebraska...
ATAAAAACTAATTGCACAGTTTGGTCGAAATTGACGAGACGAATCTTTTGAGTCTAGTTAGTCCATGATTGGACAATATTTGTCAAATACAAACGAAAATGCTACAGTGTCCATTTCCCAAAATTTTTCGAAACTAAACAATGCCCGAAACAGAGGGCAGAGGCACAGCACGGCCGTCTGCCGACTCTGATGAAAGCAGCTTTCGGAAATGGAGGCCCGCGGCCAGGAACAGCCTCCCCTGGATCACACACACGTCTATGCGCGTCCACCTGTCACTGCTCCGTCAACACGGTGTCACTTGGTTGGTGGCCGTGTCTTACTCTTCTCCGCGTCCAAAAAGAATTCTTATTTTTTTTGAAAAATCAAAGTACTTAAAGTTCGACTAAAATTATTTAAACAAATACTAACACTTATGATATCAAATCAGTACCTATAAATTAATTATAAAATGTATTTTTGGAATAAACTTACTCCAGTCGAAAACATAAATGTTACTGCTCACCAATGTAAATTTGATCAAAGTTAAGATAGTTTGGCTTGCATAAATCTTATAGTTTGCTTTTTTTTTTGGACAAAGAGAGTACAGTTATAGGTTTAGTGTGAGTTAATTTCTTATAAAAAGTATGCCTTAAATAGATTCGCTATAAAAATATGCTCCGTGATTAATCTAATAATATGGTTAAAAGGTACGTTCGATGTTAGTATTTTTTTTGTACATTTTGTTAAATTGAAGTAATAGTTAAAAGTGCAATCTTTTTTGGAACAGAGTGAGACTACTTCTTCTTATAGTAAATTACTAATATTCTTCAATATGTAGCCGCATTTGGCATTTACTAATCTAGGACCAGCAATCATTTCCCTTTTACCGTAACCCCTGAAGTTAAACAGGCCTTGTTTAGTTCTTAGAAAATTTTGCAAAATTTTTCAGATTCCTCGTCATATCGAATCTTTAGACGCTTGTATAGAGTATTAAATATAGACGAAAATACAGTTGGGCAGATGGCCAGGTCCAAATCGACAAGAAAAGCGGCGGCCGATGACGTGCCCACGGAGTACTGTGACTGTTGAGTGCTTGCCCAAGTGCCTTTTTTTTTTTTTTGCCTCAATTGAGCAAGGAACAGCGACAAGCAACAGCAGAAAGCGCCAGCCAAAAATCGAATTATCGAAAGCAAGAATATTCTTTTCTTTCGACTAGTGGGGGAGTGGGGAGTGATGGGTGCCAATTTATGTGGCCTTTGTTTTTGTACTACTAGCACTGACACACAAGTCGCAAATGACAAATGCGGCTACAATATTTCTGTCATACGGATCCAATACAAGCAATGAGGCGGCACTGTCCCTCACTACCTACATAAGTATCGCTTTAATTTCTATATAGCCAATTTTCTTAAGTTTGACCACAATTATCTACAATTTTAATATTATTTGTATCTCAAAATATATTTATTTTAACAATTAATCTACTGATATTTATTATGCACTATAAATATTAATGATCTTTTGTATATATATTTATCAAAGTTAAAAGCGTTTGATCTCTTAAAAAACGAGAATGACATTTATTTTGAAAAAAGGAGTACACATCTTGAGGCATTATATCCTAATAAATACTCCTCAGTCTAAAAAAATAAGGTATGCAAATAATTTTAGAATCAAATAAGGAGTTTCACGAAAGGCTAACTTGTCTGTCATTAGTTAGTTTATTAGTTGTCAAATTGCTTAATTGCCTAGTGGTGTATAGTTTTTTTAAAAAATATTAATGCATGTCAACGATTTCCTTGGTGTTGACATAATTCTTCAACGGGACAATGTCATCTGAAATAACGTTTTAGTCAACATGGCCTTGGTGCTGGAATTTGAAACCATAATACATATTTTCATCTATAATAGAAATAGTGTAAATATGAACTGATCATAGATCGGTTCGTTGGGTTCTTTGTGGTGGAATCTACTCACATGGGTGCTCGTAATTTTATGGATTTATTTCAAGATTTAACCGCGCTATGTTTTTAGTGGTAGGCGACGTGTCCCTTAACAATGAGATGTCTGTGATGACTTCGTCAATCTCGAGATTTGCCGGCCCAACTCGGTTCTTCGGAGGTGCTCAGAGGGGGCGAGTGTGTACTCGTGTTTGTAAGTGTCTGCTTCTGTAACTGGGTCTCACAAAAAAAAAGTGCAAATCAACATGACTTAACAAACAGTCTTTGTCAATGTTTCCAAAGTATAGATCACTTGACCAAAAGCAACATTATTTATTTCTAACTAAAGAAAGGCCTCGCAAAAAATAGTGTAAATCAACATGACCTAACACACAACCTTTGTTGATGTTTCCAAAATCTAGATCACTTGACCAAAAGCAAAATTATTTATTTCTAATTCTCACTAAAGATAAAAACATCATATGTGATGGCGACAATGCAAAGGTCAAACTCTGTTAATAAATGAGATCAAACTCAATTTTAATGGGAAAGGAAAATCGAATATTATTTAATATTAAAATTGTGAAACTAATTAGACACAGAATTCTTGTTTAAATGACTTGATGGAAGGGGGTCACGAAGGTGCGTTGGTGCGCCGGGAAGGATTAAATGACTTGATGGAAGACACATAATTCTTGTTTAAACATTCTCGGCTGTAACTTCGTGTTTTTTTTGGCTCGGTCGTAACAATGGAAAAATGTTGTGCCCGTTTGAATGACTTTTACATTTTTTTTCCTAGCGAGAAGCTACAATAGTCGATGTATCGTTGAACGTAGCGTTAGTACGGGTAATATACTAGTATTGTATAAAAGTACATTATTTAATTTAGAATTTATTACCTTCATTTTAAAATTTAAGATGTTTTGGTTTTTCTAGGTATATAGTTTTTATATGTATTTAGATCTATAATAATATATCTAGGTATACAATAGAGAAAGTAGTAGTATTCTTACTAAAGATATTTTAATATAATCACTTATATTTATTTTTTCGGTTGAAAGGAGAGTGAGGAAACCCCAAAACTAAGGTCTTTTTAGGTATTTTTTTATTTTAAGTATTGTAGCACTTCGTTTGTATTTGATAACTATTGTCTAATTATAGACTAACTAGATTTAAAAAATTTATTTCTAAAATTACAGATAAATTATACAATTAATTGTTTTTATTATCTATTAATATTCTATGTGCTGCAAGATTTGTTGACGAGTAACCTTTAAATTTTGGCAACTAAACCAGGGCCTTGTTTAGTTCCTTGCCGAAATGTTTTCGCGACACTGTAGCACTTTCGTTTGTTTGTTATAATTATTATCTAATCATAGACTAACTAGACTTAAAAGATTCATCTCGTAAATTTCGACCAAACTGTGCAATTAGTTTTTATTTTTGTTTATATTTAATATTCCATGTATGCGCTAAAGATACAATGTGACAGAAAATCTTGAAAAAAATTTAGATTTTGGATGGAAGTAAACAAGGCCCAGCTCTACACAATAGGAGGAGCACATGGGCGGATAGGATGATGCTGACTGAGGCTTCTTTTTTTCTAAGCCTTGATTAGTTGCACGTTTCAAAAACTTTCTATCTATCGTATATCAAATATTTAAACACATACATAAAATATTAAATAAAAATAAAAATTAATTATATAATTTATCTATAAATAACGAGATCAATCTTTTAAACCTAATTAATCTATAATTAAATATTATATACTAAATAAAACAAAAATATTATGGTAGTCAAATCCAACCACTTTTCGGAAGGAAGCCTGACTGCCTCGTGCTGGTGGACCCCGTGAATCCCAATGCACCCACCGTATCCAATTTCCTTGCATTCTTGTGCAGTCTGCTCCACATGTCTGACGGGAGGAGGAGAAGAGAATCGTGGCGGGATCGCCCTGCTATCACCACCAGCTGCCCCGGGAATCTTCGAGAAAAAAACTTCGTTTTGCATTGTTCATCAACTCTTAAAATAATATAAAGAGAAAAAAATCTCACCTCTAACAGTTTATCAAATTTCATTTTCAAAAATCTACTAACAAAACAAAGAGCACCGCTAAGCGAACGAGGAACACCACTAAACATAAGAAGAAAGACCGATGCTAAACACGGAGACAGTCATATTTGCACGTTAGCCAAGTTAGAAAAGATAAGAAATTAAGATGCCAAAATGCTGAAGAGGTTTCTTTCCTCATTTTTTTTTTAAAAAAAATTATAGATGGAAAGTAATTTGCTAAACTGTTGAAGATGCTTGTAGAGACAAATCTAATCTCTTTTATATCTACTGTAACGCACTACTATTGGATAGATTAAATTTATTTAACTTATTATTACTAGCATGCGTGCAGTGGCAAAAACAACCGCAGAAAGCGACGAGAGTTACCGTCGTTGGCAGCGGCAGCGGCGGGGCGTGAAGTCCGGCCGTCACCGCACGTCGCAATAAGCTTGAATTTATCCAACCAATATATCTATTATTCAACACTATTTTTTTTATAATAAATCAGTAAACAACATTTTTAATCGTAACTTTCTTTTGCCAAAAACGAACAGCAGCGGCTGGCAACCGCACACGGCCGGGATGTGTCCGCGTCCGTCCGTCGCTGTCCATGGATACGATTTAATTTGTACTAGTCCATCATTTTTCTTGAGAAATAAACAGGACCGGCGCCGAAAGAAAACAGAGAAACTGTACGTGATGCCTTGTTCACCGACCTGTGGGTCAAACAACGGCCACGCCACGCCACCGTACGTCGCTATCAGCAAGGACGAGGCCAATCATCATTCATGTGGAGTGGAGCACTCGTGCGCGATAGCCCCTGCGCTTCCTTAGCTGTGTGCGCGTGTGGGGGTGCGGAGGCCGGGGTCGTGTGGTGTGTGTTGCACCCCAACAAAAAAAAAAAACACGGTAACGTCACTGGTACTCACCCGTCACCCCTCTGTTTTTTTTTTCATGTTTGGAGTATTAGCTGCTGATGTGTAGTGAGAAAAGAGAGAGCAAGATATTGACGTGTTAAGAAAAGTACGCAAACTAGTGCGAAATTACGCGTATATCAGCTTATAATGTCCGAAGAGTTTGCTTCCGCCAATACTCCTCCCTCAGTTTTTTTTCCATGTCATGTCTTAAGTCAGGCATTACTATCTTTAACCATCTGTTTTAAATATTCTTATAATTTCACAACATATGAATTATATATTATGCAAGTATACTTTCATATAGTGAATCTAAAAACATAAGTTTTATCTCATGAATCTATATAAATTTGTTGAAAACTAATGGTCAAAGATTAAAAAAAAGGTCTGATTTAGAACAAAATTAATACAACATATAAATAAAAACAGAGGGATTAAATAATAAAATGAAGGTACAAGGAAACCAAATCGAACTAGTTGGTTGGATTTCCTATAATGAAATGTAACCAACTGAATTTAACTTCTCAACTTAACATGTGTGCTCATATTGTTTTTAGAATTAATCTAGGATTTAATGGATTTTACTTTCAAGTGATATATATGATGTGTTTATCAATAGTGAAGCGCCTGTGGTGATTTTGTTAGTCTTAAGATGCATTAGCTTAATATATTTTCTATTGTTTTGTAGAGATATAAGAGCAACTTCAATACTTGGGTATTCTTATCGTGGAGGCTATTTTAGAACTCGTATAGTAGAAAAATAGGCTCTTAGATGTGTTATTTGGTTTTGTAAAATAGAAAGTTGGTTATCCCTTGATTTTTGATGGCCATATATAGCTAACCGCTAGCACTAGTTATCTAATAGCAAGACTGTTGTGGACCTTTTTTTAAAAAAGTTATCTATTTCATAACATAGTTAAACAATAGAATTTGACTACTAAATTTAGTCAAGCTCTTGGAGTTGCTCTTATGTGTGTATACGTGTCCGTTCAATTTAATTTGTTTTCCTAAAATGTTTTCATATATTAAGATGTGTGCGGGTATAATATATATATAATCAGTGTAAACAGGGGAATTGAGAAATAAAGAATACACCGGCAGACAAGGCAGGGCCTTCCAAGAATGGGTTGCCTTCGTCGTCACTTTATTAATTTGCGGCTATCGCCTAGATACATTGGTGGAGCTATAGTAAATATGAGGAGAATACGTTTGTCTTTTGAGTGTATAGGATTTTATTATATGGATATGAATATAGTGAAAATTCGATTATAATCATTATCTTTGAAATTTTTGTGAGTGTATACTGCATATGGAACGGCCTGGACGTCGACGGGCTGGTCGTGACCATTATTGACAAAGCACCTGCTAGATTGCTACGTGAACGACATAATATATAGTGATCATGTGACTGTCACTTTCTATATTTGTTTACCGTGCGCTATGTGCTGTGTATATAGATATCGTGGTCGTCGTTGATGCTTATCTTGTCATCGTCCATCGTGGCGTGTTCGCTTATTTATCAGCTTGGCTTATAAGCCAGGGTATAGTATTTTTTATAATAAATCAGTAACTAATATATTTTTTTTAGCAAAACAAACAGAAGGGCCTTTCGGCGCTAGCTCAGGATGCATGCATGCTCCATTGCAACGAGAAATAAAAAAACTTATGAGAGAATCGTTTGTGAAGGATCGCGCTAGACTACCTATTTACTAGGAGTTGTTAGCTATCTATTCTCTCTCCTTAATAGCCAATAAATTCTTACTAAAGTAACTATTTAGACACTGTTGACACGCTCTTAGAGCAAAGTCAATAATAAGCTAAGTGTTTGGCTATAAGTCAAATAATTAAAGCCAAGTTATACAATAATTTGTCTCATATTTGTCTCTAAAATATCTTTTTTTTTTCTATTTTTTTCCACAACACTTGCTATTTGGGTCCACCACTACCTATGTATCCATGCCCAGTTTGGTGCTTACATGAGAGCTAAGCTATCATCTTTCTTCACTATTGTCTCCTCCACATCAGCGTTAGCATTTGTGCCCTAATTGGTGTTTGTTATGTTTGGAGAGTTTCCTTCGCCACTACCGGATGGAGGGGGTTCACTGTGTGCCTGGCGCACACGGCAAAGCCGAAGAACACACGACAAACCCTCCCACGGTAAATCTTATCTTTACTCATGGCCAAATTGTGGGCACACGACGAGCTTTGCCGTGAGTCAATCTTGACACACGGCACAAAAAAAGGTGACGGACGGCTTGACGACAAGATTTGCAATGTGTCACCATGCAGGCACACGACAAAGTCTCATTGTTTGTCGTGTGCCAGGGTTGGGAGTTGGCGTTAGCGTGGGGTTAGCTTTTGTCGTGTGCCCTGTTTTTGTCGTATGTTGCTCACGGCAAAGGATTGAGTTCGCCGTGTGTCTGGTGTCGTGTGCAACACACGACAAAGGCCAGATATACCGTGTGCTTGGTGTTTGCTGTGTGCGTGAGCTGGGCAAAGTATTTCTTATAATGAATCGTTTTATCTCATGGATTTATATAAATTTGTTGAAACTAATTGTAAAAGATTGGAATGTCTGACTTACAGGACAAAGCTAATGCAACATATAAAAACACAGAGAGCCAGGATTTAAAAAAAATGAAGGCACAAGTGAACAAATTCAGCTCAATTGGTTAATTAGTTTTCTTCTAGTATAATTTAACAACTAGATTTAAGTTCTCAACTTGAAATTTATGTTTGTATTTTCCTAGATTTAATATATGATTTATATTTTCTAGATTAAATCTAGGAGATTTAACAGCCGTTACCTTTCAGTAATATGATGTGTCTATCAATAGTCAAGCGCATGTGGTGATTTCTTTAGCGTCAAGATGTGTCACCTTAATATGTTTTCCGGTGGTTCTCATAGAGATGTAGTGTGTGTTTATCCGCATAATATATATTAACTGATTTTGCGACCAAAAGGAGCAAACTATACCGTGCGTTCAAAAGTTGGGCAGTTCCGAGGGCCTTGTTTACTTTCAAAAAAAATTTCAAAATAAAAAATAGTAGCATTTTCGTTTGTATTTGATAAATATTGTCCAATTATGGACTGACTAGGCTCAAAAGATTCGTCTCGTCAATTACGACCAAACTGTGTAATTAGTTTTTATTTTCATCTATATTTAGTACTTCATACATACGTCTAAATATTCTATGTAAGAAAGAATCTAAAAAATTTTGTAAAATTTTTCGATAAGGCAGGGTCGTGTGCGTGTGGCCGTCAAGGCAGGGTCGTCTTCCAAGAATCGGTTGCCTTCATGGCTTCATCGTCGATTTTAATTTGCGGCTCATCACCTGGACGTCGACGCTGGTCGTACGTGACAATTTGACAAAGCTAGCGCTGCTAGATTGCTAAGTGAACAGCGTAATAATATACCTGTGTGACTGTCACTTTTTTTATAATATTTGTTTAGCGCGCGCTATATATAGATAATTCTGATCGTACGTTGATGCTTATCTTGTCTATCGTCCATCGTGGCGTGAGGACAACGCGCACTAGTAGCTAAGCTAGGTACCGCGCGGTGCACATGGTCACGTGCCGTAACAAGAGCATGCATGTCGCTTTCGGGGGCCTTTCGGCGCTGGATGCTCCATTCCATTGCAACGAAAGACCCGGAACGCCGCAGGATCGATTCCAGGCCGGGGTCCCCGACTGACCGACGTATACCCACCGGTGCATGCGATCTGCCCACTCCATCCTAAATTATAAATAATATTTTAAATTTAACTAAAATATATAAAAATAGATACATTATAAAATATAGTTAATAAAAAAAATACAAAGTTAATATTATAAATTTTATTATCTTATCGTATAAATTTTGGTCCGGTTTAGTTTCTAAAAAATTTTACAAAAAAATATAGATAAAAATAATAAATAATTATATAGTTTATCTGTAATTTACGAGGTAAATCTTTTAAGTCTAGTTAGTTTATAATTGAGCAATATTTGTCCAATACAAACAAAAATACTATAGTTTACATTTTTTTAAAAAAAAATGAAACTAAAACGAAACCTTGGTTAAACTTTAGTTATTTTTGTTCTCTATAAGATTCTTGAAATAACATATAGGTGTGACATGTCCATGCTCCGGCAGAGGTTCTGCACATGCATATGCATGTGTGGTGTGGGGGAAGAAAGCGGAGGTCGGTTTCGTCGCTGTTTGTTCATATGCACGTCCCCGTCTGCCATTTTGCCATTGCCATGCCTTCTCCTTGTTTCCATGCAAGGCATGCAAGCGATTATTATAATTCCTCCTCCGATTATATATATTCCAACTAGTATGATCGATAGGCAGGCAGCGTATGTACGTGTTTAGGCCTTGTTTAGTTTTAAAAAAATTAAAACAAAATTTAAATGTGATGGTGTGATTGTTCGGTTGAGTTTATTTGTCGAATTTATCAGTTATTCATTGTGTTTTTTACTCATAATAAATCAGAGAGTATACTTTCAATCATGTCAAGCCAGCAGAAACGGTGTGAGAGTACGTGGCGCAGCAGCCAGCCAGTGCAGGCACAACGACAGCTTTCGACGCGGATAAATTTTTTAAATCTAGTTAGTCTATAATTAAATAATACTTGTCAAATATAAATAAATTTGCTATGATATCTATTTTGTAAAAAAAATAGAACTACACAAAGACAAAGCCTTAATTTGGAGACAAACATGAAGTTCGTGGCGTCGTCGTCGTTATTCATTAATCAGTTGTACGCACGCGCACGCATTTAAAGGAATTCATCGATCAGCTTCCCTGCCAATCATTTGCTACTTGCACATCTGCTACTCTACCTGCCTACTACTACCTCTCTCTCCATGTCCACCGTGGTGGATTGGTGTGGCGATCGTGTTCGTGTAGTCGATCAACGGCATGCATGCAGGATTGCTCATCAGCTCAGGCTTCTGCAGACTCCAGGTCCAAAAGTCTGCACTTGCCGTGTCTCAAGCCTCAAGACGGCACACGGCAGCCATAGCCCCAACCAATCTGCACCTTTATTCAAGTCATAGCCCAGTTTCTCGAAGCGCTCTCCTCGCTCGCTTCCAGAAGCTGCAACGCCGCCGCCGGCGGCGGCGGTTGGCGTGCGCCAAACTTTGGCATCGTTTAGTTCGCAAAAATTTTTAAGATATCCTGTCACATCGAATCTTTAGTCGTATGCATGAAGCATTCAATATAGATGAAAAATAAAAACTAATTACACAGTTTACCTGTAATTTGTGAGATAAATCTTTTGAGCCTAGTTACTTCTTGTTTGGACAATGTTTGTCAAATAAAAACGAAAGTGCTACGGTAGCCAAAAACGAAATTTTTTATGTCTAAGGATATTTTTGTAGGCGCGCGCCAAACCTTGTTTAGTTCGAAAAGTTTTTAGATTTTAATAGCACTTTTATTTATATTTAATAATTATTATCTAACTATAAACTAAATAGGTTTAAAAGATTCGTCTTATAAATTACAAACAAACTATATAATTAGTTTTTATTTGTATTAATATTTAGGTCTTGTTTAGTTCACAAAATTTTTAGTTTTTGGGTACTGTAGCATTTCGTTTTTATTTGACAAATATTGTCCAATCATAGAGTAACTAGGCTCAAAAGATTCATCTCACAAATTACAGGTAACTGTGTAGTTAGTTTTTATTTTTGTCTATATTTAATGCTCCATGCATGCGGCCAAAGATTCGATGTGACGGGAAATCTTGAAAATTTTTCCGAACTAAACAAGGCCTTAATGTTCTATACATGTGCCATAAGATTTGATGTGATAGGAAATTTTAAATTTTTTAAAATTTTAGGTAAACTAAACAAGGCCTAGTTGTATACTCCTCTGTCCCAAAAACAACGTCGTTTATGACTTTTCGATATCTTATTTGACCATTTATTTTATTCATTTTTTTATCTAAATATCGTCTATTTTATTATGACTTATTTTATCATTAAGTATACTTTGATAATTATTTATTTATTTTATAATTTGTATAAAATATTTGAATTAGATAAATGATCAACCACAATGTCTAAAATTAAAAAACATTACTTTTTTAGATAGAGGGAGTACTGTGGTAGTATATAGGACCAACTCGATTTGACCAATATGCCTGTATGCCTGAAGTGTGATGACGTCGTCTCGATCTGGTACCCTAACCTACCCAACCACCCAACCGATGATCTCCGCTCTCCATATGCATGGCTTCCATCCGTCTGCCGAGGTCACGTCCCATGTCCATTTTGTCAATTCATTTTATCAGTCAGTAGTGTTTTTTCATAATAAATTAGTTAATAATAATTTCAGCCATGATTTTTTAGAGCAACGAACCATATCGGATCCAACAAGGCACCCTCACAGTGCTTTATCTACCCAGAAAACGGACTCCAACGTATGATCTAAACATATACTAGCTCAAACGAAAGGCAAAAAAGTATTGCATCTCTGCACGCTAGGCAAATCTTCGGTGGAGCGGCCAGAGCCGAGGTGCATACCAGCTCAAACGAAAGGCAAAAAAATACTATTGAATCTCTCCACGCTAGGCAAATTTTCAGTGGAGCGGCCGGAGCCAAGGTCCTCTCTCTCTCTCCCTCCTCATCTCGCCTCCCACCCGGCCTTACTGCCCGCGCTACGCCCGCCTGTGAGCCGGCGAGGCGCCGCCCTCCTGTAACCTAGCGGCTGCATCGCAACCACCCGCGGCCATGTAGCTGTGCCGCTACCCTACCGTGGCCTCCCGCCCACTCCTCACCCGCCCATGTGTGCGCTAGTGAGCCGCCTCCCGCTCGTGCCGCTCCCGCGCATCGGAGAACTGCCTCCCGCCCATGCCGCTTCTGCGTGCCGATGGAGCCGGTGGAGCCACTGAGGTGGATCCACCGACGAGCTCTCCTTTTGGTTGGGTTCGCTGTTGGGTTGGCTATTAGAGAAGTCAAGTTTTGGATATGCTACTTTTTTTTTTACTATGCATGACCCAAATCAGAATCAGAGAAAAATGTTATTATAGAACTCTCAAACATGTGACTTTGTTAAAATAAGAATTCTAAAGTTGGCATCGCTAAAACGGTATTCGAAATGTTTGCACTTTGTTTTCTATGACATTTGGTGTATTAAATTTCTTTTCTCATTTAAATATATTTATTTTTCTTCTATTTTGACTCTTTAATCCTTTTGTCATATGGACGTTGATTACATACGAGAATTTCATCGGTCATCTAGACTAGATGGAAAGTCAAATCATAAATGAGAATGGACAAAAGCACTAGCAGCAGTCTTCTACCAAACATGGTGTTTAGATACTTTTCAGATTAGGGGTGGGTGTTTGGTTTTACGAGTTGAAATTTACTGCTCGTCACATCGAATGTTTGGATACATACATGGAGTACTAAGTGTAGACTATTTACGAAACTAAAAATATAGCTAGAGAGTAATTTGCGAGACGTTTTGAGCTTAATTAGTCTATGATTGGATACTAATTGTCAAATAAAACAAAAATACTACAGTACATGTTAAACTTTAACAACCCCAACCGAGGCTCCGCTAGTGTTCCCTATTTGTTTTTCAAACTAATATCATGTTTTTTTAAACAAAGCTAACATCATGTTTACAGGGACTATCCAACAGGTCTCCTACTTAATTTTTAACGACCTAAATTTATAGGTTTTTTCAAATCTCTTTTCCACTGCCCATTTCTGTTGGACTAGGCTATTTTTTTGTTCGGTGGTTTTCCACCCGTGCATCGCCGCAGCTCCTTCCCAGCGTCAGGGCCGTACCTACGATTTAAAAGACCTAGAATGAAACTCGTGATGTGGCCCTAATTATAATGCAGATTCTAGACTAATATGCTTTTTAAGGTACAAGTGTACAACTGTACACAATTGGGAATGGGGATGAAATTTGTGTGCGTAGTGAGCTGCAGATGGTGATATGTTGGTGTAGGCTTTTGGCGCTGGCGGATGACAGCTGCTTCTTGGTGATGTTTGTGTGATCGCCGCGAGCCCACGATGCCGTGCCGATTTTGCCACGTCTAGGTCTAGCACCAGTAGTAGCGCGGCGATGACCCAGATTGTGGCAAACGCTTCGCTACCGACTTCCAGTCCTATGTGAGAGAAGGGCTGATGGGCCATTTTATTTCTACTTTGTGATATATGTACTAAATTTGGAGGCTCGAAGAATTTGGAGGCACAGAACAGATGCACACTTTGCACCTGCTGATATACAGGGCCGCCAGCGTTGGCCTTCCTCGGCGCGATGCCATTGTGAGATGGCTGTGTTCGTCAATGGCGACGAGGATAGGAAAGAGGACGTCATAAGAGTTCCACATATCTTCTATATTGGAATGAATTTGAGGATTCTGATTTATGTAGTCAGACAACAATAATGCTATGAAAAATCTCCATTGAGAATGGCCTCACGTTAGATAAGCACTCGCACTGCCATAGTACAATTTGTTAATATCTGGATGCAGTTGCAACAATTGTACAATTGCACAAAAATGGCAGACGATGGCATAGTAAAAAAAAAAGTGAATTCTACTTATTAAGGAAGCCAATGGTACAAATTGTATTAATGTGGTTTGAGTTTAAAAGTTTTCAATGAAAAATACAATAACTTAGGAGGTTTGGTCCCCTTGTCCCCTCTACCACTAGTGACAGACACCATGTAATTTTATGAGGTTTACAGAGCTACAAGTACAGTGCTTGTAGAGTTAAATGCATGAACAGCTTCTGAACTTGTCAAAGGATGCCATTTATTATGTCCACAAACTTCAAAAATGCATTTCTAGGTCCTTAAACTTGTTAAGTGGTGCACCATAATAGTTGGTTTGGTCCAAAAATAGACTTACAGTGCACCATTTTACAAGTTTGGGGGTGTGCTGTGCACCCTTCAACAAGCTTAGGGACCCAAAAATATATTTTCAAAGTTTGTTACAGAGCGCTAATCTATTTAACTCGTGCATATATATATCCAAGGGGTAGTTTAAAGGTTTTTTTCTGAGACAACAATTGGGATCAATCCCTACTGCAAGGCAACAGTGGAGAAAAAGTGATTGCATCCCCGTGGAGAAGACTACAGTAGTGATGGATTGATCCCAACAGCTTCATGAGGTTCTGCTCGATCTACAGCTTACAGGGATTGCACATTCTAGGGTAGTAGTGGTTAATTGCCGATACCTGCCTGCCTAGGGCACCGCAACGATGAAAGTGGTTTGGGATAAGCGGATAATGCCACTCCAACTTTTCCACCGGATAACAAAGGTTACCTTAGAGTGACAAATCAGACACAGACAGCAACAAAAATATCAACTAGTGGACTACTACTAGCATGTCATGTCTAGTAGTGTATACATATATCCATTCGCATCGGTCCAGGTTTTGCTAGGTTGGAGACGACGCTATCATTTCATAGATTAGGTTCTCGGATTTATATATAGATACAATCGATGCAGCCGGCGGCTGTCATATTCTTGGGTAAAGCCTTGCACGAAGTGCTGCTTTTCTGTCAGTTTTAAATCTGCACAAGTGAGGCTACAAAAATTCACACAGCAACGCCGTTTTCTCACTTGAAAAGTGTCTCAAAAACAAGAAGAAAACCAACCAAATTTGCTACCGGAAGAAACATGCATGACGCATACAATAGGAAAACAACTACAGTACTCTACACGGCAGCTCAAACAGTAGCTTGGTGTATCATTCATGGGCTGATGGCAGAAAGGCCTGTGGACGATTAGTTGGTTGCCCATGTCGGACTCAGACGCTGAGGTCCTCTGGGTCTGACTGGGAAGACCACACGTCGTCGGCGTCCTGGGCCGAGGAGAAGAGGTCCATGCAGAGCTCGCCGTAGAAACGGCCCACGAGGCGCACGAACGCCGGGCACCTGAGCTGCTCCCAGCAGCACAGCAGCTCCTCCACGTCCGTCAGGTCCATCACCTTCCGCTCCTCCACCAGCATCTCCACCAGGTGCCTCTCGAAGCTCCTGCACGCCGCCTCCACGTCGCCGCAGCCGTGACTGACGACGATGGCTTTCGCCTCGTCACCTGCCGCCACGGCCGCCGTCAGCTGCAGCTGCGGCTGCGGCGGCGGCGCGCGCGTGGCCTCGCCCTCGCCGCCGAGCCGGGCCTGCAGCGCCAGCACCCGATCGGCCGTCGTCGACCTCGGAGCGCGCGCCCCGCTGCTACTGACGGTGACGTCGGGGGAGAAGTCCGTCGGCGGGCGGGCGTCGGCCTCGGAGCGCATGGACATGAGCGGCCAGAACACCGCGCGGACGGAGCTGAAGCTCCCGGGCCGGCGAGGCCGCCTGCGGGTGCCGCTCACCAACATCTTGCCGAGCGCCCGGCGGAGCTGCTGCGCGGGGCGCCGGCTCTTGAAGAACGCACCATGGCCGTTGCATGGCTTGCACTCTACGCAGCACAACGGCATTGCAATTGATCGATGGATGGAACGCAATGATTTCAGCTGGTGTGTGATCGGGAGGCCGGAGTGCAGTGGTTGTTGCACGATGATTATATATGATGGTGAATTGATGCCGAGAGCCGAGTGCCCATGGTGGATGCATGGGTGGAGGTGGCGTTCACGTCGGTTGGCAGAGTGGTGGGGGGACACGAAGACGATGGAAGGTACAGGGTGGACAGGGGAGCTTGTAATTGCTAGCTATGGATGAGATGGATTTTTTCCATTTCATTTTCTTTTATCTTTGTCCTGCTTGCATTGCAACTCTGTCGATACATTGGCATGACAGGATGTTCAGCATTGGCATGACAGAACGAATTCAGACATATTGTAATTCAGTGACACAGCTGCTCGATCACACGATGGCCTAAAAACAGATCGCCCAGGACTGGTATTTGATCCATCCAGCTGAATCCATTATGGAGATTTGACAAACGCCGTTGGAGTTTTAAACGGATCGTGAGCAATAATTGAGTAGAATAAGACGACGGCGTCGTCAATTAAATTAACAAATGGCAGCCCCGCTTGCAGATTTGCAGGAGGAAGAGGCCTCCATGTTGCACCAAAGCTGCTGGCTGTCTGTTCCATAATTCAGTAGGGTAGGACGTGAAGGTTTAGATTCGCTACACCTGTCAAGTGTCAAAACATGTACTCCTACTACACAGTACATCCGTGGCCACCATCAAATCATGTTTTTAGAAAAATGCAAATATGTAATCTGTTCAGCCTTTTTCTTTTCTTTTCTTTTTTGATGAGGGGAATCTGTTCAATCTAATTAAGTGACCAAATCATGGCAAAAAACAAATCATGCAGCGGACCTTTCGGCAGCCCGGGGGCGGTTGGGTCCGTTCCTAATTCAGACGTTCACCGGCAGCATAGGCTTCAGGGCTCCATCGGAAGCGGCCCATGAAGCCCACCTATTGTGCTGTAAGTTCCAGCTCAGCCCCGTAATTAGTGGGCCTAAGGGGGGAAAAAAAACTGGGTGTACAAGTAGCATAAGTGTTGACTGGTCAACTAGCCTCCCTCTGGATCAGTCGATGGGTGGTGTACAAGTAGCAGTGGCAGAGGCAAGAATTTCCTGATGTACTCGTGTCATGTGTAGTAGTAGTAGGATTGGAGGTGCGTAGTCGAAGTGGCCGAAACAGAGCAGCAAAAGCCCGTCCAACATCAGAGGCACGTAGCAGGTCGCTGGTGGTGCGTGGGGGTCGAATGCAATTGCAAGGAAAAGATTGAACGGTGAGCACCCAACTGGTGGTTCAGATGGGTTAGTCCGTTGTGCACGGTGCACGGACGACGAGCCGAGACAAAGCACCTTTTCGTTGGTAGCCCCGGCGCGGCGCTAACAGAATCCGCGCGCTCGTCCAAAGCTATGAGAGCTGCCG
>Ga0182004_10001629_pt1 | contig 16735 bp, 9 predicted proteins | sample Sormic07211540_1_FD_120479 | JGI IMG/M metagenome (GOLD analysis project Ga0182004, IMG submission 120479) | Endophyte microbial communities from Sorghum bicolor roots, Mead, Nebraska, USA - 072115-40_1 MetaG | ecosystem: Host-associated > Plants > Roots > Unclassified | place: USA: Nebraska...
AACTCCTCTCTCATCTGATGAAACTCCTTCATTTAATGACTCTGCCAAGTCAGCAATTTTGCTTATGTGGCACCCTATTTAATGTGCATGACACTCTCATGAAACATGCATTGAGACTGGCCTAAAAGCAGTGCTGGACCATTGTCCATGTCTAATAACGTGCATAGATTGACATTAGCACTTCCCATTTCAGAATACCAACTCTAAATTTCAAAAATTAAGCAAAGTTTTTTTTTCAGAGCCAGGTTTCAATGCACTAAGAAAGAGCCAAATGAGGCCTCTCATGTATTGAAACAAAATTCTAACTTTCAAAGGCTAATATATTAACGAAAACTGGCATAATAACACTTAAATATATTTTACTAGATACCTGAGCGGCACCTCCAAACAGATCATCTGGAGTAGATGTACAAAGGAGAACAAGGTCGACGTCTTCAGCTTTTACTTCAGCCATCTCAAGTGCCCTTTGAGCTGCTTGTATTGAGAGCCCCCGCAATGTTTCATCTCCTGTCACATTTGGAAAGGAGAAGGGGAAAATGAGTTAAAGAAGCAAAACTAAGAACCTATTGCAACTGAAACTGTTGTGACAATAAAAAATTCTTTCCAACTGACACGCAGATACCAGCTTTAAATGTTATGACCCACATATATATAGTAAATTAGTAATTACAAACATGATTCCAGCAACAATCAACAGTTTTCTGTTCAGATCTATCCAACAGAGGTAGGCAGAAATCAATTTTTTTGGTTAATATTTTCCATAGTCCTTGGGAAAGTGCCAAGAGATACTATAGTTTAAGTACCCCGTGTTATGATCAGTGCCTCAGTGGTACCACTCCAAGGATAGTAAAAGAATTCTTCTAAGCAGTTGTCCTAAACCTAACTGGTAATTACACAAATCAGTAGTCAAACTACAAAAGAAGATACAATGTTTATTTGTAAGGTGTTACGATAATAAGGCATAGACTCTTAATATCATTGTACTTTACTTTGTAATATCCTTGTTTTTGTTTATAATAGTTTTAACATTATTTTATCATATATTAGAATTTCCATATGATATTGTTTTGACAGAAAAATCAATATTATTCATGTCCAAAAAAAAACTACTAAAATAAAAACTGATGTGCCAAACAGTTTATGCACATCCCCTACAGTTACCACGCAACCAAAAAGTGAATAACAACAAACAAAAGCAGTGTAAATTTAATCTAGGGGACACAAGTATCCCTAATTTGTTTATTTAACTGAAAGAATAAAAAAACATAATTACCTGAAAGAACTCGCCTGTTACGAATCCCAGTTCGAGCCGCAATCCATTCATCTGACGTTTCAACTATTTTCGAAAGGTCGTCATTTGAAACACTAAGTGTTGGGATGGCTGATCCACATCCGACAAGCTTTGAACCCATACCAACCACCCTGTAATATCATCCAGCAGAGGTCACTCCACTGGTGGATATTGTAGGCTCCATGACATAAAAAAAAGGCACAGATAAATGAATTTATCCTAGCAATACAGTTGGGCCAGCACAAGCATTGCCATACAATGGCAGCTACAAAAATGGAAACATTCACCATCACATTTAATACAAGTGGAGCACAGGCAGATCCCAGACAATTAATCAGAGAAACCACGACCTACCGTCAACTTTATTCTATACATCAGGGTGGCCTATTCCCGTGAGTAGTGAGACACAGTAACACCATCAACTTGAGGCGACTACACTACAGCACACGGTAGCATCAAAGGATGGAGCATATGGAACAGTTATGACACCCTGACTACATGGAACTACTGGATTTCGATCATAAGATGCCCATATAACCCACGGTACAGAAAAGCAAGTCCGGGAGCTACCTTATGCAGTTGAAGCCAACCGTATAGCAAAATAAACTAGCAAAACCAAAATAGGTGTGTCGTGAATATCACGCCATTTCCCAAAAAAAAACAACGAAAGCAAATCCCCCTTTTCGCGCAATAACGGCTGTATTGCAACGCACCCAGTATATACCATTTTGTACGAGAGCAGACTAGAGGCATCCAATCCCACCTTCCACAGAAACAATCACATCTCACCCGCCCAATCAATCATTGTGCAAATGAGGTTCCCAGGTGGACAGAGACACCGGCGTTACCTGGTGAGGCGGGGCTTGGAGGCCGCTGCGGACACCACGCCATCGTCGACGGTGGACGCGCAGCACCGGAGCTGGCGCGGTGGCAGCGCCACGGGCGGCGCGAATCGGAGGAAGGCGGGGCGGAGGCCACCCCTCGTGCGCGCCGGGCAGGGTGCGGCCACCCGCGGCAGCGCGAGGCCGGAGGCGGCGACCATGGCGCGGGCAGCCGGAGATCTCGCGGCGGAGGCGGCGGGTAGGGGGGAGCGGGATGGAGATTCGGGCGCCGGAGGGAGGGAGTCAACAGTCACCTTGGGGCGGGAGGAGGTGGGGGAAGGGGAAGTGGCGGCGGCGAGCGGGGCATGCGAGGGAGGAGGGGGGAGAAATAGAGGCCGCGGCGGTGGGAACGGTGGGCGGCGGTGATGGTTGCGAGGGTGGGAGGGAGTGGGCGAGCTTCGAAAGCTCCGCCCCCCAGGCGAGAGGTTTTTTAAGGAGGGGGCGATGTGGCTGATGGCTTTCCCTTCCCCTTCCCCCACCCCCGGCGCACACCGGGGCAATCTATGGGTGGAGCAACCCAAGCTGCTCGCCTTCAACGGACGTGCGTGCCTGTTCGCTCGCTTTGCTTCTCGTGACTGTTTCACTGGATTTATAATATTGTAATTATTAATAAATATTCCCTCCGTTTTAAACTTTTCGTTTTAGGTTCCCTATAGGTCAAATGTTCTTAACTTGGACTAGATTTATAAAAAAATTAGCAATATTTGTGTCTTTAAATAAATTTATTATAAAAATGTATTTTAAAAATTAGTCTAATGATACTTAGGCATTGTTCAATTTGCGAAAAATTTTGATTTTGGCTACTGTAGTACTTTCGTTGTATGTGACAATTATTATCCAATTATAGAGTAACTAGGCTCAAAAGATTCGTCTCGCAAATTACAGACAAACTGTGCAATTAGTTTTTATTTTCGTCTATATTTAATGCTCTATGCATGCGTACAAAGAATCGACGTGATGAAAAATCTTGAAAAAATTTGGAAACTAGACAAGGCCTTATTATGCAACAGAAACATTAATGATTTTTTTTATATTTTTATTAAAGTTAAAAATATTTAGCTTTTTTAAAAGTGAGACAGATATTTATTTTGAAAAGGCAAAGTAATAATAATAGTAACAATAATAAAATTCAATGTATGTATGTTTTGTCGATGCGTGCTGATGTTAAACAAAAAATGCTAAACAATACAAATAATCAACGCGGTGCTAGCAATGATGATGTCAAGATAAAAAGAATTCCACTTGTGCGATATAAGGTAGTTAGAAAACACTCATTTAGTACGTGTATATATATTGATACAGCACAATGTTGTTTTAAAAGAAAAAATATTTATAAATCAACTTGGGTTTTTTATATGAGCATGAGTACATGTAGTACTACAAATATTTCATTTAGAATAGACATTTCGTATTTGATGGTTTGGGTAAATAGACGTGCATGTTTACGCACTACGCAGCTATGTAATACACTCAGTCTAGTATGTATTGTACTATTATATATTTGTATATAGCACAAAATCATTTTAACAAGAAACGTATGTAATGTCAATCAACTCGATAATTTGACACGAAAACAAGCAACAGCACCTGCAATATATGTGACAGATAAAAAAATAATCGAGACGGGCATTTCGTATTTGATGGTTTAGGTAGGTAGCTACATGTGCACCTAATTGTGAATTGTCCATGTGGTATTCGCTTGACTGAATGTGAGGATAAGAAGTCATGATAGTTGATAGTGACCCGTAAAACTGTAGCTAATAATAACATATATAAAAGAGAAAACTCACTAATTACTTCATGGTGACTTCATGGCTGATGACATCTAACTAGGAGGAGCATGGGGCTACAATTGTTAATGTGATCTTTAGCAGACTCGTGAATAGTACTTCTAGATGAACTAATTCAATCGCCAAAAAATGAGTTTATTTAAATTTTAAGAGGAATGAGATTTCCACGTGATTTATCATGATATCTATATATAATTTATTTGGATTTTTTACAACATGTCGTAATAAAATGTGTGATGGCTTTTAAAAAAAATTGTAAGACCCCTAGTCTCCGTTAGTCAGAAGAATGTAATCTACATGTTTTTTCCCCATGAACAATGAAGAAAAATCCCCTCCAAATCCTCGAATTTGAGAAAAGTTATGGGAATAATATGGGTGCATGAAAACATCAACACTGTCTCACAAATAGGATTATTTTCACTTCTCGAAAATTCAAACATTTTCAACTTTTACCCAAATATACAAAATAGCCGAGGAAGTTGTGACACCGGTATAGTATATCCCACATGTCAATGTTCACACTAGAGATATTGGACTATATTCGTGTTCATGTTTGTTGAACAACATGGCTTATTGTGACACTAGAGTTGTCATAGCATTGATAATGCGGATGAGTTGTAGGTTCAGTGGTAAGATATGGTTAGTGAAGCGCCTAGGTTTAAATTTTGCTCAAGGCATGTTTCCTTTATCTTCTTTGCAGCTTTAAGTTATAGCCTCAAGCGCGAATGCTCCATAACTATTAAGGTGTTATATGCCGCTATTATGATCTTTAATTACCTCTCAACCGTAAGTATTTTTAGTTATAGGCGCACAAAGTGCGCACAATGTTTGATATGAGTTTATGCTTAAGTTTAAATGTTACAGCTTTCCCTCAAAGCATTGATGCATAAAGAAAGTAGAGATGAATTGAGTAGAGGAGCACAGTGATCTTCTTCGACCGTGTTTTGTTCTTGACATACCGAGTAACTTTGACATTTTCAGACAATTTGATTTTTTTTTTTTTAAAAAAAAACCCTTAAACCCAGTAGATTGGATCCAAAGACTAGTGGTATGATCCGACGGCGTCCCAGCATTTTTAGTTCCACGTGTCTCCAATCCACGTGTCTTCTCCCACCCCAATCCTCCCAAATCCTCACCTTCCCCTTCCCACTGCTCAGCCATCCCCAAAACCCGCGCACACCGGCGACGGCCGGAGAACCTCCCCGCCGGCAACAGCCATGCCGCCGCCTCTCCAGGCCCACCGCCTCCTCATCTCCCACCGCCGCCTCCCCTCTCCCGCTCGCCGCCGGTTCACCGCCGCGTCTTCCCTCCAATCCGCTCCCGCCACAACCCTGGCCCCGGGTCCCGCCACATCCTCCATCCTCTCCATCCGCGAGTCGCTCCTTTCCGGCGAGAGGACAGCGGCGGACATCACCTCCGAGTACCTCTCCCGCCTCCGCCGTACCGAGCCGAGCTTGCGCAGCTTCATCCACGTCGCGGACGCCGCCGCCGAGCGGGAGGCGGAGGAACTCGACCGGAGGATTGCGTCCGGGGAGAAGGATGCGGTGGGGCCGCTCGCTGGAGTGCTGGTGGGAGTGAAGGACAACCTCTGCACCGCCAACATGCCCTCCACGGGCGGGTCGCGGATACTAGACGGGTACCGGCCGGCGTACGACGCCACGGCCGTGCGGCGGCTGCAGGAGGCCGGCGCTATTGTGGTGGGGAAGACGAACCTCGACGAATTCGGAATGGGGAGCACCACCGAGGGCTCCGCGTTTCAGGTTGGCAGACCAGATCCTCATATCGTTTAGACGGAGTCTGCTGAAGTTTGAGCATTGCCGATTGTGTTCACTCAGGTGGAAATATCACGTTAGTGCTAACCATGGTAAAACGTTATTTACGCTGGTCTGTAGCAGTCAGTGAAACAAAAATACGGAGACATTGTTGTGAGGTGCTAGACTCTGATCATGGTCAGACCAGGGATGGTTCCAGGATCGTTAGTGCCATCTTAATGCGTGTAGGTGGCTAGTTGCATGTCACTATTGATGTTGAAATGCGGAGGACTTCTTTTGGAGATGAACTGCACTGCACCTGAAATCTCCACCGAGGGCCATGTTGAAATGTGGACTTCATGTGCTAAAAATGTAGACATGGGGTGATGTGATTATGACACATATTGTTGGTGATATGCAGGTGACGACAAACCCGTGGGATGATTCACGTGTGCCTGGGGGATCCTCTGGTGGTTCTGCTTCTGCGGTATCTGCTAGGCAATGTGTAGTGTCACTAGGAAGCGACACAGGGGGGAGTGTGAGACAACCAGCGTCATTTTGCGGTGTAGTGGGGTTGAAGCCAACTTATGGTCGGGTTTCTCGTTTTGGTCTCATGGCCTATGCTTCATCGCTGGATGTTGTGGGATGCTTTGGTTCATCTGTTTTTGACACTGCAACCATCTTATCTGTTGTTGCTGGCCATGACAAGATGGACTCAACCAGCAGTTCACAGGTAAAGAAACCGAGGCTTCACCTTCAAAGTACATTTGTCTTTTGTCTCCCATTTCAACCAGTAGTATGTTTATTATCTGGTTGGGTTATAACCTTGGCTGGTACAGTAGGCTTGGACATCAGATTTCATTTCCATGTGATCATTTCATGTTTTGAGTTGGCTGTTAGTAATTGTATTAATATGGTTTCATAGGATGACCTTTGCACTTTATTCTATCTAACTTTTTTTTTTAATTAGTAATAAAGGCAGCACACGGGTTGTCTTCTTATGGTTGGAAAACAACATAGTATAACATTCAGAAATGGCTAAAAACAGATGTAAGAAGGATTATACTAGTCTGTCCCATCCTCCTATTCTCATATATAGCGTTGATTTAATCCATTTATATCATCAAAACTATGTGGCATTCTTGTATATTTGTCAACAACCCTTAACTTGATTTCTTCCATTCTACTCTGCAACTGGATCATGATCCATTAGCGATCCGGGGCATGCAGGAAGGAAGAACACTGAAGTTTGGTTCATTACTACTTGATCTCTTCTGTCACATTTTCAGGTTGTTCCAGACTATGCATCGGAGTTGGTCTCCCTAGATTTACTAGAATCAAAACCATTGGCTGGTCTGAGAATTGGGATTATACAAGAAACTCTTGGAGAAGGTGTTGCCAACGGAGTCATATCATCAATCAAGGGTGCTGCTTCACACCTGGAGCAGTTGGGATCTGTAGTGGAAGAGGTTTGTTACTTTCCACTATCCCGAATAAATAGCAAAAAAACATGTCTTTTCAACGGGATTCATGAAAAAAATGTTAACCGAACTTTCGTCTTCTATTGTATTTCAGGTTTCACTGCCTTCATTTTCTCTTGGCTTACCAGCATATTACATACTAGCCTCATCTGAAGCTTCTTCTAATCTATCACGCTATGATGGTATCAGGTGATCTTGCACTCTTGCTGTAGCTAAACCTTATCCTTTCCCCTGTGTTTTTCAATGTATCATAGGATTTATACTGTGGAGTACTGTTTTCAGGTATGGAAGACAGTTTTCAGCTGATGACTTGAATGAGCTTTATGGAGAGTCCAGGGCTAATGGTTTGGGTCATGAGGTACAATATTCTCAGTTACCAGTATATCATACCATACTCCACTAGTATACTCACCAGTTATCTTTTCATTATTTATTCATGATGCCTTTAGATGCAGTCATGTAGCTCAGCAAAGTGATCAATCTGATTAGGAGCTGTTACATTGTGTAGTACTATGCATGTGTCCCATGTCATCGTAGCTTAGGGTTAGTCATGCTGTCCATAGATTTTGACTACCTTCTTTTGCTTTTTTATATTTTTTTATAATATTGTATAGGCACTAATCTTGAGTATTACAATGAAAAAACAACAGTTGTATGTTCCACTCCATTTGCAAGGAAGATGAATTGCTAATTTAGAAAACATATCTGGTTCCTCGTTAATCAAAGCTTTTGAAATTAAAGACAGATTTGGCTGTGGTGAATTGAGTCCATTGCTTGCAAACTTGCGTTGTGGAGATATCAATACTTCCCCATGTAGGTCTGTTAGTTGTGGGCATGTCTTGTCAGTTACATTTTGCTAGTTGGAGTGTGACTCATTTATTTATGTATTATATTATTATATACGGACATAGTATGGTATTTGATCTGCAGTATTGGATAGCGTTTGAACCTTTTGTATTTGAAATGTCTGTTTTCATTTTGAGTAACATGGTGAAACAATTTCGATCATTCTTTCTAGGTCAAAATGAGAATTTTGATGGGAACCTATGCTCTTTCTGCCGGGTACTATGATGCATACTACAAACGAGCACAACAGGTAATTGCAGAGCAGTGACATCCAATTCAATTTGTAATTATTTTACGATGTAGTTCAATGCCACCAAAAAGAAGTAAAATACATGCATTGTAGTTTGTGAGAACACTGAAAGCTTCAAAGATGCTTTGGAAGATACGGCATTCAATGTTTGTACTTGATTATCTTACTACCATGCAATTTGATGCCACTGAAAGTACGAACTGAAGTACATGCACTGTAGTAGGTGAGGACACTGGTTAAGGAAAGCTTCAAAGATGCTTTGGAAAGATATGACATTCTAATTTCACCAGCTGCGCCATCAGCAGCCTACAAGATAGGTATGTTACAATCTGCTCATAAGTATGACCCCCTTCCCTGATTTATGTACGATTGATAGCTCAATTCTTTTTGGCAGGTGAAAAGATAAATGATCCATTAGCCATGTACGCAGGAGATATCTTGACGGTATTAGATACTTTGTTGTCTTCTGTTGATTTCACTTTTCTCTTCTTTGAACTCTGTTCCGAAGTACCTGCTGACATGAAATTCTGTTTCATATGGTGCTCATTGTGTGACGTCTTACTCATGATAGAAATATGAAGTGGTTGCAAATTTTGTGACTTATGTAGGTGAATGTTAATTTGGCGGGTCTTCCTGCATTGGTTGTGCCTTGTGGATTTGTTGAAGGTGGACCTGCAGGGCTCCCAGTTGGACTTCAGCTGATCGGATCTCCATTCTGTGAGGTAAAGCAGTGGTGTTGCTTACATTTAGAGCTGGAGAGTGCTCCATGTTGTTTCAGGATCTACATAATTCTACTTTTGTTTCATGCGTTGAATTCAGGCTTAGCGAGTAGAGAATCCACTAAATAACTTCTGCCATTTTATCCAGGGGAATTTGCTGAGAGTAGGCCACATCTTTGAGCAGACTCTTCAGAATCTCAGCTTTGTTCCACCGTTGTTGGCAGAGAGCTAGTCAACATACCGTTGTTGGCAGAGAGCTAGTTTCAACATAGGCATCTCAGCCGCTCGACAAGCAATTACCTGAGGCCCTTCTGTGCATCGACTTCATTCCCATGCGGAAGAGGTTGGTACTACGCGTGTAGAAAATAGAATCTTTGCCCGTGGAGTTGCTGATAATTGTGAGAGAGCAACGGCACCCATGCGATGTACGCCAGCAATCAGCACATTGCATACAGCACAGCATTGTACACACCGACAGAATGATTGATGATTTTGTATCAACGTTGGTTCTCTCTTGTGTCAAGTTTTGCATAGAAAATTTGTGTCCCTGACAGCGAGGTGAGTGTTGCAGCACCAATAGGCATGATCACCAATAAGCAGTTGTGGAATCCAATGAGAAACAGAACAGAAAGCACAGTTCGTGTCAATGGGTAGTCTGGGCATGGCGTCCCATACGGCAAGTTAAGGAAGCGGAGTCAAGCATGAACGAATCGTATTTTCAGCTTAATCAACTCGTAACGGCATGGCACCAACGAATCGTATTTTCAGCTTCTATCAACTCGTGGCAGGACACCAAATATACATTCACATTCTCATGGTCATACACGAAATATTCTAAACGACAATCTGTTAAAAAAATGCAGGTGCAAAAGCAAATACATCCCAGTCTGCAACTTTAGAATGCAGGTGCTGTGCAGCAAAACACCGCACACACCTTTCTTAAACAAATATATAATATTATACTAAAAGGAAGATGACAGGAAATACGGTCCAATTGAATTTTCTACACCAGCTGCACATAACACCACATAACGCTCCGTAAAAGTTCCTTGGTAATGTTTTGTTTCCAGGTACAGATTATTGAGGGTCTTGGATGGCTAGACTCCAGACTACTTACTGAAACAAAATCTCCATCTCTATAAACAGATACAATTCTGGAGCTCCAGCATCAACTTATTGTTTCTGCCACTGCAAGGAGAAGGAATCAATTAAAACATGGAAATGAAATAGACTAATTCATTGTCTGATGTGGCGCATTTGAAATGCAAACGAGGCACAGTGCCTTAAGCAGACAAATGGGGAGTGCACATCTGCCAAAATTACATACTCCTTGACAATGTCTGAAAGAAGAAACCACAGTCTTCAACAGACCGAGAAACAGCCCTCAAACCCTGACAATGCAGACCCTATAGCGCCACACTGTAACCTAGCCCGAACCCTGACACTAGGACCTTATAGCGCCACACAGTAACCTAGCCTGAAGCCACAAGCCCACAACCGCCTGGTTCAGGCGCCCCAGCACAATCCCTAGGTAGGACCACCTCACACAGCTGACTACCATAGGCCGGCGCCCTGTCACTATTTTATGGGTTGCTGGCAAGGGAGTTTTTTTAACCATCCCAGAAATTCGCTCCCACGGGGAGTCAAACCTAGACGCTGGTGGTGCTACTCAGGAGTCTACTAGCTATGAAGCATTTCGCTTATTAACCATAACCACTTATATCCATTAGAAACTTCTGGATAAAGCAATGGAAACAAAAACTTGATTGCACCTATGACAAAAACTGATGTATACAGCTATGGCAGAAGTAATTGGTCTTATACTCATTCATTTGTTTTATGGAAAATGGGCTATATTATTAGATCAAGAGTCAAAGTAAATTAAAATATTTTTATAACTAGATTTCAGATCAGGCCAAGGTGCAGACTGAATGCCCACTGGATCTGTGATACAGAGAGTATAAGTGGATTCTTATAACGAAATAGACTCATGCCCACTAAAATTTTGGTACAATCAAACTAAGACATACTCCAAAGATCAAAACTGAACTGCTATTGAAAATTCAAGAAGCAATTTGCAGTATTAACATAGTACACAGGTGCTCATAACCCGTACTTGAACTATATCCTGAGTCACACATGCAACAATCAACTAGGATTTATTATGCGCGTAAAATTTATAGGTGCAACACTGGTGCTAACTTCCTTCACAGCACTCTGCGCTCTCCCTCCCTATATAGCAATATAGTATGGCTCCTCAAACTTACTCTCTATATGTCACTTGCAGCAATTTGATAAACTTAAAAGTTAAGTGTAAACATAACATTCTTCAACAAGAAACTAATGCATATATAGGTATTAATATTTTTAAATGTTTTGCAATGAACACTAGATGCTGGAACTGTGCTGTTGCACGATGCTCTAACTACCGCTGCTAGCTTGCAGTTAAAATAAATCGCTAATCTGTTGGAAGTACCCTATCACTTACATTAATTGACAATGGCCAATCTCAGCATTTCAAGATAAAAATTGCTAATCTATATATAGTTACTGATTTAATAATACATGTCATCCTCATTTCTAGCACAAAGATCCTGACCAATCTAAAAGTGGATAGGAAGCTCAGCGAATCTTAATCGCCAATGGGTAATCACCACTTACATCAGACACATTATCATGTGATGAAGGTCTGTTTGCTAACATCCTATCGAGTTAGTCTACTCTCTCTACAAATGAAATGCATTAGCAATATCATAGGCATGACTGAATCAGTAATGTGTTGATTACCATGCCTTGTTCACATGAATATACAAATATTACAGAGTTCAAATAAATTAACTCAAGCAGGAACACTTGCAAGTGTATTGTGCTGTTTTCAACCTTTGAATAAACATGATGTAAAGTGAAAAAAAAACAATGAAAATATCAGCAATGTGATTGTGATTAGTGTATCTTGTTGAAATCAATCAACAGCTACTTTCTAGTTAGATCGTTTATCACAAGCAAGAATACTTTTGGACCTTATGTGTGGGAAGGTACCTTGGATCCATCTAAGAAAGTAAAAATGAATAGCAATGGCCGACTGGTACTGGTACAATCAAAGGAACTACAGCAGCATTATTCACGGAACGAAAGAAACCATCGCACCAGACACATATCGTGTAAGTTTTCTGATCCCAGATCCAGAATAAGGGGACAGTGTGTTGATGAATGATGCTACGCACCGATTGAATGATTGGATGGCCATGGAAGGAGTGATCAGAAGATGATGTCGTCATCCTTTTCCCCACCAGCAACCAGCAGATTTGCCGCAGCCCCCACGGAGATGCCCCTCTTAAGCGCGAGATCCTCGGCGAGCTGTTCCTCTGCGAACAGCTTGGCGGCAGCCATCTGGCGCTCGATCTCCCTCTTCTTGTAGCCCTGGATCTTCTTGAGCCTGAAGAAGTCCTCGCGCTCGAGCTCGTCAAGCTCCCCCTTGATGTAGCTGATGGTGTTCTCGATCCTGGGCTTGACGACGTTCTCGAGCGCGTTGACGCGGCGGTTGGTGGTCTTGATGGCCTCGTCGAGCGTGAGGAAGGAGGTCTGCAGCGAGGCGAGCTCGACGAGCACCTCGATGGCCTTGACGTGCGCGGCGCGGCAGGCGGCGACCTGCTGCCCGCCGCGGGCCAGGCCCGTGAGGCTCGGGGACGCGTTGGATGGGCCCCCGGAGGCCGCGGCAGGGTCTACGAAGTGGGTGAACTTGGGGAGCTTGACCCCGGCCACGTTCTCCTGGTGGGACCGGACGCGGACGGACGCGGCGCGGACGGACTGGAGGACGACGTGGCGGACGCCGTCGCCGGCGACGTACTTGGCCTCGGCTAGGGAGAAGGAGGAGGCGCGCATCGTCTCGCCCATGGACTCCTTGGCGGCGACGATCTTCTTGAGGATGGCGCGGAACTGGACCGTCAGCGCGTCGGACTTCTTCTTCAGCAGCGCGTGGCCGCGGGTCGCGCCGACGAGCCGGGCCTTCATGACGCCGAGCATCGTCACTGTCGGCACGACGTTGAGGCGCTGGTTCTGCCCAGCCATCACGCCGCCCCGATCTGCCGCCGCCGATTAGATCCGCTCGCCGCCGGCGAATTTGGGGAAGGAGAGAGGGGATCGCGGGTGCTGTCGCGGGTCGGCTATTGGGACTCGCTGTTTATTGGATCTGGGTAGTTGGACATGAATTCGTGCATTGGAGGATCGGGACACGTCTCGCCGCGACGACACGCGAGGGATGTTTTTTTTTTCCCATACATATCCGGCTCTTATTAGGTTTGGGCCGAGAGGAGAATATCATATATTGGGCCGAGAGAATTGAATCTCTCACGATTTTAGTCTTTTGGAAAAAAGGTTTTTTAATTCCTCCAACTATTAGAACCGTCCGATTTACCTTTCTGAGAGCGATTTGAGAGTGGTTTTGGCTCACATAACGCCCCACGTGGCGCCAAGTTCGTCACGAGGAAGGTAAATCGGATTTTCACAATAGTTCAAAAAAAATTAATTAGACTTTATAAAAAATATATACAGAAATAAATTTTCAAAAAAAAAATCCAAATACTTTCCTAGAATCAGTATGGATTTAGACATACCAAAATCTGATTTAATATCACAAAAATCATAGGAAATTTGTTTTAACTCCAAAAATATATGAAACGTCTTTCATAATTTTTCTAAAATTATGCTCCAAAAATTGTATAAATAATTTTTCAGAAAATTATTCAAACAAATTTTTTGAACAAATTTGTATTTAAAATATTAAAAATATGATTTAATATTAGAAAATTCATAGAAAATCTATTTCAACTTAGATAAATATTAAACTAGCTTCATTTTTTTTCTCTAAAATCGAGTTCTATATTTGAGTTAGGCACCATAATCTTAGATCCCGATTTTAGGAAGCACGTGAAGTCCAACATCCTCACCTTATCCAAACTGCTTCCTACTGAATATGTGATGTCAAATTTTGTATTTGACCTAGTTTTAAATTTTAGGAGACCATATACTCTCTTCGTTTTTAAGCACATTTGGTTTGTCCAAACGTGTGTATCTTTGATCATTGATTTTAAAATTTATATAGTTTCATGTCATAAGATTTGTATTTTTAGATTTATTACGAGAAATGCTATCATAATATATAATTCATATATTGTTAAACTATAAGGACTTTTAAAAAGATTAGTTAAAGATTGCTATGTTTGACTTAGGAAAAACCAAATGTGACTCTTAAAAAGAATGGAGGGAGTAAGATTTAAATAACTCTAAGAAAGGAAAAAGAGGTGGAGCATGATTTAGGAAATATAAACTTATAATAATAAATCATATTTTTAGTATTTTTAAATGCATATTTATTTTAGAAAAATAACTGGATAACTTTTTTTTAAAAAAAATATTTCTATAATTTTTTATATAAAGTCTAATTGACCTCCCTGAACTATCATGAAAGTCTAATTTACATTCCTCGTGCCTGAACTTGGCGCCCCAAAAACCACTCAAAACAACCTGTGGAGATAAATCAAATGGTTTCAATAGTTGAAGGAGTCTAAAAATTTTGTTTTCTGATTGAGGGAGGTAAATCAAACTTATGCAATAGTTGAGGGAGATCAAATAGTCTTTTCTTTATCTTTTGGATAACAAGTTGTTTTCATTAATTTGAATAGCGTTGGAATCATTCCTGGCCATTCCACGCCTGGAACGGGCTAACCGAACGGCCCTGAATGGAATTGGTGCTATATTCATAGAATTGGATGCAGGGAGTAGACGTGACGACGACACAGTGCCGTGCCTTGATATTTTGTTTATTTAATCTCAATTTCAATGATAGCATAGCATGGTGCGATGCCCAGACCACAGGCATCTTAACAAGAGCTGACACCACCATTATTTGTAGCTAGGTTTGTACCGCCTCACAAATGAGCAGGTTGCTTGTGTGCATTTCTGCGCATAGAGAAGCCCCGTTTCAATTCACAAGCTAGATGGCGTAGTGGGTTATATGGACCACATCCTCGGGCCTCTCCGGCGGATGGGTCTTGTTCTTCATCCGCAGCTGCATATACTCGTTGTACACGAACCCCCTGTACCGTGGCGCCTCGCCGATCTTGGCCGTGAACTCCGGCAGCGGCTCGATCCACTTGTCGCCGTGGATGTTGAAGAAGAACGCGAACGAGTGCCTGTGCACCGGCCTCCTCACCACCCGGTGCGTCGCGCTCTTGAGCTTGTTGTTACTCAGCACCTACACAAAGTGGCCTCGTCGCTGTTTTAATTTAAACCAAGTTGTTGATCCAACTTAATAAGTACAGTGTTTTCGTTACAACGATATAAATGTAACATGGTGATAATCGATATAAAATTATAGAATTCATGAATCCAAATAGAGCAAGAAAAGTCTATATAGAATTATAGACACGCGCGCTGCGGACTCACATGGAGAACTGGGACAGTGTCGCGTTCTCTCTACGCACCTGTATGACGTCGCCTAGATTGACGATGATGCTGCCGTCGACGGGCTCCACCGGGACCCAGTCGCCGTCCTTGAGGACCTCGAGCCCCCCGACGCCGTCCTGGATGACAAACGTGATGCAGTTGCCGTCCTCGTGCGCGCTGATGCCGTTGACCTCCTCCTCCGTCGCCGGGAAGTAGCGCAGCGCCGCCATGAAGTCGAAGCTGCGGTCGCTATTGTAGTCGCTGAGGAAGCCCGGCGGGAGGCCCATGCACTCGTTCACAACCTCCTGGATGAGCAGCCCCAGCTCTGTGAGCTTGGCGTAGCACTCCTCCACTGCCTCTCTGGATTGATCAATTTGGTAAGAATTTGCTTTTAGAAATCCTGACGAACAAACAATACTGCAATTTCGGCGTGCAAATTAAACTTTGCATCTGGAGTTCTCGTCGACGACTGACCTGAATCCGGCTGGCTCGGCGGGGTACACGTTGAACCCAAGCTTGGGATCAAACACCAGCACGTACTCGTTCTTGTCCGCCGAGTGCGCCGGCTGCCGCGCGTAGCCCACGGGGAGAGGCGCTTCGGCGCCCTCGGCCGCCCGGGCCCTGGCCTTGTCCTCGTCCGGCAGCGCGAAGAACGCGGCCGACAGCTCGAGCGCGCGCCCCATGAGGTGGGCCGGCACGCCGTGGTTGACGGCGCGGAAGAAGCCGTGCGTCCGGCACGCCTGGCGCACGGCCTCCGTGGCGCTGGCGCGGGAGACGCCGCCGTCGTGGCCGTCGTCGGTGAAGAACGGCGCCAGGTCCACCACGGGGAGCGCGCCGCTGGCCGCCATGTCCGTCGCCTGTGACACGATTGAAGATGCCGCAGCGTACCATATGTGCTACTGTATTATTGTCCTTGTCCACTCGGCTCCGCTAGTAGCCAAGGACCCAACGAGCCGATAGTACTTATACTGTAGAAAAAAGGAGAAGGGACAACGTCGCAGTCGTTGCGTCGTGGGTTGTTGACACGACATAATTATGCATGGTGGCCGGCGGATGATATTCTTTCCGGGGGCCTTGTCTAAAACTGTAGCACTTTCGTTTGTTTGTGGTAAATATTGTTCAATCATAGACTAACTAGGCTCAAAAGATTCGTCTCGTAATTTACAGTCAAACTGTGTGATTAGTTTTTATTTTCGTCTATATTTAATGCTTCATGCATGAGCCGTAAGATTCGATGTGACAGGGAATCTTGAAAACTTTTTGGATTTCGGGGTGAACTAAA
>Ga0182004_10001630_pt1 | contig 16732 bp, 13 predicted proteins | sample Sormic07211540_1_FD_120479 | JGI IMG/M metagenome (GOLD analysis project Ga0182004, IMG submission 120479) | Endophyte microbial communities from Sorghum bicolor roots, Mead, Nebraska, USA - 072115-40_1 MetaG | ecosystem: Host-associated > Plants > Roots > Unclassified | place: USA: Nebraska...
CTGCTATGCACTCCTCAGCACCACGGAAGGTATTGTATTTGATAAATATTGTCTAATCATGGTCTAACTAGGCTCAAAAGATTTGTCTCGTAAATTATAGGTAAACTGTATAATTAGTTATTTTTTAATCTATATTTAATGCTCCATGTATGTACCGTAAGATTCGATGTGAGGAGAAATCTGAAAAAAAATTATAAAAATTTATTAGGACTAAATAAGGTCTTGGTCAAATATGGCGAGTGGTGTCTCCTTGAGTATATCGCCATATCGGCTCTCTGAGCTCATACATTTACAAATCGCCCGCCTTGATTTTAGTTCACGCTCCACCACTGGCTGCATGGTTGGAGCTGTAGCATCGGGTATTCGGGTGCAGGGCTCTACGCGCCAGCACACTCGGCCACGGCTTGGGCCCCTCCGACGAAGGCGCTCTGGTCCGGATCTAGAGCACAATCCCTTCCTCGGCTCCGATGAGCGCAGACGGCTCCGGCGGTGGGTGCAGCCTCATTGGCGTCACCATGGACTACACCCCTTTCCTCACTGGGTGGAGGTGGGTGGAGGTTGAAGGAGAAGCTGACATATGGGGCCCACAAGTTAGAGAGAGGAGAAAGAGGGCTCACACGTCAACGAGTGGAGGGACAAAGAAGCAGCGAGAGTAAACAGGTAATGTAGAAGTTCCCACGCTCACTACCGTGTTGACATGCCCATTTAATGTGTCACATCAGCGAAAATGGTAAAATATAAGAGGTTTCATTATTTGCGATGGCAGTTATATAGGGGCACATAAAAAACTGACAAACAAAGGAGTGTCATCCGTAAGAATGATAAAAAGTTAAAAATCCCCTTGGATTTGAGCTCACCACCGATACGCAGTGCTATAATTCAATTGGGTTTATTTTAATTTATTATCTTAGGGAAACTTTAGTAGAACCCTACTTGAGCCTCAATAGCAAAATATGGGTATCCAAGTCAAAAATCCAACTCCAGTAGGGCCTCTACTACGGACCCTAAATTTATTCGGCCAATAAAATCCTCCCACCAACCCTAATTCCTGTTGGGTCACCCCCCCCTCAGCCCCATCCTGCTCGCGCGTATGGAACTGTGGTCCTCCCCTGCTCGTGACGCGCCCCCTCCCATTTGACGAGCACGCCTCCTCCACTTCGACGAGCACGGGATCGTCTGCCTCCCCACCGACGAGCACAACTACCTCCTCCTGCCTCCACGCGAGCATGAGTATGGTTGCCCGCATCTACCTCCACCACGCTCCCCTCTGTCCCTCACCTCCGACGAATGTGTCTCCTCCACTCCTACGAGCACGCTCCCTGGTGGCTCGATCTCTTCCCCGGTGGCTCAATCTATTGTATGACTGCTCGATCTCCTCCCCGTTCGCTTGATCCGCTCCCCCGAATGGCTAGATGGCCACGACGTACTTGCTCGCAGTGCACCTGTCACGACCATGGTGCACCCTCCACATCGTCCTAGCTAGAGCGGCCTTGACTTGCTCGCCGCCATCGTCAGGAGGAGCAACCCCAAGCTGGTCACCGTTGTCACTGGGAGGAGCGTCCTCGTACTGCTCTGGTCGCGCGGGAGGAGTGGCCTGACCAGCTCGCCGTCAGGAGGAGCGTCCCCAGCCTGCTCTAGCTACTGGGAGGAGTGGGCCTAGCCTGCTTGCCACCGAAGGAGTGGCCGTGGCCTTCTCTACCCACTCATCCCCTGCCCTCTATGTGGAGATAGGATGAGGGGAAGAAGGGTTAAGTTAGAAACGTGTGGGTCTCCATGCCATTGTCTGCTGATATAAACTTTGGAGGCTCTATTTGGAGGTTGTTGTTAGAATGAAAGAAATTGTTGAGCCAATAAAAATAGGGGTAAACACCCAAATCCAAAATAGGAACTCTGATTTGGGTGTCCCTGCTGAAGTTGCTCTTAGATGAAAGGATGAAGCCAGATTCAGTAAATTTATGGAGCAAAGTTACGACGTAACATTCTCTCAATCTCCACCTACCATCTGACGGCTACAGCAGTTTCCAAAACAGCCCTCACCTTTCAGCCCATGCCAATAAACAAGGATGGAACCCACAAGGTGCGGGAACGGTGCCACATTGAGCAGCAACTCCCGCAAGCTAATCCTTTGAACCAAACAACTGATTCTTTGAACCAAACAACTTTATGTAGTTGTGGAATGTTCAATAGGACTGGAATATTGTGTGCACATGGTTTGAAAATTCTTGGTTTGGTGAATGTAAAGATATTGCCAACACATTATGTGTTAAAGAGATGGACTAAAGCAGCACACAATGGGAGTGTACAAGATAAGGAAGGAAGGAATGTGGTAGCAAATCCAAAGCTGGGATCTCAACTTCGCTTACAAGGACTTGTCTTACAAATTTTACAATTTGACATATAAAGTAGCCCACTCTCCACAATGTTGTTTGATGATAGACAATGCACTTGATTGCCTTGGTACACAGCTAGAGGATAAACTAAATGCATCTACTTCTACTATGAGCAAGCCATGCAACGACCAAGAAAATGTTGAACTAAATGTCCAGCAAAGAAAAGACTTGCTTAGTGCTGCACAGTTGAAGAAAAAGGAGGTCAAATCTAAAAATTCAAGGAGGAAAAGAACTTGGATTGATAAATTAAACTAGAGGAAGTACAACCCACCAAAAAAGGAGCAAAGGTATGTTATAAACTTTATAGGTGCAGCCCATATATTCTACTGTAATTCATTCTCAGACTAATTAATTAAATTGTCATTTCCAACCACAAAAAAAATTGATGGAGTACAACCCCAAGTAGAAGTGGAGAATCATGGTTGTAGCAAAGGAGCAAGTGTGGAGCTTCAAGAATGCAATGTTATTGGCAATTTAGGAAGTTTTACCCAACTCATAACATCCTCAACTTATGATAATGACATTCTTAAAGATCATGATATGTTCTAGCTCTAGCCCTTAGATAGTACTTTGTATGTGGCCGACTATAGTCTTTTGTGGCCAAATTGTAGAAGTGAAATAACCCAACTATAGTCTTTTGTGGTCTGGTTATAGTCTTCTGTGACCTACTATATATATAAATGAATGTGGCATGTATTTGTGCTTTGAACCTAGAACTCCTAAAATGAAAAGTGCTTAGTTCTACTTATAATTATAATATAGTTGTCCCTTGTATTTATTTGTTTTACACTCTTGAGAGTGCCTGCTGCTGTGTACTTTGCCTCAATCTGCAAAGTGTTGAAGCCTTTGCGCTAAGGTTCATTGGATCTTGTGAGCTTCTTATAACCAGGAAGAGAGCAGGGACCTGCAGGATTTGGTATTTTGTCTTATAACCAGGGAGAGAGCTTCTCAGATTAGAATGTACTCGTTGGATGCTATCTGGACGATTGAGATTGAGGTAGTACTCTGTCAAGTCACCCAATCCGAGTCCGAAAAGGATACCAGAGGCATTCGCAAATAGAAACCGTATAGGCTCGACCCTTGGCCCGCCGCCAGAACTCGTCTCGCCCGCGGCCGATCCTCTCCATCCGCTCGCCGCGCCGCAACCCGCAGAGGAGACAGCGCTCGGTCGAGCACCACCTGGGGCCCAGCGTCCTCGCGAGTCGCGACCAGCTCCGGCGCGGCGTCCGCCCTCTGCAGCCCCGGTGTCCCCGCGACCGTCGCTGCTGTCCTACTTCGCCACTCGACACCTTGGCCGGCGACGAGCACCACCAGGACACCAGGTATTCCCTCCCCTCCCCTTGGTCCTCCATTCCTGCTGCGCGAAGCCGTGCGCCCAAATCTTAACCTAAATCGTAGGTAAAACCGTGCGCCCAAACCCTAACATACCATTCGTAATCGGATCTGGATCTAATTACAGGTGTATATGCATGTATTATGACTACTAACTTCGATTGCTTTGCAAAAAATATTGGGTGTACATGTGTACACCCATGTCCTTTACTGGGTCCGCCCCATGGGCACCAAAGTCAGCCGAAGTGCCAAACAATTTTTTTTTTGTTGCGAGCCTGCACAGAATTGTTTCCTGTGGAGGTGAAACTATAGGAAGAGAATTCATGAACATAGAAGTTTATTGTTTTGTGCATCAAATATGCCAATCCTCTGTCCATCTATATTCTGTTATAGCCTGCCAGTTTCAGAAGTTTCTTGGTTCTTCATGCTTAGCTTAACATGTTATTGGGTTAACTACATAGATAGTTTCTGTGTAGATTGTAGACATTATATGGTGACCCATAAACATGAGGGTCCTCGGAGCCAGTTGGGCTGTTAAAAAACAATAAAGTTTGCATACTGTAGTTATTATTTGATTGGTTCGTAGTCCTACACTTCAGCAAGTCATGAGTTCTAGTCCCTTTCTGCTCCACCAAGTCATTCCAGAAGAAAATCCCCCCCCCCCCCTCCCCCAAAAAAAAAAAGAAGTTCTTAGAACATCTGGTTTGCCTTCTATAAATCTGTCAGCTAATATTGAGGTTGTAGAAACCTGGAAATAATCGTGATCTATATTTTTGTCCTTTTTGGCTTCCCAATTTTAAGTTTCCAAGTTACGGTTGCATTTTTGAAAATGCTAATTTGGACCTAAAGGTTGCTCACACACCCTTATCATCCTAAATCAGGTCTAATACTTTGTTTCTGTCTTCGTGGTTTGGTAGTACCTGTTAGTGTTTTAAATTAGAAGTCAACTTTTGATCCAGCTTTGCATTTGATAAGGAATCTGGCCATGTTTACAGATAAAACTTGCTAAGACGATGTGCTTGTTTAGCTTTCCTTTTTCTTTATTTGAAGTAAAAATGCGTTTTGTTGAATATGGTTTTATAAATAACTTGCACATCTATTGTCTCTTTTTGGACTTCAGATTGGATAAACAATACCATGCCATTAGGTGGATAATATTTGACGTGCTCCTGGCTTGTTCAATTCTGGCATCATCAAAATGTCAGGACCGCTGAATGTACGTCATCACCCTTACTAAATTAATATGGTTATGCATTTCATCTTTTTTCTATTCAGTAAACAATCATAGTCTAGTTTCTTAGATCAGTTGTATGTTATCACTTATGAGTGTCTCCTATAGCCTCTTCCTTTCTAGACATGGTAATTTTTTTGTTTGTTATCTGTTTAGTTCTGTCACATTAAAATACATAAAAATGTTGCTGAACGGAAAGCAAACATGCCTTGTTTTCTCTTATTTCTTTGATAGCTGATGCTCGATTGTTTAATGTAATAGCATTGCTGTTCAAGCTATTCTACCTTTTGCATCCTTGTAAGTATTGCATTTTAAAGTGTCAGTTATATATTCTGACGGGTGAACTCATTTTCATCACTTTTGCAGTCAAACATTAGTGGGGCCACCTCAAACCTTAGAGATTCAACAGGAAGGCCATTTACATCATCCTTTTCCGGTCAATCTGGATCACTTCCGGGTTTTCATCACTCAGGTTGGTGAAGATTACAGTATCTTGTTAGTCCATTGGTGCATGTTGCATTGACCTGCTTTTATTGTTAACTCCTCTGAATTTTCTTGCAAGGCTCACACAACATTCATGGAAATCTTAATCTTGCAAATATCTCTGGATCATTAGCACCAAGAAATAATTCAATGACGGGCATTCCATCTCCAGGGGTTCAACAACCCGGTGGTGGTATTTCCAGTGGCCGGTTCCCTTCAAATAATCTTCAAGCTTCCATGTCTCAGGTTTTTTTTTCCTTGGCATCCACAGCTTGTTCCAGTTCACGCTGAGTGGGATCTTTGTTGCTTTGGTTCTCATTTCACTTGACCCCCTTTTTTAGATTCCTCATGGGCATTCTGGGATCAGCAACAGAGGAGGTATGAATGTTGGGGGAAATCCTGGATTTAGTAGTAGCATGAATGCTATTGGTGGTTCAATACAAGGTTTATCCTCAAACTTGGCTAATGTGGGTAACCGCAATTCTGCTCCTGGGTTGGCAGCTTCTCCAGTCTTAGGGAATTTAGGTCCACGAATAACAAATGCTGGGAATATTATGGGTGGGAGCAATATTGGGAGAAGTATAAGCTCTGGAGGACTGTCTATGCCTAGTATTGCATCTCGCATGAATTTAAGTGGCAACTCTGGAAGTGGGGCTATCAACATTCAAGGATCCAACCGTATGGGTAGTATGCTTCAACAAGGTATGTAGATGACATTGTGGGTATGCAGGCTTGGTTGAACTTTCCATGCTTTATTGATGAATCTATTTGTATATTCTCATTACATCTTTCATGTTGGCTGGATAGAAATGATCTGGTTCTAATTATAATTGTCTAGTTCAAATTTGAAAGGTACACTTATGATAAGATTAGTAACAGGGATGTGGAAGGGGCGAATGGCAACACTTTGCTCCTGAAGTTTCAAACAGCAAACTTTTGTTTTGGCCCACTTTGGCTCAAAACTAACAAGGGGAACCAGGCTGTTGTTATTAGAAATCAGTACCACTATTTACTGGGAATTAGTGTAATAATATATCTTTCACTTTGTTTATCCTTTGCCAGCATCCCCACAGTTTATGAACTTGCTTGGAAGTTCTTACCCAACACCTGGAGGGTCACTATCTCAGAATCAAGTACAGTCAGGAAACAACTCTTTAGGATCTTCTGGAATGCTATATGATGGAAGCTCAGGTGACAATGCTCCATTTGATATTAATGACTTCCCTCAGTTAACTGGACGGCCTAATTCGGCTGGAGGTGGTCAAGGACAATATGGTAATACTGCAATGCTAAGTTGCTAACAAATCTTCAAATGATTTTTAGATTAGAGTACTCTTTAAATTATATATAACTTCTGACTTATGTAATTTGAAGGATCACTGAGAAAGCATGGAGTAAGTGTCAATGCCATTGTGCAACAAAATCAGGAATTCAGCATTCAGAATGAAGATTTTCCAGCTTTACCAGGAAATAAAGGTGTGTGCTCACCAATCACCATTGCTAGTCTCATTATGAGTGTAATAGAGAAACATAAGCTCTTAACCTTGTTTGATATGATATGAACGGCCACCTGTTCCCAGTTTTTGTAGCTTTGTGCACTTGCATTTCATGTGTTGTTATTTATATTTTTGGTTTGGAAATTTGCATTCAGCCATTCACAACATATGCTATAATTAAACACTACATGATGATCTGGAGTATGTTATTACCGTTGATGTTTCCTTGTTTAATCACACTTTGACGTCCTGATCCTTTACTCAAGTTTCCAACTAATGTTATGCTAACTTCATTGATATGTTTTTTTTTTCTGCTGATTATGTTTTTGTCATACATCCCCTCTTCTGGAGTGTATTATCTAATTATATGTTTCTTTGGAATATAAGGTAGTTCCTCAGATTATCCTATGGATATCCATCACAAGGACCACCTTCATGAGAATGTAAATATTATGCAAGCACAACATTATCCTGTGAGTTGATGGTTTTACCATTTGATTTCCTGAACACTTATATTTGCTTATTCTTAATTTTGGCACACATCATTCTATAGATGGCTCGACCATCTGGCTTTAACTTGGGAAGCAGCTATCCACCCCGTCAACATCAGCAGAGTGCTAATTCAGTAAGTACTACCACTTCTGTTCACATCATCTCAAGATTGAACACATCACCTTTTTTTAAAACTGCTTGCTTTGTTCCACCGGAGCTGCAGGGGAGATCCCTACTGAGTTTTTTTTTTGGGTGCCTGCTAAGCTTTCTGAATGTGGATTACTAACCATAGTGATCTTTTATTAGGTTCAAAATGCTGGGCTGGAAACTATTGGACTAAGACCATCAAATTCTCCAAGTCCATCGACTAATGCGGGGGTTTATGAGCAATTCATGCAGAAGTACCATCAACCACAGACTCAAAATTCACTTAGGTTGCAGGCATCTTCAGGTCCTCAACAGTACAAGGATCAGAGCCAAAAATCCGTTCAGGGAACACAGGCTGCGCCAGATCCATATAGCTTACTTGGATTGTTGAGTTTAATAAGAATGAAAGAGCCTGGACCTACAGCTCTTGCTTTGGGGATTGATTTGACATCGTTGGGGTTGAATTTGAACTCCCAAGATAATCTTTACAAGACATTTGGCTCTCCGTGGTCAAATGAGCCAGCTATAGGAGAACCTGATTATCAGATCCCCGCTTGTTTCTTTGCAGAGCCACCACCAGCACTGCAAGTAAGCTTCTAAACATTTAGTTTTTGTTAGCCTCCTTGACATTACATATTCACATATTTTTCATCCTCTGCAGCCATTACATTTTCAGAAGTTTCACCCCTTGACACTATTCTACATCTTTTACAGGTACTTTATAGTTCATTTAACTATTCATTTGATGTAATTAGGTTGTGCCTCCTCTAACTATGTTCTTTGTGCAGCATGCCTAAGGATGTCGCTCAGTTATATGCTGCTAATGAACTGTAAGCATAGAAACTGCACAGTTTATAGTATCACTCTCTGATTCTTTATATATAGCTTGCAACCTCTTGTTTAAACAAACTTCATGTTTAAGCATAGAAACTTCATGTTGTTTAAGCAAATTGCTGCTCCATGTTTTCAGATACAATAAAGGGTGGTTTTACCACAAAGACTACCGTGTGTGGCTCACAAGAGCTCCTAATTCTGCATCTCTCGTGAAAACTCCACTTCATGAACGAGGGTCCTACATTTGTTTTGATCCAAGCATCTGGGATACTGTCCATAAGGTTTCATTATGTGAATCAAACCTTATGAATCCTTATCTATTAGCAGAGAAATGTGTATCTGAGCATTCTTTTGCTTGCAGGACAACTTTGTTCTCCATTACGAAGCAGTGGAGAAGAGACCTGTCCTTCCTTCTGCTGGCCAAAATATTAGGCGAGAATTATAAGGTAGCATGCTTCTATCATGCATAAAAGGAAGGAATAATTATGTGTATGTTTGACTTGCTTGTCTGATGCACACGTATTTACCCTTGCAGCTTGCCCTAGGTTCTCCTGCATTTGAAGTTAGTTTGGTTTGATCAGTAGCTGTTGTCATAGATGGGATGAGTTCATACAAAATGATTATGTAAGAACTCCTGAGCCCAGGAAATTGGCATGCATGCTGATTGGAAAATGGAGCTCCTTTGTTGGCCGGCTGCCCTGCCAGGTGGCAGTTGTAGACATGTAGTTGAGATTTAGGTTTGCTTCAGTATTTGTAGGGCAATTGTACCTATGTTTTGACTTTTGACTTTCTTTTTGCTGTTGTGACGCAGTCACCGTGTTGACTATCAATGTTTTGACCATTTTGAGTCGCATAAAAAATAGAATCAGACTTTGGATTTGAGATGTGCGCGTTGCCTGTTTGAGGATTAGAGTTTTGCTGAACATGTCGCGTAACTACAGAGCATATTAATGATTCTATCCGGTTAAACAGTGAAGGCTCTGTAGATCTGTTTGGTTGCCTACGTTATCCTGTCTCTGGCTTTGCCGTGCAATTTATTTGCATCTAGTTGGCCCTAGAGGCTGTTGTATAAACCTGAACAATATAACGTTACTAGTTTGGTTGTATTTCAATGTAGATTTGCAGTAGCCGATATGAAAATGAGGAATATCCTCACCTCTGTGAGCGTTCAATGGTAATTTGCAAATAGCTCGTTAGATAAAGCATGGAAATAATAAAAAATAAACACTATAATGGAGAGTTATATGAGCTGTGAGAGAGAAGTTTTTAGATCATGCTAGATTAGCTATTTGAGAGTTGTTAGCTACTTGATCTCTTTTTGATAGCTAATAGAATTGGAAAAAGTCTATATAATCCCCCAAACTATCTAGGGTGGACTGGTTTATTCTCCGAACTATAAAATCATATATTCTACCCCTTGAACTTTTTAAAACCGGTCAAATAACACCCTTGAGCGATTTTCGAGGGTGGTTTTGTCTTTTTCTTTTTTATTTATTTCCATTGAATCTTTAAAAAAATCAAAATAAATCATAAAAAAACATAAAATGAAAAAAAAATCTGGTTGGACTCCACATGTGTAGATCTACACAGTGAACATATAATATGATATGATTTAGTACAAAGTTTTTGCTATAGCTTTAAATATATGTTTTTCTATAATTATTTAGAATAATTCATATATGTTGTTTCTATGGTCCAATTATGGTGATTTTTTTTGATGAGCTAATTATTGTATGGTTAAAGTATAATAAAAATTTTGTACCCATTGGATCAAGTATAACTTAGTTATAGATTTATTTAGCTTTATTCTTGTTAAATCTATGCTTTATCTAAAACTAAGTTATACGTGATCTAATGAGTATGAAATTTTTATATAGTTCAAGCATACAATAATAAGCACACTATAAAATTTTTCCACCACAATTGGACCTTAGAAACTACATATATAAATTATTCTAATTAATTATAGAAAAACATAGATTTAAAGCTATAGCAAAAACTTTGCACTAAACTATACTATATTATATATTCATTATGTAGATCTACTCATCGTGAGTCTAACAAAATTGGATTTTTCATTTTATATTTTTTTATGATTTATTATGATTTTTCAAATATTCAGCGGAGATAAATAATAAAGAAAAAAGACAAAACCACCCTCCAAAACCACTCAAGGGGGTTATTTGACCGGTTTTGAAAGTTCAGGGGATAAAATATCCGGTTTTAAAGTTTGGAGGATAAAGTAGACTACATTGGATAGTTTAGAGGGTTATGTAGACTTTTTCCTAATAGAATTCTTCCTAGACTAAGCATTGGGTATGCCCTATGCCAACGATACATGGAGAAGGCTGTTCTGGACCCATCGAGTCGACCAATGGTAGACAGAGCGAAGGCAACTTAATGATCTGAATTCAATCGAGCATCCACTGGTTCGTTATGAGTGGATGTCTATGTGTACATGAGATGAAATTAGTGTTTTTTTATAATAAGATAATGAAATTAGTTACCATCGAGGGGATTCAGGATTCCAGAGCAGTGAGGGAAGTCTATAATTTTGGATGGCAACAAGGGGTTTGTTATAGATTTAAGTGGCAATGAGATTCTCTTATGCTACACACTAATCCCCGTTAGGTACATAGTACATGCCCTTAAAGCAAATACAATAAGATGATAGACTTATGATCCACAGCTGAGAGCTAATGCTCAGTTTTCAAAAAAAAATCTTTGTAGATAGATGTCCGTGACTCAAAACTAAAATTTCAGGAGAAGCACGCGAACAGCTACATCTATATCTATATCTATATACAACTAAAACATGTATAAGACAATCGTTCACACCTAGCTTCCCTCGTGCCTCCGCTCCTCCCACCCCAACTCCCCTCCCCTCGGCCAATTTTTTACTGCGCCAACAAGTGGGTCCCCGTCAGTCTGGCATCCCATCTCGCTCGGCAACCACGCCGTCCCGCACTCATGCCCTCCCCTGCCCCTCCCCATCTCCCATGGACGTCGCCACGCCTTCTGGCTCCTGACGCCGGCGTTAGGCCACCTCCTCCGCACAGCCTCCCTGAAGTAGGAAGGGCTCCCATTGTCTGTATCACGCCCCTTCCTCCCACACCCGCATGGGGGAGACCGGCCGCACCTGTTCATCCTGCGCCGCCAGAGCTCCGGTGAGCCGATGATGGCCGGATCAGGGAGATCCAGACTCCCTTTACCTCCCACAACGCTAGAAAAAACGGCCCCTAGGGTTGGGCTGGCGCGGCCTGACGGCGGCGCACGACTGGGGTGATGCTGGGCCTGCTGTTCGCCACCATGGTGGTGGGCGGATACCTCAAGAGCGCTGGAATGTTGAAGCATCTGGGAAAACTCCTGGCATAGCGAACGCCAGGGCAGCAACAACCTGTTGTTCCCCGTCTGCATCGTCATCGCGCTCGCCAGTGCGCTCTTCACCAACGACACCTGCTGCGTCGTGCTCACCGAGATTGTGCCGGAGCTCACCGCCGAGCGCAACCTCCCCGTCAAGCCCTTCCTGCTCGCGCTCACCACCCGTGCCCACGAATGGGCAAGTTCATGCATCCAATTTCCTGATGCTCTGAAAAAATAAATAAATCTCTATCTATGTACTTATCTCTTGTTATTATTCTTTCCCCTGTGCGTTGCAATGAACACAGGCGGTGATTGGAGCAGTGGCTTGATTAGGTGATTGCAACTGCTCTTGCGACTTGCGTGTTGATCTATTCTTGGAGGATTATTTTAGTTTGCTCTTGGAATAATTTGTGATTGTGCTGATGGGAGTGATGATTAGCTGTGGATTAAATACTCTGATTAGCTGATAGAAATTAGAAGTTTATTGTTTTGCTTTGATAGAAATATAGAAGTTTATTTAAAGTATTGGAGTTACGGCAAAACTTCAATTTTTCAGCTAAGAAATTTTCAGTGTTTAAACAATTAAGGACCAAGTGTATATACGATGAAGCAGCGAGGAGATCTTTTTCCCTTTGGTTTGAGAGATGAACCTGGAATCATATATAAGATGAGGCTTACCACAGTAATCCCTTCAGCTGTAACAAATTTTGGTTTAAGAATTAGAATTATGAAACTGGATCATATATTTTGTTGTACACTCACTTTACTTTCCTTCCCTTTTCCCAGGGGTTAAATCATCTTTGCCTTTTTATATAAGCAGCTGGTCGTGCTCTGAATATTTGTTTTGAGAATGATAGTCGGTTGAAACCGCCATTATCCTTCATTTATGCCAATTTCAATCACAAGAAACCACTTCAGCCACCGTGGAACTGAGCTATTGGCCTATTGCTTTGCTTTGTCTAAATAATCGACTCATCTGGAAGTAAGACATCGCCGCTGCTTCTGTGCTTCTTATTAATTAGCTAAACAGGTGAGTGTTTCTGTACCAAAAAGACTATGGTGTAAAATTATTGCTTACAAGATGGTCAATGAAATATTTTGATTAGCTAAACAGGCAAGTGTTTCTGATCCAACTTATTCTGAATATTTTGATTTGGTACTGGTACTGCCAACAACATTAATCAGCTTGCTGCATATCTATTGAGATACTCTTTTAGACTTTCTATCACAGGAAGAGGTAGTGAGGAATTATATATGGAAAATGGGTTTCTTATTTTTCATTCCTTTTTGTTTAGAGTTCTGAACTTTTAAAACTTGTTACTGCTGCAATTAATACTAAAACCCACTAAAGGTGGGATGCTCTAAAGTTTGTCATAATTGATGATAGATGACAATCAGTTCAGTATCAGTGCGACTGTTATATTTGCATTCTACGTATTCAACACTCAAATACAACTTATAAGTTCTTATTCTTGGTATTTGTCCGGTACATATGAAAACAGCCAAACAGATTCTTGAGTAATTAGTTAACTGAAAGTTTTAAAAGTTTTAAATTACCTTTGTATTATATAACTGAACTTTAGATGCTTCACTGTGCCATTAATTCAATGTTTTTGTAGATATAAATCAGGGATTAACTCTACTCGCAGCAGGCTTCATATGCACAAGCCATATTCTCTGGTCAGAGAGATCGTGAGGAAGAATAACACCTTCCTTGTCAAACAATTTGGCAACGACAATGGCAAGTTCCAGTTCAGTAAGGATTCCAACAATCTATATAATGTTCACTGCTAGGGAACTCTGGTTAGCGTCTGTTTACCTATTCATTTGACTTTTTAATGCTATCAGCGACACTGATAGGTTGCTCTTTAGGCCTTGCAAACAAGAAGATCATGACATTGCAGCCAGCCAGTGGTAGGGAGAATGTAGTGGTCCTCTATACAACCAAAACAAAGAAGCAAAATAAGACTCAACCTCTGTGACAAGTCTGTCATGCACAAGGAATTCCACAAGATGGCCAAGGTGGTGAAGAACTAGGTATAGAACAATTTCATCCCATGCTCAACGTTTTTTGTGGTTTGGGGCTTTTGATTTAGTTCTAGACAAAGAACTATAGAACAATTTTGTGGCATGGATCGATGAAAAATCAGATAGCTTTTCTATAAGTAGTGCTTATAGGCTAGGGATGGTGCTGCGTGATCTTGAGCAGGGTATTTAGAATTGAAACTGATATGGCCTTTGCTTTATCACCGATGGCCATCAATCATATTATTGTCATGGTCATTAATGTGGCTTGAAACAGATTATACTAAGATTATGCAGATTGTAATATTTGTTCAACTACTTCCCAGCGAGTGTTAATAGTATTTCAAAAAGAAAAAATGTCGTGGCTTTGTTTCTATTCAACTTATTTTTTTAATTGGAGACACCAATATCTCAGTTGTATGCTCAGCTATTAGATATGATAGGTGTAATGAACTTCTCTTGAAAAAAAGGGACAACATTGCTCAGGTCATGCATCTCTCTTCTCGAATGCACTGTAAAGCTTGCATGTTGTTTGTCGTGTTGAATAAGTGTTCTTTGTGATGGTGTTGAATTTTTGTTTCCCGTTGCAACGCACGGGCATTTATCTAGTGATACATTAACATTTCTGGAGCATCCTGAAACTTACTTGAGCAAGTGCCAAATCGACAACCAATCTATGCACATATACATCGACCAGCCTACGTCGTCCTCAGCATTTTGCAGAACAAAAGGGACAACTTTGTATCGCCTAAATACTTCTCCCACCTACGCACACATTCACGACGTGAAGCTATCGTCCTTCACATTCAGAATCTCCGCGTCATAAGCCGCAATGGCATCCAACACCTTGAGGTGGCAGATCACCTGCGCCCCCGCCGCCGCTTGCTCTCTCACTTCCTCCATCTCCTTGTGCAGCGTGCTCAAGCTGAATTCTCCCGGCGGCGCATCAACGTCGTAGACGAAGTACGGCCTCACCGAAGAGTCATCATCAGGGTTTTTTATTAGTTGCAAGTGCAGGTCGCGTCTCTCCAGCACCCGCCCTTCGGCTGCGGCTATGAGGTCTCGCATGCGGTCTCTGTTGTCAGGGTTCATGTAGTCGCTCAGGCAGAAACACAGTCCGGAAAACAGATTTGGTGCCTGCGAGCATGAAACGAAGAATCGAGATGCAGCAATCAGCTTAGATCCATGAATGGACTCCTGTGTTGAATGATCGCCAGTGCTAGATAACATACCCCTTCAGCTGCTCGCATTCGTCCCTTCTTCGGCCCGTTGATTGTTCTGACTGAATCCATGCTGAATGCTACCTCGTAAGCAGCTTCTGGAACTGGAAGTGCCGTCCCAAAGCAGCCCGCAACCCCTGAAAGAGCAAGGTCAAAAGCATCAGCACCGGATAAAACTCCTCTGCTGAATTTCGATGCCTCCAATTCATGACTCCGAGGGTGATAAGGTACAGCTTCAAATAAGTAAAACGTACTCAAAACATACAAAAGAAAAGCTCACATATGGAACTGCAGCAGAGAGATAGCATACTAACATTCAAAATGGACAACCCATCTCCCAAAAAGTATGGCCATGAGGGCTTCAAATGATCTGCTCCATGAGCTATCAGCACCTTTGGCCACAATGACATGGGTCACATCTTTTGACCACTCTTCTGTCAGCTTCGCGTTGGTCAAACACGCAAACTTTTGCAAGAAATCCTGTCCAACAAGGGTGAAGGAAATTGGTCATGATCTGGAATGGAACAGAAATCATTAGTAATGCACGCAGCAGACAATTTCTTGCACCACATTTATCCATAGAGATGAATTCAAATGGAACATATGGAACATGTTACATGTCATCCATCCATGGCATGCATTTTAAAAGTGGCTTATTTTGCTACTTTATTTTATGATACCTTCTCCGACACACCTAATGACAAGCCAAATAAAACCAACTGATCAGAAGGGCAGCTCGATGTGTCAGGCTGATCTGCAGTTGTTTCTTCCCCTTGGAAAGCAATAGAAATTCCTTCGGCTGGATGACAGCTGGAAAGATGGGATACAAGAGAAAATAATTATAACTAAATAATTAATGACTGCTCAATGACCAACAACCTTTATGTAATCTTCCAAGAAGGGCCAAGACCTAAAAAGATCATTTACCTCTGAGGCGAGGATAAATTTGAGGTGTTACACTCATGTGTTCGTTGATTATCCCTTTCACAATTGTTAGAAGTTGCTTTGTCGTACGAATGTTGGCTAGAGTCAAGAAACACAATAAAGAATTACCAAAATCAAAGGCCATTGAATAGTTAAGCTAAGTAACCAGGAAACTGTCTTAAGAAGGGAGAAGAAACATGACATACCCTAGTGGCAAGGAAGAAGAACTTGAGGTGTCAAGCTGATCTATTTGTCCATACCTTGAGTTGTTGGTGGAAATTCCTTCTTTTTGAGAATGTTGGCTAAGAAAAACATGAAAAAGACAACACAGAGATTATCAGATGAACTCCAAAAGCTACATTACATATCACATAGCAAACATGACGACATCACACACCTCCGAGGCAAATAGAAAGGATTTGAAATGTTAAGCTGATCTGTTTGTTGATTTTTCCTTTGATGATTGTCAAAATTTTCTTCCTTTTTTGTATACAGGCTGAACCACCAGTTATGGAAATGGAAATGGGTGATAGATAAAATTATTATGAACCTTTACAGTATACCCAAAGGAAAGATGAATAAATATCATGTACCTGCCAGGCAAGCAAGAACTCATGGAGTTATGCTGATCCATTTGTTTGCCACCCCTTGGGCTATTGGGAGAAATTTCTTCTTTGTGAGAAGGTTGGCTTGGGGGGGGGGGGGGGGGGGAGCGCACGCACAGCGTTATTAGCTTTAGACAACAAAAAGACCCCCTTCTATCTTTTTTGTAGCAATAATACAACAACACACCCC
>Ga0182004_10001631_pt1 | contig 16727 bp, 15 predicted proteins | sample Sormic07211540_1_FD_120479 | JGI IMG/M metagenome (GOLD analysis project Ga0182004, IMG submission 120479) | Endophyte microbial communities from Sorghum bicolor roots, Mead, Nebraska, USA - 072115-40_1 MetaG | ecosystem: Host-associated > Plants > Roots > Unclassified | place: USA: Nebraska...
AAAAAAATAAAACTAAACAAGGCCTTGGTACCATGATACAGGACACACGTAGAGTTGAGACGCACACTATGATAAACAACATTGTCTTATTAATAAATGTATTTTTGAGTCATGGCATCTAGCATTAGTAGATTTTCATATTTTATCTATTTCTAAAATACAAATATTGCATACTAGTACAACTTTTGTAAAAGGCATGTTTATATAATCTATAGACTATAGTAGCATTGATCTCACCAAATATATATTCTAGAAGTCCATTTATTTTAGAATGGAGAAGTAGTTGATATTTCCATAATGCTGCAATATAGATTCCTCTCGTCCATGGCTCACTTCGCTATTTTTAGAAATCAGTATTTTTTATAATAACCATGTTAGATATACAAGTCATACTTTTTTTTAATCTAGTACTCCATATGTTCTAAATTATAAGACATTTTTGTATTTCTAAATTCATGACTTTTGCTATGTATTTAGATATATGTTATGTCTATATACATAGTAAAAACTATGAATCTAGAAATATCAAAGTTGTTGTTGTTGTTGATGTTGATTTGTTGTGAGAGAAATATATTGTTCCACGGTTGAAATGTAGTGTTGATAAGTTCGAACGAACAGGCACACATCAAAATATCCAATCATCTCAGCTATTGATCTAGTTGGTTGTAACTAAACTAACAAGCAAAGTGTTTTTTTTTTTTGCAATTTCTGCTGTTAAATTTAATGTTAAAGAAAAAAAACAGAGTTTGTTTAACCTTGTCTCCACTTATATAGACTAAAATAAATTACTAGCAGTTGAAAAAGCTCTAGCTGATCCAAACATCCTAGCATATAGCTAACTTTGAACTATTTAACCAATTTCTTTTAGGAGATGAATAGATTAGCCGAATTATTTATAGCATCGCTCTCCATGCGGTTAGTAGATGGAGAAGAATGTGGTTGGTAAATAGGGAATAATGAGTCGCCATCTCATATTATGGACATGCATATTCTAAACATTGTACCACGTCAAATTGTATATATGTTGTTAGAATGACAGAACGTGGTAAAGAAAGATAAATAAACATAAACAAAGGGAATAGTGGCTAGTTTAATTACACGGTTAGGTCCATTTAAATTAGGCAGATATTAATAAAAGCTAGCATGTTGCTCGTGGATTCTAAAAACTAGAGCAAAGGCAGCACTGTCTGTATTGGTTGGAACATTTATTGGACTCAATCGGATAAAAACTAGAGAGTGAGATAATTATAGATTTGAAACCTGGAACATAGTCTCCATTGGAACATGGGATTTCCCATATCGAATGCATTTTTCCTATGAAAATAAACAATTTTATATGAACTTCATGTTCTTCTCTGTTCACTGGATGGTTTCTGTGACTGATGCTGATGCTGATGTTGATTTATTTTGAGAGTAAAACAATATTGAAGTAGTTGCTGATTCTAGTCTAGGTAATAAGCTCATGTTTAAAAGGGCTATTTTATCGCCTACAACTTTTACAAGCCAGATCGTAAAGGCTGCTAATTATGAATTGAACATAACTCAGTTGTTCATGTTCAGTTCCTAGGCATGCACAGCCTCGCCTCGCTGGTGCGAGCAAGCCTTGACTTGCTAGCCTAGGTGAGCTAAAATTCCTCTCTTATGCAAGCAACCGAAATTCTTGCTAGCAAACCTAAAATTTGCCTACTCGGATTTAAATCGTTGACTTAACGCAACTACGTACGAGAGTACATAGGTGAAGCTAACGGGGGTGATGAACAGTGGCACATGTAGTGAAAATGCATTTGGTGCCGAAACTTATGATCCTATTAATAAAATATCACTGCCTTCAGTCTAAAAAAATAGATTCTTACCTTTTGATAGGTTTATAGATATTTACATTTATATAAGATAAATTTATTGTAAAAACATATTTTATGACTCATCTTACAATATTTATTGCGTAGTATTTTAAATATCTAATTAAATTTGAGATTCATGAACTCTTTAAAAACGAGACTTTCTTTTACTACTTTTTTTGTTTCAAAATAACTGTATGTACCTATTATGAAAATATATTCTACTAGTTATATATCATGAATATTTTACTGCATATTTTTATATTATTCTTATACAGAAAAAAGCACTGAAATTCATGCTAGCACAGACGTGAAGGGAATTAAAGCTGCAGCACTCAGAAGGGAGTAAAAAGCTGCCACAGAGGAGGAGGTGAGGGTGTTCAGCACGGGAGGGCATATGTGGAAACCCAAACCGACCGAAATCATTGGTCCGTTGATGGACGAAAATGCCCGTCAAAGTATGAAAAGCTACCCCGTCTCCAGTTTCCTGCGGCATCGCCGGGCGCCCAGACGAAACGCCCAGGACTTCTGGCCGTCCGGGCTCCTCTCCCTCGCGCCTAAATTTAGTGGGACTCGTGGCTCAAGCATGCTGGTTGGACCGTTCGAGCGCAACGACTTGCTAATTTAAAAGGGATCAGATAAACGGATGTATTATTTTAGGAGAAGGATCAAATACTGCAATTGTTTATTGATGGAGACCAGAGCTGAACTGGGTTTAGAGGAGGCTTTGAACATACTAGCTAAGTTCACCCACATCCATGCCCCCACAATATTGTTCAGTCCAAGAACCATGAATAGTATATGTAGCTTTACCATAGTAGATCGACATACACACTTTACCCTTAGGTCTTGTTTAGTTGGCAATTTTTTTTTGGTTTTAGGCACCGTAGCACTTTTATTTATACTTGACAATTGTTGTCCAACTATGGACTAACTAGGCTCAAAAGATTCATCTCATAAATTACAGATGAATTGTGCAATTAATTATTTTTTATACATATATTTAATACTTCATGCATACGTCTCAATATTTTATGTGACGGGAAATCTTGAATTTTTTTGGAACTAAACAAGGCCTAAGTTTCGCCAAAGACCGCTTGTTGTGTCAAAGTTTAGGGCATCCATATATATCATATCTAATTGTTAGAATAGATATTGTGGTGAGAAAAAAAAAGCTCCGTAGTAGCTTCTTTAATTGGTTATTTAAATATAATTATCTTCTATTCCGGATTTCTAGCTAGTCAAAGATAAAAAACTAGAATGACTTGAGAGTACAAACAAGATATAGAAAAACTGTTAGAGTGTGGAAAGATAAATAAAACTATTTTATACAAATGACTCTCTAAATGATGATTTAGATAATGAAATATAGAAAGACTCTTGTAAATGCTCTTAGACGTAAATTTGTGAGATAGGTTCGCCAACGAAGAGTTTAACCAATTACTTAGTTTGTTTAAACAACAAGATAACCATTTTTCTTGATAAGTTTACAAGCCTAGTGATGAAAATCCAATTTATTATATTGTTTTAAGAAAATAAACCAATCCATTACATTGTACTATCACACATAATTCTATGTTTATTTTCAAATGGTGTATTAGGATAAAAAAACAAAGCAACTTAAAATTTGACTAACAACCAAGCAATTTATGCTACAAGTAGCTCCCATCTTTGATCGATTGTTAGTTACAATGGTCAACTCAATAGTCTGCTTGAGCATAGATTGATGCTCACAATTTTATTAATTATATTTTAGTGATATAGGCGACATGTACATTAACAACAACATATTTATTATTTATTTGTTATGACTTTTTTTGGTCAATCTACCATTCTCCGAAAGAGAAACACGGGCTAGGATGGATATGAACATGTGTATGACAATCTTTCTCTTTATGAGCACGGGTATTTATACTCCCCCTATCCAAAAAAAGAGTGATTTTGAGTAATCAACTAATCTCTCAAACTTAATCAAATCATATATAAAAAATACAAATGTTGATACCGATAAGTATCACTAGATTAGTTATGCAGTTTCATAACGAACCTGTAAGAAGATACAATGTTAATACTTTTTTAATGAATTTTGTTAATTTTAGAATTAATCGACTCCTGAGTAGACGTGTATTTTTTGGGGGGGTTGGGGGGGGGGCAAAGGAGTACTAGGCCTTGTTTAGTTCACCCCGAAAACCAAAAAGTTTTCAAGATTCTTCGTCACATCAAATATTTCGGCACATGCATGAAACATTAAATATAAACAAAAATAAAAACTAATCGCACAGTTTATCTGTAAATCACGAGACAAATCTTTTGATCCTAGTTAGTCTATAATTAGATAATATTTGCCAAAAAAACGAAAATGCTACAGTACCGAAATCTGAAATCTTTTCGGAACTAAACGAGGCCCTAGTACTAGTAATAGTTTTACCATATTCATGGGCCACAGTGCAATATTGTTGGATCAGAAAGGGCCAAAATAAAATCATGATTAGTAAGCAGCAGCTTTACTGCAGTTGGTCGATCAAGTACCATTTCCCCCTCTGTTTCTACAATCACATTCACACACACCAATCCATGCGCTTTTACGTGGATCGCAACATGACGTCTCAAGTGAAACGACCATACTCGCCATGCGGAATGTTCATGGTAAACAGTGGTTCAAGAGCTCTTCCCTCTCGCCTTCGCATTTTCAGAAAATTGGACGCCAATAAGTGAAGCTCCACACATACATCAACGGTTCCGGCGAGATAGCCAATCTCATGTGGCGGCGTTCCAGACGGCCCCTTCGCCTTCGCCGCACGCCTTGTGGATGTGCCGCATCCTGTCCACCGACTTGCAGACGCCGCTGCACGACCAGTCGAAGGACGCCACGCACACGTTCCCAGCTCGCTTCTTCCACTCGCAGTCTGCGCACACACAGAGACGCAGCCGCAGGCTCGCGCCGTTACAGCTGAGCTGAGCACTAGGTGCTGGTGAACTATTCAGGCGGAGAGCGGAGGTGGTGCTGTACCTGGAGGCGTCGCGCAGCACATGCTCCGGTCGTCGACGTGCTCGACCTCGAGCCCGATCAGCCACGCGCCCAGCGAGACGTCCTCGTTCGCGAACCTGTGCAGGATGGGCCTGGAAACCATACACGTACGTACGTCATTAGGCACAGAGGAACGCGGCCACACATGACACAATGCAAGATAGAGTATACATATATGGCCGTCAGGAAATAATAACTGGTTGATGGAGATGTAGGCGGCGAGATCCTTGGAGATGGCGTAGATCTGGCCGGTGGCGTGGCGGAAGTACTTGTTGCCCTCGTCACCGAACTTCCAGTACTCTGGCTCGTGGTACTTCACTCCTCTGCAACACATATACAAACATACTACAGGTCTCACTCGACAGAACCAAAAATGCTCTTGCTCCTGTGTTCTTATAGATATTTAGCTCACTTCTGTGACAGGACAGGCCCGGACTTCATGCAGCCGACGTACACCCTCGGCCGCGTTCTGTGTTTGGCCAGCCTGCTCGACAGCATCCCTGCAGTTGGAAACGAAATCCTTGAGATTTACATAACAACTTGACACGAATCGCTGGAAATTGCAATGAATTATGAATGGCAGCACGTAATTAACGAACGTACCGAGGTTGAGGTGGATGTCGTCGTCGACCTTGACGTAGAAGTCGGCGTCCCAGGTGGCGACGGCGGTGGTGAAGTAGGTCCTGGTCTTGGACGACAGCTCGTGGTAGCCCTCGGCGTGGTCCAGCCGCAGGAAGTCCCTGGTCTCGGCCTCCTCCGCGTCCAGGGCGCGGTCCAGCGCGCCGCCGCCGGGCGTGCCGCTGTGCCCGATCACGAACCGGATCACGATCCCCTTCTCCTGCTCCAGCTTCCTCAGCTTATCCCCTGCATGATGCGCCGCCGTCCCGCGTGTTACGAATGGCTTATTGGCCGGCCGGCCGGTAGGGAAAGGTCCTTTTGTGTACCTCTGGGCACCCAGGTGTCGCGGAGCGAGTCGCGCCGCTTCTTGCTGGTGAAGGCCGTGTTGATGCCGACCACGACGAAGGCCTTCTGGGGAGTCCTGCCGCCGGATGCCACGGCCGCGCCGCTGCCGCCGCCGCTCCTCGCGCGCTCCACGGCCATCTCCATCTCCAGGGTGGACACTGCCTTGTCCAGCGACCTACAAGAAGTTCAGCAGGGCACCACGAGTCCACGACACATGAGTCTCCATATGACCTCGCCGTATAGCGTACACTGTGGAATGAATGTGATTGCCAAGACAAAAGGCATGCACTGCAGTACTGCACGTATGTGCCTGCTCCTGCTGGCAAGTTAGTTGTTCGAGGCGGAGTGCTTACTGGATTGCTTCATGAGTCCTCGACACCTCGTTCAGGAGATCGTTGGGGTGGTTCTCTCCGAGTTTCTGATCAGAGATTATTCAGAGTTCGATCAGATGCGAGGATGCGTGCAGTAACGGTGCAAGGCTCAGTGAGCCCGTAACAAAATTAGTACGTAGTATAGATAATTACTACCACAGGCTACCATCAGGGGAAAAAAAGGGTTCTCAGCAGACTTACACGCTTGTTGTCGCAGCCGGAAACACGAATGCTCTTCTCGTTCTCGGCACTGTCCCTGCTCGAGGACACCGACGCCGAGGCCGACATGAGCGACACATTGCCGCTGAGCAGCAGCCCCACAACGAAGCTCGTCACGCACAGCGCCACGACAGCCTTCCCCGACAGCGGCGCCTTCCCCCTCGGCGGCTTCTTCTCCAGCTGCGGCTGCCGCTCCGTCAGTGCCTACACCAAAAAAGGCACGGAAAACACCGTCACTTCGTTCATTTGCAGCTAGCAGGAAGAAATCTCAGAGACTCATGGACATGCATGACGAGCTGACATCGTCTGAATGCACACACACACACACATACCATCATTGCTTTGGCGCAGCAGCTGGGGCAGGAGCTACTGGCTATGCAACTTCTCTCTGCCCAAGAGCCCGTAGGCCGCTACGACCAGGGTGGCCGGGCACTTGGAGATCGGAGACGATTTATGTGCCGAGGCGCGAGCAACACGCCTGCTATCTGCCCGGGCCGCCTGCACCGCGGGAGGGTTCGGTTCGGGGAGCCATTTCGTGTGAGGCGTCCCAACTCTCACGCCGACCGTGTGAGGCTCGTAGTCGCAGCCGAGTCGCAGCGCGGGAGCACGAGAGCCGTCGATCTCTGGCGGGATGGACTGATCAACGGTTGGCCTGGCCGGAAAAGGATGGAGAAATGGGAGGCAACGCGTTCCCCTTTTCAGTTATGGTGGAGATACTAGATCGTTCAGTTCTGATGCGTCTCCGACATTTATCGTTGGGTGCCTATACAAGTAAAGCCAGCTGATGGCAGTTTACTGATTTCCCGGGTGAAGTTTCACTGAAGCCGTTGCTCTTGAATTCAGCTACAAATGGTTGGCATACCTGTAACTGCAAGTTGTAATAACGACATATATACAAATATGACAACGTATGGCGGAATTTCAGCCATCCGAGACTGATCAGAGAAGCCCATCTGCAGCAAAACTCACGTTCTCTCAGAGGAATAACATTAGTCATGATTGGCGCGAATCAAGTAAAGCATTCCTAGTTAACTGGTAGCTACACTATAGACAACCCATAAGCTTCAACATTATGTCGCCATGCCCCGTAATACTCATGTACGCCTTGTTAAGACAGGATACATGGGATAAAGAACCAAAACCCCAGCATCAATTTCAATTGGTAGAAGCAGTTTTCACCCATCCATGTGAGTGCTCATATATATACTTTTCACATCAATGGAGGATCATTCTAAACAAACAAACATCCAGCAATGTGCCCTGACACTAGTTTCATGTCTTCAGCATATACTTCTTTTGTTGAAAGACTCCATTGTCAGGTTGGCAGTGAAGGCTGGTATGGAGTTCATCCTCCTTATGAAGATGTCGACCTGAAAAGTACTGGTTAGATCTTCTGCGGCAGTAAATTCCACTTCCAATTCGATACAAATTTAAAACCGTCTTGGAGCTAACTGTTCTAACAATGCCAACCATAAGTGTACAGAGGTTAGGTCAGATCCATAACAAATGTATTTATGGACAAACTACTAATGGGGAACTCCACTGTTACAAACAGTTGACTTCCTATGGTCAACAGACCAATTAGACAATCAACACAAGTGCAACCCTCAATAGCAAATGTGATTTTATGTAATCACGTAGATTAGTCTGTTCCAGCCTGATTCAGTATCAGAGCTTCAGAACCTTGAACATGTCATATATCGGTTTGCAATTTAAACACATACCAGCTCAGGAATCAAGTTCCAAAGAAAAACAAATGTATAGTTTTAAGGTAGAAACTGGGGACTTCAAACAGCTAGGATGCACGAGTACTTGCTGTTTGCTAGTAAAATGAAATTAACCAGCTTAATACCTGCTGAGCAATTTCGTGTTGGGACGTGTAGTCATTGACCTGTATATATCAGTAACATCAAATGATGTTCCAGTAAAATATATAAAAGATAATTTCAACAGTGTGATAGTCTTACCACGATATTAGTGCTTCCTGATTCATAGTCAAACTCAAGCTTTTCATCATCGCTTTGGGCGTAAACTGACTGCAGAATAAAGCGTGTTACAGGGATCCCATTTGACTGCTGCTGATCATTCATCACTATCTAAAACCATGAAAAAAGAAAGGTTATGCACAGATCATTTATGTTGAATAGCTGGATAGAGTTAAAAGCATGCAAGAAGGAAAATTCAAGAAAAATATAGTAACAGAGGAAAAAAATGTACATGAATACATGATGTTTACTGAAATGGACATCACATATGCGAACCTCGAAATTTTGCCTCCAAAAGACAAGCTCAAGATTATCATTATAATAAAATATGTTGACCTCCAGTAACAAGGTGCATATTGCTTTTTAGCTTGAGCCCTGCTGTTGGGCATTAATTGCTCAACACATATCTCTGTTAAACTCAACATTGAACAACATGATCTACAGCTACGTTTCATGCTAGTTGTATTTCAATTGATAGCAGCTAAGAAAAATGCATACAGAATTTCTACAGGTGGCTAAAACAGTTAAATGGAGAGAGAAGGGGTTGGGGGTTGTTTAGCAAAAAGCTGCCCTCATATGGTGTGTGTTACATTATCATTACCTTGTAACCAAAAAGGGAGCAGCAGGCTTTCCGGAAGACTGAGATCCTCTCCGCAAACACCGCCTTGTATCTGTTTTGAACAAAGTACGATGCTATAACAAACAAAATGTATAACAGATTCTAGAGGAGAAATAATAGGGTGCACACCTTTCTTCACGTTTTTCAAGTGTTGCAATTTGATTCTTAAGTTGTGCCAACTTTTCAGCAATATTAGCGTCTACCACAGTTCCAGCATCTGCATGTCAATGTTCCATTTATAAGTGCACTCAAAGAAAAAAAAACAAGGAATTGAGCATAAAAGGTACAAGCTATCCAAAGACAGTTCACTCCATTTAAATACAGATTAGATGTATCTTTTGTTAGACTAAGTAACTACTCCAAACACAAACCACTTAGCAAACACATTGTAGACTAGAGTAAGCAGAAGCAGTAAACAAGTTTTTGCATACGACAATAAATTAAAATAGGAATCCATAGGATAATGAACAGTACAAATAATGTGAGATGTGACTGCATACCAGCTTGTCCTTTCAGTTCCTCAACTGCCTGCAGCCTCTCTTTTGTTTTCTTTAGTTCAGCTTGTAGTGCTTCTATTGTCTGCTTGGCTTCATTGTCGACTCCAAGAGTATTTACCATGCGCAGTACTTTTGTGCTCGAGGCAGAGTAATCTCCATGACCTAACTGTCAAATATGACAAGAACTTTGAAGCTAGCAGAAGCATGGAGAACAGGAGAAATGTTGCAAGTTAAATTAGTAGAATTCACAGAGTACATATCAATAGCTGCACACTCAACTAACTGTATTTTAAAGACGCAGGATTTATACATGTGCTAAGTTTCACAAGACAACGCCAGTAGACAAAGGATAACCATGAGACATCAACAAAACAGACATCTTCAGCATAAAAGCATCCACCAAAGTTTCATTGGAAGCAGAACAGCACAACCACCCTTAGTTTTTTATGCTTCAGCTCACAGGCCTGGGAATTATAGCAGAAGTTCCTATACGTAGTGGTTCAGGGATGCTAACGATATGACAAGAAAGATGGGAAATGCTCACTGAGTCATTGTACCAGCAGGAATAAAGCATGGATACTCCACTGAAACTGGTAAATCTACACCAATAAGAGATTGGCAAATAAGAACCTGCCCTAAATGTGCAAAGAGCGAAAGTCAAGAATAATATTTTAACACTGATATATATAGAACCACATTACAACTGGCATGGTGTAACAAATATGTGCTTGAGTCAGGCAACCAGCAGAAGATTCTGTTGTAACGCGGTTGTGCGACAAGCCAACAATCATGTGAACAATTCCTTATTTTTAATTGGTCAGGAAGACTGACATAGGTTTCATCAGGAAAAAAAAGGAAGACTGGCATAGTGGAATGAGTGTGTACATGAGCAAGGAAGCAAGCAGAAAGACTTTGTCATATCGTAGAACTGTCGAGAGACAACCTAATGTCTGCCATTTAAAGAAAAAATTGTGGACACGAACATTTTTGTTAACCTGCCTAGCAACAATTAATCTAACTTTGTGACATCTGAGATTTAGGCAGTATATCCAACAAAAACATATTTCAAGAATTATATTGGGCCATATGAGGCTGACCTTTTTTTCTACAACTGTTCAAAATAACAGAGTAGGATTATCAAGGAAAAAATTTAACAGGTGATCTCGGGTGTCCTTACCTTGGACTCTAGTAAGGCCACCTGAGAGCGTAGCTGATCTCCCTCTCTCTCCAAAGACTTCACTTTCCTTGTTTCAAGGCTTAATCTTTCATTCATTATATTGAGTTCAGTGTCCTTGTGACTAATCAGTTCTTTCAGCTCGTGTATAATGCTCTCCAGCTCTCTTATTGTTTTTTCCATCCCAGACTGATCCGACTCTGTAGGATGTTCCTTTCTCAGCTTATCTCTTTCTTCACTGATTGCAGCAAGCTGACCACAAGAATCAGGCAATAATGAACAGAAGTCTAAGCATATACGCCACATGAAGATATGTTTTTTCATACTGCATATAAATCTACACAGGTAATGTACATAGGGATAGAAAATAGAAAATAGAAAATTACTAGTGTAGCAGGTAGACGGTACCATAAGCTCAAGGCGCTTGACCTCCCTAGTAGCAGTTTCAGCCCTCTCTTTAGCAAGGGTGGCTTCACCTTCTGCACGTTGCTTGCTGAGATCAGCAAATTCTAGTGCAACCTCTAATTCTTTCAACCTTGATGTTACCTCACCAACTTTGTTCAAATTTGTCAATGCTTGCCTGTCAAATCATTCAGATGACCATGTGAATTTCATATGAAGAAAAGATGAGCAGCAACAAACTAAAAATAATAACCTTCATGCAAAACAAATCTATATATCATGTTTTATAAGTTGCAATATGTACTGGCAGTTTTGCATGATTACATTGTAAGAACATAATACGCTGGATAGTGTAAATGGCAATGAAATATCAAAGAAAAATTGAGTATGCACACTTTTGCAGATCTGCGATCTTTTGAGGTATGTCAGCATAAGAAGACACATCAGGTATGTTGCTGAGCAGTGCTGTACAAGATGCTAATTCAAGCTCCAACTTATGTGCTTTGGCATCAATTTCCTGCAGTTTTGATAATTCAAGCTCTGCTCTTTCCCTGCGCCCCTGCTCCTCCAATAGCTTTTCTTTCAGCAACTCAACATTCGTGTGGGAAGACTTCAACCTTTTAGCTTCATGCACTTCTTTTTCCTACATAAAAAGATATAATCATATGGATTAACAGTGTAATTTCAGAAAATGCCTAGCAAGTCCTTGAACAGTATTATTTGGTTTAGGAAACTGCATAGCAGGTCGTTACTGAAAGAACAGACATGTCTCAAACTAAGGGATACAGGAATCTATAACAAAATAAAAGAGAGTCACACTTCATCATGCAAAACCGATACAGCATCATGTAACTAAATGCACCGCATGGTAAAAGGGTGCCATAATAAATGGAGTTACACACTTGCTCAGTTTTTTTTTCTTATTTCTGAGTTCTGTACCAAAACTTTGAAAACATCTGCTGTTGACTTTGACATTGAGTGATCTAGCTAGCCACATCTGTTATCCCTTGTGACAGTACTGCATTTACAATTTTACATGTTGTGTTGAATGGAAAAACAGGAAATTATAGATAGGAGAAAAAACAAGATAGCAATGTCAGAGTATTGTAAAGTAGCAGAGTTTGCTTCAAGAAGAAACTATCCAATCAACTACTCCCTCCATCCTAAATTATAAGGCATTCCAAGAATCTTGGAGAGTCAAAGTATCTCAAAGTTGACCAAAGTTATAGATTATGAAATTAAATAGGTACTATGAAAATATAATTAATGAAGAACCTAATGATACTTAGTTGGTATCATAAATGTTATTATTTCATCATATAAATTTGGTCAAACTTGAGATGCTTTGACTTTCCAAGATTCTTGGAATGACTTATAATTTGGGACGGAGGGAGTACATTGTATCAATATTTGAACTTCCAAGATATAGGTAACATAACTTGAATGCCCCACCGCTTAGAGAGGTCCTTGAGCTAAACTATATCATTGAGAAGGTATACATGTTGAATAACAATGTTAAATTGAGAACTTTTATTCTGGCCAGAAATAACTGGATAGCCATATATAAAAAAGAAGAATGTCACAAGACAAACTGAATGAAATAAATTTACATCAAGCATCTACATGGCGACCATCAAACATCAAGGAGACATCAAATTTGTGAAATGCTTACATAATTCCGGAGCTCCTCTTGCAAGAGCTTGATCAACTTCTGGTCATCCGTTGAGGCATTTTGATTAAGCAAAGCACTAGAGTTCAATAGCTTGAGCTCCATTTCATTCTTCTCACGGAGACACTGATCAAGACCATATAAAATATAAATTAATGGCAGTGTGTGACTGTGGAACCAAATGAAGAACCAATAGATATAAGTGCGGATATTTTTGTTAGGGGCTCCATTTTCAGAAGGACAAGAACTGGAAACAGTATAGACAATATAATTGTGTAAATCAGATCAATACTGAGTACTGACCTCGTCAAGTTGCTTTTTCAAGTTGGTCAACTGCTCGTTCAACAACTTTGCCTCACTCTCATAGTTTTCTGCTCTGAGTCTTGTTTTCTCAAGCTATCCCAAAGGTTTGAAATAGTTAAGTCAACAGGCAACCACAAATAAATATTGCAACAGTTTAACCATACAAACCTCAGCATTATTTTTGGAAGCAGATAAGGATAGGTCTTCTTTCACATATGAAAGTTCCTTCTTAAGGGTTTTCTTCTCCCTTTCTGAACTTTCAGATAATCGATGCAAATTCCCTTCCAAGTCTTTGATCAATTCCTTCGCAGATGATACTGATGATTCTGCACTGATCCTAGAACCAGTCTCTTTATTGAGTCGTGCCTACATTACCATGAAGCATGGCACTATTCATGTCCACTGATAAAACAAATATATGCCACAATGTAGTTTAAATATGGCCATAAACACTAATTCATAAATCTGACATAGGATTACCACCATGCCATATTATAATAAAACACATGTTTCATGCTCCCTCCACCCCGAGAAAGGGACAAAATGCACTGACAAGAAACAACACTCTAGCAAACATGAAGCACGATACTCATTGTATCAGCCCAAAGCAATTTCAATGCTACATATGATGCAATAGTAAATATGGTATACACGAGGCCGTCAAGGCACTCCTGCACTGAAGTTCCTTGCAAGAAACACAGGGATACAACAAATGAAAAGATGCAGATCATGTGTCAAAAGGGGATTTCCCCCAAAAAAAAATATGACAAAGGGTAAGAAGATAACCTCAAGTTCATTAATTTTCATTACTTGACCACGATACCGCTCCTGATATTCACTCAACTCCTTTAGTAGCCGTTCCTGTAATGAACTCTCCCGCCCTTTTGTTGCTGCTAATTCTTGCTCCACATAGTTGAGTTTATCCAGGAACTGCATCCTTTCATCCTCTACAGCAATAAATTGTAGTTTTTTTTTGAAGGCAATAAATTGTAGTTTGTTGATTCCACTTCTAGCAAAATAATACTAACACCTGAATTCAGGTTGCTTAGAACAAAAGACAAATTCAATACTACTTGTTTTCCCTAGTTTCCTAACTCCTAGACGTAAAGAACTTGTTGTACATATAACTTTGAGAGTGGTCATGTTTGATATATCTTGAAATGACAGTCGTAATCCATATAGCTAATTAACACTTAACTGAAACCAACCCTATTCACACAGTATGCATAAGAAATCATGGCAGACCAAACATACCACTCTTAGTTAATTGCTCCTCCAATGCAACAAGTTTTGTTTGATACTCCTGAACTTGCTTCTCTGCAGTGTCCAGTGCCACCATGAACTCCGATTTCACCTTTCAGAATTCAGAAATGCACGCATGACAAAAAAACATCAATATGTATATCACAACAGAACACGCAATTAGTTTTACAATATCAAGGATCTCCTTGATCCAAACAACTAATCATGTGTGAACTGAAAATGGTTTGAATAGCTTCGATTCTGACGCGCGTGACCAAAACCGACATCAAGTCATCAACCACATGTTTGGAAAGTAATAGACAGCTCCCAATCGCTGTAACGAAATGCTAATGCGAGCTAAAAACCCATAGGAGTACGAGGAAGGGTCGAAGCGATCTCACCATCTGGCGGCAGTGGTACGTGCAGACCATGTCGTCGAACGGCTCCCCGGGGGCGTCGGCAGGCACGAGGGCGGTGGGGCGGTCGTAGAGAACCAGGCGGCGATCGGAGACCGGACTACGGCCGGTCGCGCTCGCGCCGCCCACGGATTTGACAAGAGCAAGGTCGGCGTCGTCGCCAGCGCTAGAGCCAGCGCGGCGCTTCCTCTGTGGTGGAGTCCGGAGAATCATCTCGCCGCCTTGTTCCCGCCCCTGGGATTCTGGAAGCTTACAGCTGGTTGCTAGGGTTTTGGACTTCTGGAGGGGAGGCCGGAGCAGTGTGGGGAGGGGAGCGGGGATGGAGGTGGAGGCGGTGGGGAAGGAGAGATTGAGCGATTCGATTTGAAAATCAAGCGGTGGAGATCCAGGAGAGAATGAAAGATGGGCAGTAAAGTTGTTTTTGACAAAACTTTTATAAGCTATAGAGTTTGAAATTATATGAACAGATTTGTTTTTAAAAAATATATTTTATAATATATTATTTTTTTATAAATATTTTTATAAAAATAAGGTGTTAGACTTTAAAAACCCTGTCACTATTCTAAATGAATGTATTCATTTAATACATAGGCATGGTTCACACGTGCATAATGGCGAGTCCGTTGAAATCTATCTCGTGTATGTAAATGAGAGAGATGTTTGGGGAGGTTTTAATATGGGTGAATAATAGTGGACTTAGAGCAACTCTAACCCACCTCCTAAACAAGTCCCTATTCTAAATCTAGGGACTTGATTAAAAAAATCAACTTCAACCCACCTCCTATTTGGGCTCTCATTTTTCATGCCCTTCTAAATTATAGTTTCAACCCCTCACATCTAGAACCCCTATCCTACTTGTTTAGGAGGTGGGTTGAAGTTGAGTCTTAATTTGAGCTCCTACTTTTTTTATTATAGCATGTAAATAAAAATTTAAGGGCTTAATTTAGGGACTTGAGTTGGAGTTGCTCTTAGATTTATTGTGTGTGTTTCCAAATGCCATGTTTTTTTATAGAGGTGTTTAGTTCCCTACTATGTATCTATAACTCTTATAAAGCTAAACTCCACTAGATGAATTCTCTCTTAATGCAAGGTGTCCACATCATTCCCTACTAAGTGACCCACTAAATCTTTTATCTCTTCATGTAAGATGTCCACATCATTCCCCACTAAGTCCATTTCATTCCATATTAATTATAAAAATAACCATGTCATCTATATCATGTGAAATACTTTAAATGTTTAATATATTCACATACAAGTCATGTACATACACTATTTGTTTCATCACCAATTAATTTCTCTATAATGTAACCAAATATTAGTTTTTGTTTTATTAGTTTAGCAATTTTTTACTAGATCTAATACAATAAAATACATGCAAGTCAAATTCATATATGGAGATACATAATAGACTAAATATAATGCTATGTATATAATAATTTATGTTTAAGAAAATCCCGCAGTAACGCGAGGGGAATTTACCTAGTTCCAAAAAAAATTAAGTTTTAATCCATCATTTTTGCATAATAGAACTAAACATTATGTAAATTTTTTGGTAAAAAAGTAGTTATTCTATATTTTGAATTTTAACCTTAAGATGCCAAAAAGCCCAAAAAGGCCTCAAGATGTCCTTACTAGGATAATAAATTTTTTATTTTGGATAAAACTAAACATAACCTTAAAAAATTTAGCATTTTATCATTCCAAAGTAGACTTATTATATATATAATAAAAAGAATATTATATATGAAAGGAGTAGTTCACAATTGAAATTTTCTTTTTTATAGTTGAGAATAACTAAAGAAACAATTCAAATTTCTTGCCTCGCCCAACAAATAATTGAAAATTCCCCGTTTTATATACTACTAGGTAGCATGTTCGTGCGTTGCTACGAGAAACAAAGAATAACTAATTACACAGTTTACCTATAAATCACGAGACAAATTTTTTAAGTCTAGTTACTCTATAATTAAATAATATTTGTCAAATAAAAACGAAAAT
>Ga0182004_10001632_pt1 | contig 16720 bp, 12 predicted proteins | sample Sormic07211540_1_FD_120479 | JGI IMG/M metagenome (GOLD analysis project Ga0182004, IMG submission 120479) | Endophyte microbial communities from Sorghum bicolor roots, Mead, Nebraska, USA - 072115-40_1 MetaG | ecosystem: Host-associated > Plants > Roots > Unclassified | place: USA: Nebraska...
AAAAGTTAGTCACCTCCAAGCACGAAGAGACGATGATGGAGTCGAAGAAGATCAACGATGGGCGTTGGAGATGAAGAACAAATGAAGAACAAGCAAGAAGAAGCTCCAAGAACAACAACGGTGCTCTCGGTTTCAAATGGGCAGAGGGGAGGAGGGAGCCGGCCTATAAACCGGAACTTTAGCACCGGTTCAGGGCAAAAACCGATGTTAAAGGGTTACCCTTTAGCACCGGTTTGTAAAAAAACCGGTGCTAAAGGGTTTGCCTCGGACCGTGGCTCTGGCCGGTGCTAAAGGGTATCTGCCCCGACAGCACCTGTCAGTAGCCGTTGGGCAGGACCCTTTAGCACCGGTTCGTGACCCAGGGCCGCAAAATGGCCGAGGTTTTTGGCCATTTTGGGCATCGACCAATGCCTCATTCTGTAGTAGTGCTAGTGCTGCAGTTCACACTCACTAATGCGGAAGGGGAGACATGTAGTTTTCATAATACAAAAATGGCATGACTAGTATTTAGATAACTCTCACAAGCATTCCAGGTAACTAGTAGCATTCAAGTAACTAATAGCATCAGGTAATTGAGAAAAAAAATCCTAGAAAAAATTCACAAGAAAGAAAGTTGTTATTCAGTTAGAGGTTGTCATAGCTTTCTAAAAAATAGCAACAGTTACAAAGAAAATTCTATCATCACGAACTGAGTTTCTGCTTTCGCCCAAGCCAGTTGAAGATACACTGAACACAGCACACACTATTTCACTAGAAAGCAAGTAATTTACTCTACAAGTGAACTCATGCAAATCTCAGGACACCACACGCGCTCCAGATCCACCGAGCATCTTATCCGTGAAATTACTGGTAGCAAGCTACCTAGCAAGAGGTTCACCGCGGCCAGCGCGGAGCTTGCTGGTGCGCAGCCCGTAGTGTGACGGAGCTGGCCGTGCGTCCCATGGCAGCAGGGCGAAGGTCGTCGCGCGCAACCTGCAGCGTGGCTCGCGGCGGCCGCGGCGGAGGTTGCCGCGCGCAGCCCACGGCGCGGTGGAGCTCGACCCCGCTGCTTGCGGTAGCCAGAGCACACAGCATCCTCCAACGCGCGCGTATACTAGATTTTGCGTGCACCCGTGCGGGATCCGCATCCGTCGTCGACGATAAGATGACTCCTACAGCGCTGCTTTAGCCCACGATTCAACCTCGGAGCACAGGCCCTTGCTGTCCCCTCGCGAGGCGACGGGATGACCGTCTCCAAGGCATTTGAGGGTGGTTTTTGCAAAAACGGCAACCTAGAGACGACGAAAGGGACGCCGTTGTACATGCCCTTAGTGTGCAGCCCACTTCTGCACTGCATGCACATACGTTCGAATAAACTTTATATATAACATATAATTAATTAACACCATTTCTAGCGAACCAATGCAATCATCCTCTCTATCATGGATGGTTGAGGATTTGTTGTAAACTACCGAACACAGCTGACGATGATCGACTCATGCAGCTGGTGATAGCATACATCACAAAACAGCACCACCAGTCGTCTCTTCTACCTTGTCGTGCACGCCCAATTAAAACGTGGCCAAAATGCACTGCTACATATATATAAACATGCCTGCGCACCCGGGGAGGCTAAATCAAATGTGTGTAGTCTAGTGTGCCATGAGGTCTCTTCTCCACACCACCAATAACACCAAGCAGCAGCGCTGCAGCAGCAGATGCTTCATCGTGTCCCTTCTCCTGGTCCTGGCAGGTCTCGTAGCTTGGGACGTGTATCTCAGCCTCCCAAACCGACGGAACCTTCTTCCATTCCCCCCCAAGCCGCTGCTGTCTCGCAGACCCAGCACCAGACAGCGAGGAGGCGGTGACGACGACGGCAGCTGTGACATTTTCAGGGGCGAGTGGGTGCCGGACCCGGACGCACCCTACTACACCAACGACACCTGCAAGGTGATCCACGAGCACTACGACTGCATCAGGTACGGCAAGCCCGACCTGGGCTTCGTCAACTGGCGGTGGCGCCCTGACGGCTGCGACCTGCCCCGCTTCAACCCATGGCGCTTCCTCCACATGATGAGGGGCAAGTCCCTTGCCTTCGTCGGCGACTCCCTCGGCAGGAACCAAAAGGACTCCCTCATCTGCCTCTTGACAAGAGTGAGTTCATCTCCATCGCTCGTCGATCTCGATCGATCGATAGCTCATCGCCGATCTACTAGCTAGCTGTATATTGAGATCATGCATATATGTGATGATGCAGGCCGCGGAGCCTACGACAACGACCTGGCTTAGCAGCAAGCACACCGTGTACTACTACGGCGACTACAACTTCACCTTGTCCCACTTCTGGGCGCCATACCTTGTCCGGCACGAGCAGATCGACGAGGACGGGCCAGCGCACACGGGCCTCTGGAACCTCTACCTCGACGAGCCGGACGACGTGTGGGCGGCGCACGTCGCGGAGTTGGACTACGTCGTGGTGTCGGCGTCGAGCTGGTTCTACCGCCCGTCCATGCTGTACGAGGCAGGGCGGCTCGTCGGCTGCCACTACTGCAAGCTGCCCAACGTGACGGACCTCACGCTGCGCTACGCGCTGCGCATGGCCACGCGAACCGCGCTGCGGGCGCTGTCCGGCGGCGGCGCCGCCGCCGACGACGGCGGCCGCCGGTTCTTCCGCGGCACGGCGCTGCTGCGCACCGTGGACCCGTCGCAGTACGAGGGCGGGGAGTGGAACGGGGATGGCGACTGCGTCCGGACGGCGCCGTACGGGCGTGGCGAGAAGAGTGTCGAGGGCTTCGAGCGTGATTTCCGCGCGCTGCAGGTGGAGGAGTTGGCGTCGGCGGCGAAGGCGGCGACGGACAGTGGCGGCAAGGTGAGGATGCTGCTGATGGACACGACGGAAGCCATGGTGCTGCGTGCGGACGCGCACCCGAGCAAGTACCGGGGATGGACGCCGGAGAAGCACTTCACCCTGCACAACGACTGCGTGCACTGGTGCCTGCCCGGGGCCATTGATACTTGGAACGACATGCTGCTCCATATGTTGAAATAGATGATCATCAATCATTTGAACAACTAATAAACGCCAACCCAGTGTGACTGTGTAAAGTGTGTACTATATTTTTTTGATGAATAAGTGTGTACTATATGGCAGTTCGTACATAATGTACGATCATCGGATGGATATATGGGATACATACAGATAAACACACGTTGTAAGATTGAATGTTCAGGACTACTTCAGCATTACTTTCAGCGAAAAAAACAGTATTTTCCTCTCATAATATTTCAACATCAACCTGATCAGTATAAGCCAAAATTTCGCTGCGGACGACGGTGGTTGTCGAGGTGAGCACTGCTGGGGTAGCCTGAAGCCACGGCAGATGCGGACGCTAGCGGCTGCCGGAGGTGACCGCAGCGGGGGTCGGCCGAAGGGCGGGGACGAAGACGGCAACACCTCCGAGCGGTTAGATGCGGCGGCGCTGCCTCTAGGCGGCTGGACGTGGCGCGCATGGACGTGGTAGTGGATGAAGGTTCAAGGGTCGATATGGTTTTTTTTTTTTTTGTTAGGACAGACCCAGGGCGGTCAGCACGGACAGGAGGCGGCTTGTGCAGGGGCAAGCCCGATGGGGGGAAAGGAGGTGACGTGGCGCGCTGGGGTCGCGTTTCTGTATACATGAACAAAGGGGCCCGAGGCAGTCAGTGGGGGCAGGAGTCGGCTTGGTGCAAAGGCAGGCCCGATGGGGGGAAAGCAGTCGATCGAGGCGAAGGAGGTGACATGGCGCGCTGGGTCACGTTTCTGTATATACAGGAAAAGTGATCGGTTCATGACCGATTCTATTCATGGTGCTTCTTAGTTCGATTACTAGCACTAGCCAAATATACACTAATATATATAAGACCCAATACACATGACATACTTCAACAGTCCCTCCTCAATCATAACTTAAACAAGTTGAGATTGTTTCTAAATTCATGTAGCTTGTTAACTAATTGAGCTTCGTTAAACCCAATGGCCACTTGATCATCGCGCTAGATATGATTCTGATATTTTGCAGCTTCTTACAAACACATTCTGTTACAAATTGATAGTCTACTTCAATATTCTTGGTCCTAGCATGGAACACGGGATTAACCGACAAATATATTGCACCAATATTATTATACCAAAGACTCATTAATTAAGTAATGTTTGCAGCCAAAATACTTCTGTTGTTGCATTAGCAAAGAGCCTTACTCTACTTCAGTGCTAGACTTGGAAAGAGTTGCCTGTTTCCAAGCACTTGAAGATATAAGTTTTGATCCCAAATAAATAGAAAATCTCCCTGTAGATCTTCTATCATCGTATCATCCAACCCAATTAGCATTAGAAAAGACACAACCAAGTATCGAGTTTGGATACAAAAATTTTTAAACCAAAATCAATAGTGGCACTTATTAGAGCAAGGCAATATAGTAGGCTCCTAGCTGTAAGGTTTTTCACAGTATTCTTGCAGCTCACTCATATAGTGGTTAGTTCATCACTATTAATAAATGGTTCACTTGTCTTTCTCACAAACTTTTTTGGTTCTTGTGCCTGAGCCGGCTTTACAACCCACTTCTACTATCTCTCCTCTCTTCTTTTCTCCACATCGATATTTAGCCGGCTTACAGCCTGCTGTTATATTTGCTCTTATATAACACAAAATTCGCTTAACGGAAATATAGTGATTACATAGGACAATAATGAAGATATGGACATACTTTATTGACTGCAAAAGCAATGTCCAGACAAGTGAAGATTTTTTTTTGAGACAAGGAATCTTCCTCATTTTCATTGAAATCAACGGAAACGAGTGAAGAGTTATTGCAACCCACCAACAATACTTCGATATCTTAGAGCAGTGTTTGTGTCCAAAAGATCTCCCACATTAGCGAGCGACAAGCTTTTCTAAAAGGGACATGGGAGTATAGACTGCCTTACAATCTTTCAAGCTAGCTCGATACAACACAATTCCCGTGCGTATTTGGACCGCGTAAGAGCAATAGCTCACCAGAAGAGGCCGATACTTCAATTCCAATAAAATAATGTATGTAGGGGACCAAGATCCTTAAGTGCAAAATCGTCACAGAGCTTGCCCAATAATATTACAACTGCCTTATTGCTAGAACTGAATACACCAATACTACTCTCTCTATCCTAGTATATAAGGCGTAACCACCTCTAGTTCAAACACCAAAAATACATTTAATTCTCTCTTTGAACACTACAAGATGTATGTGTAGCTAGAGAAAACATGCCTTATATTATGGGATATGAATAAAAAGTGATTACGCCTTTAATTATATATTAGAATGGAAGGAGTATTGTCAACATATACTAAAAAAGTTAGATAACAATATCACCTTGCTTGAAGAAGAAAGAGAAGTGTCAGTTTTTTTCTTGAATATGCAAAAGGTTTGTGCATCATTATATTAAGATTGAGAAATAGTGAAAGTTACAATGACGCGTCACGAATGGCACACTAGAGGGAAAAGTGTTTTGTAATTGGCTCTGCCCTCCCTAACAGAAGGAGAACATGAGCTATTGCTCACTAATCATGCTACCTAGCCATTGCTGCGATAAAGGCACGCCGCGCCCCTTGCGTGTGGCGCCTTGGCCCTCTCCCTGTGGGTCCGGGAAGAGGTTGTTGCATCACCTCAGGATGTGAGGGGTTGAGCTGGTCCATGAAAATGCTGTCATAGGGATTTGGCTTTCGTGAAAGGCCTCGTTTTCCCGTTGATGAATCCCATCTGCTTGATCATCAGCATAGCGACTATTTTGAAGCATGAAAACCATGCTTTTGAAGTTTGTGGCTGAACCGAGAATATAGGTTCGAGGGCCATAGACGAGAGACTTATCGAGCTTACACACATAATGCGGTAAGATTTTATCTTTCTACCCAGGGGGTTATCGTTATCTCATGTAAACATCCTCCTCTAGCACATTTGAAAACGCGTTCTAAACATCTAGTTGGTGAATAAAACAGGTACTGACAGCACAAGCCTAATAGTAGCAAGTAATACCCAGCAAAGTCCGACACAGTGAATGAAATAAAACCTGAATGTCGGTGTCTCACTCTCAGAGCCGTCACTGTCATCATTTGGTGCAGTACTTGCTTGTGGTAGCAGGTCCACCTGTCCTCAGATATCGTTGATACATCTGGAAACTTTGGAAGCACATGCGCAATGAAGCTGTAAACATGCGCAATGCGCAAGTGCAGCAGGTTGCAAGCAAGCAGATATGTGTATGTCACGCGATATGCTTGTACTCTGCATCTCTTAATTAAGATCCATATCAGGTAGTGTGCTAGAACAAGCAGCTTCATAAGAACAGATTATTCTCAGGACCAAATGAGATATACATTTGGTAGAGGAATTCAGTACAAATGACAGCATGGATTCCATAGAGAGACAAGAATTAGCTTTATAGTGCTTTATACTGCTTATTATGTACTCCTATATGAAGAGCACCCGGTAGGGAGACAGCGTTGTTGTTTTTTTTAACATGGGAGAGTGTTGTTATAAGTGAATTGTCCACCTTTCTTTACTAGGCCTTGTTTAGTTCGCAAAAATTTTCAAGATTCCCCGTCAAATCGAATCTTTGGTCGTATGCATGGAACATTAAATATGGACAAAAATAAAAACTAACTGCACAGCTACCTGTAATTTGTGAGACGAATCTTTTGAGCCTAGTTACTCTGTGATTGGACAATGTTTGTCAAATAAAAACGAAATGCTACAGTACCCAAAACAAAAATTTTGCGAACTAAACAAAGCCTTAATTAGCTTAAGTTTTTTTAGTTAGAAAGGCTTTTAATTAGAACTAGTCGCGGTGCATGCAGCTTAATTAATAACTATATTTTTCTTTCAAAAAGTTACCAAAAACATATAACCATATCAACAGTTCAAAAATTAAACGCAGATTGATGCAACCCAATATGAACTAATAAGTCCGATTCCTGCTTTAGTTTCCTCCCCAAAAAAATAGCAGAAACATAGAATAATCATATCAACCAGTATCAACAGTTCAAAAATTAAATGCAGATTGATGCAACTAAATATGAACTAATAAGTCCGATTCCTGCTTTAGTTTCCTCCCAAAAAAATAGCAGAAACATAGAATAATCATATCAACCAGTAAAAAAGATACATATTTAATTTACTCAGTCAGAACACACACAACGCCCACACACGTCACACTGCACTCTAAAAAATACTCCCTCCATCCCAAATTGTAAGTCATTCCAAGAATCTTGGAGAGTTAAAGCATTTTCGCGTTTGACCAAAATTATAGAGTGAAATACTAAGATTTGTAACGTAAAGTGAGTATACTATGAAAATATAATTAAGAAACAATCTAATGATATTTAGTTGGTATCATAATAATAATTATTTTATCATATAAATTTGGTCAAACTTTGAAAAGTTTGACTCTCCAAAATTCTTAGAATGACTTACAATTTGGGATGGAGGGAGAAGTAAGTTAAACTGAGGCGTACGTCACAACTAGATTGCCCAGTGCAAGTTCTCTAGGTATCTGAAAGGATGGAGGATTGCTAATTGAATTGCTTGCATGCATCATCCTTATGAGTAGATAATGCTGATCAAGATCATCGTGAACAGTGGGTTCCAAGCAAGCAGTATGTCACGCGATATGCTTGTAACCCTGCATCTCTTAATTATAAGATCCATATCCAGTTATTAGTGTGCTAGCACTACCAGCTTCATAAGAACAAAACTATTCTCATGAACAAATGAGATGTGTATTTGGTGAAGACAAACTCGGTACAAATGACATGGATCCCATATGTAGACGACAAATTGAAAAAGAACAACCGTCTAAGACCACTACAGCAGAAATGCTCGTCCTAGTGATCACCTATATGGAAGATATTTTCTTTCGTTGGTACCACCAGGCATGAGAGATAATTTATTTAATATAGCATTATTTCACCAATTTTATATCTGGCAGTTGGTAAATATCGATTAGAGCATAAAAAATAGTTATGTGCTTATCTAGAGCTGCACAAGTGTACGAAAAATAGTGTTTTTGTTCAGTTGTTTTTTAGATCACGTTTTTGTTCAGTTGTGAGACACCAAAAAGATGTTGCGAGATGTGAGCTATAGAAATTAAAAGCTGCTCTGAGCTATGTGATGTGAAAATGTTATGAGCTATTTGGTTGAAACAACTATTAAACCCATCACCCTTTGAAACAACTATGAAATATGTCTCTCTATTTTCACCCATTTGAAAAAGCTAAAAGTCAGAAGCCAAAAGCAAGGTCTACAGTACTAAAAAACAATTTTCAACAATTATACGCTTTTTTGGTTAGAGGCGGCTCCTGATTGAGTCGTCTCTAGTGTCTTGCAAAAGAAGTCACCTCTGATTGTCACCACAGCCGTCCAATGTGCCAAAGGATTATTTTTAAAACGGTTGGAATGATATAAATAGATCCCTCTATCAAATAGAGTTTTTGGCCTAAGTTCATTGAATGACCTAGCAATGAGCCTTTTGACTACATGTGTCTTGCCCATAGTGGCTAGCCATTGGATCAACAACAGTGTCAGTGAATGCTCCAACAGTCAAGAACCAATGCAACTAAGCCAAAAAATCGTGCCAAGTCTCTTTATGGCCTATTTCTAGAAATCATTTCGAGAGGTTGGGCTCTTTACGACACCTCTCTAGGAATCATTTTTTAGAGGTGAGCTACTTTATGGCCCATATCTCTAGAAATAAAAAAGAAATCAATATTTAGTTTTTAAATAGATATTTGCTTGTAAAAGATATTTGCTCCTATAAACGATGTCAAATTTAAATATTGTAAACTAAAAAGTTTTATATCTCAACGGGTACTACAACACTTTTATAATGGTGTCTGTATATATCCGAGGTCTCTTGAAAATTTAAAAAAATTGAGTTTAAATATCTAAGAACTTATAACGGGTATTTGGGCCACTAAAAAATCTGAAATGAAATAGTTGTTATCTACAATATATTTCATTGAGCTCTACAATTTTGGTATAAAGCATGTCTTCATCTAAACTCATTTCAGAATGTTATAAAATTATTTTAGAACAACGATTTCTATAGATAGGTCACCTTACTAAACATCGTCTTCGAAAAATATTTTCTATATGTGGTTCGGTTCCTAATGTGGGTCTATTTCTAAAAATTCTCTACTTGTTGATATTACAAATCACACCCTAGAAATTAATTTTTAAAGGTGGTTCATAACTCATAAGAGGCCTGAGCCCCCTCCCTCCTCTGTTCGCTGGACTTTCGAAACCACGTGTGACAAAAAGTATTAGAGACGGCCACATCTCTAGAAATTATGTTTAATTTATAGTACGTAGTGCATGGCTGCCAAACTGTGACTCATGCATGGTGACGGGGACTTACGAATAACCTTAGTACAATAGTGGCTAGAGACTAACCGATGGAATTTAGTGCTCGAGTGTATTAGGCTACCAGCCCACGCGTGAAGCGCATCATGGAACTTAATTGATGAGCTCATTTTTGTAGTGGACAACTAAGCATGTGTATATAAAATTCATGCATAATTTGGTGGGATAGGAATAAAATATTGCCACCAGTTGCAAAAAAAAAAGAAAATGTGACAATAGGCTAGGATAAGTATGAAAACCAATGCAAGTATAAATAAAGTTAATTAAAGCCGATCGAATCAGAAATCAGCAACTGTGGGCGAATGACCAATCCAGCAATCCTCCATATATAGGGGGTTGCATCCAAACAGCATCCTTCTTGTCAAGAACAATGCAATAGGGCTTGACCAGTAGTGAGACTATGTCGACGACATATATAACCAAGAACAATGTCTATGGCACCTCTGATGACAAGGAATCGAGGAAAGATGTGAAGAAGTCGGCTAGTGTCGAGAGATTGTTGCTTGTCCGGACCACAAAACTTTCTACAATTACCATCAAGCTATACAGGTAATAATAATAGTAACACATTTATTCAAACATGTTGGTGTTTGTATCAACAACTACAAGCTGTGGGTTTTCATAATTAGAAATAGAGGGGACTTGCTTTCATATTTCTTTAATAGATTCCATCAAAACTGTATTTATAGAAGTCTCTCAGGGAGGCAGGGGCACATTTGGTTAAAAGTAAACTATATACTCTCTATCAGTGTCAAATGTGTACGTAGTTTTGGACTTGCTCTAAGTCAAATTTTTCTAACTTTGACTGAGTTTATTTAAAAATATATTAACATCTAAAATATCAAATAAATGTATAATAAAAAATATTCATGAGTGTTGTGTCTAATTAATCTCATTTTGATGTTATAAATATGTTTGTGCACGTGTCAGAAGACTGATCAAAATTGAAGAAGTTTGACTTCAAAGAAAACTAAAACATCTTATAATTTGAGTATTTTTTTTAATTTTTATCTATTTTTTAAACCTATTTCACATCTAGACCACTGGAGATTCTAATTGCAGAAATATTACACAGCACCAAAAATATACAGAATATAAACAACACCAAGGATATATAAGTAAGGGCAAGGGATAGCGCTTGCATGATATATAGGGAAAGAGCTTATCATCTTCACTAGATCTCTTATATTGCATCACTAATAAGTTATTTTAAGAGAGTATCTTAAAATCAATTTAGGATATAAGAGAGCATATTGTAGCAGATTACACAAAATCTATCTCTTATATTTCTTTAGAGATGGAGAATTGTCTCCTTTATTTAGGAGAAATGATGTTTCTTTTATGAGTTCTCCTAAAAATTATAGATATAAGAGCTCATGGTTGTATGGATCAACATGAGCTAATTATGGGCTAATGGATTCTAACCACCAATTAACCTTTATTAGCTCTTATTAGCCTAGAATTATCTCACATTTAGGATTTTTAATTGGTACCCAAAATCAGGGTCTAATGATTAGCTCCCTGATCCAAACACACCTGATACAACACTTTTATCTCCTAAAATGCTACTTTTTAGGTATAAGAGAGTGGATACAAAATCTTGTGGACATGCCCTTATAGGCATGTGCATATACACAACACCATTACATCAAAACTCATGGCGCCATGCTAGGGTGTAGTACTTTTATATATGATAGGTAGATAACCTGCACAAATGCATTCTACTTAATCCCTCTGTTCTGAAATATAAAGCATTCAAAATTTGTTCCAAATTATAAGGTGTTTTAGATGAATATTAACTTAGCACCCATCACATGCATAACTACCATTAATGTCTATCATCAGGTTTAAAATATGGTAAGAACAAGTTATCTCTATATAGTTATTATAGGGTTACACATGTGCCATTTCTCAATTGTTTTATTTTATAATTTGTAATAAAATTTCTAGAGCACCTTGTATTTCATGACGGATGGAGTAACCTTTTTTCACCGCTAAAATATATTAATAGACAATTCTGAAATTTGGTCATACTAGGCGAAGTTACAACACGTGTACGTTCTATTTTGCTAGCATTCACACTAATAATGAGCATTCACACTAATAAACTCTATACCTACTGAGTTATTTAATTTCTGATCAGGCAAACAAAATTATGTGCCGTGATTATTTAGCATTTTTTACGGCTCAATTTGTCATCAAATTCTCCCCACTTTATCTTAAAATTATTGGAAGTGAATTCGATAAACTTTTACTTTCTAACACCATAACATGCATTATATTTCAGGAAACTAATAAGGTCTTTAAATTACAGTATAGAGACGAGATTTTGTACAAAACTCTTTGTTTGATGAAATTTAATGCAAGACTCTTCATACGAAACAATGGGTGCTTCTTTAATACAGGGTATCATGCTATTAAAGAAGCAAGTGAAATTAGAAAAATGATAAATGAAAAAGAAAGCGTCGTGTGCATGCATGGTCATGTGATTGTTTTAGGTAAGCAAGGAGACAAAAAAAAATAAGGGAGTTGTTAGGCTAGTCTCAATACATGTTTCATGAGAGTATCATGTACATTAATATGGTGCCACATAAAACAAAATTGCTGACTTGGTAGGGTCATTAAATGAAGGAGTTTCATAAGATGAGAGAAGAGTTTCATCCCATAAAACTCATATGGCTCAGTTTATAGTTTTGACAACTGTGTCATGAAACTATGCATTAAGACTGACCTTATAAGGCGAAAAAATAACCTGGAGAGTTGTTATATTGTTGTGTCTGAATTTTCAATTGATTTTAGACGACAATCTTATACAACCAACTCGAGTACATCCGGAGAGATCTCGTGCAGTTTAGTGCAGCGAAGGCCCACAAAATTTTAGCCTTTATCTTTACAATTGATTAATTCAACATTTGTAGAGAGTTTACTTGCATGTTTGTTAACAAAAATCAATTTAACATACAAATCTTATTCTTCAACTCTAAGTAACAATGAATTTTTTTTTAGAAATCACGGTACAAATGCAGAGGCTCATACATACATGAATACTTTATGAACATAAGCACCTACTCTTGCTGTGTACATATATAAATATATACATGATTATGTCTAAATATATAGTAAAAAACTATATATATTAAAAAATACAATATCTTATAATTTGGAACAGAGGGAGTAATAGATAAGGTAACATTTCACGGACTGTAAATTATCAAAAGGGTTCTTTTAAAACCATTATCAAAGTGGTTTCTATTAAAAACAAGTAAATAAGGTAGCACTTAATATAAAAATTACTAAAAGTCGTGTGTAAAAATTACTAAAAGTCTTGTGACAAACATAGGCAACTAAGTGGCGAAAACCATGCATATGGTGTTTGTAGGCTCATGATAATCGTCCGGATGGGCATCTTCGTGATGTTCTTCAAGTGGCGAATCAGCACTGCTCTTGCCATGATTAGCTCCACAGGCACCGATGACAAAAGTACAGTTCTTGGCATGTGGATGGTGTCCATCGCCGGGGAGCTCTGGTTTGCCCTGATGTGGGTGCTGGACCAGCTGCCCAAGATGCAGCCTGTCCGGCGCACCGTCTACGTCAGTGCACTCGATGAGTCGATGCTTCCGGCCATGGATGTATTCGTGACCACCGCCGACACCGAGAAGGAGCCGCCGCTGGTGACCGTGAACACCATCCTCTCCATCCTCGCGGCGGACTACCCCGCCGAAAAGCTCACTTGCTACGTCTCCGACGACGGTGGCGCTCAGATCACGCGCGACACGGTCGCCGAGGCTGCCCGGTTCGCTGGACTGTGGGTGCCGTTCTGCCGGAAGCACGCGGTGGAGCCGAGGAACCCAGAGGCCTACTTCAGCCCCGGCGCCGCCGCCAGTAATGGCGTCGTCAAGGCGAGGAGGGGTGACTATAAGGGAAGGGCGTGGCCGGAGCTGGCAAGGGACCGGCGGCGCGTGCGCCGGGAGTACGAAGAGCTGCGGCTGCGGATCGACGCTCTGCAAGCCGGAGACTTGCGGCGCCAGCAGCGGTCGACGTCGTCGCTGGCCGATGGAAGCTGCTGGCGGCGTGGCACCGCGGAAGATCATGCCGGAGCTGTCGAATTGGTACTCGATACTCCCGGCAGCACACCAGAACTTGGTGCCATCAGCGCCGTCGGTGGTGTCGGCAATCATCTGGACCTCAGCACCGTCGACGTGCGGGTTCCAGCGCTCGTGTACATGTGCCGGGAGAAGCGCCGCGGCCGCGTGCACCACGGCAAGGCCGGCGCCATGAACGCGCTGCTCCGTGCCTCGGCCGTGCTCTCCAACGCGCCCTTCCTCCTCAACCTTGACTGCGACCACTACGTGAACAACTCGCAGGCTCTCCGCGCCGGCGTCTGCCACCTGCTCGACGGCGAGGAGGGCAGCGACGTGGCGTTCGTCCAGTTCCCGCAGCGCTTCGACGGCGTCGACCCCGCCGACCGGTACGCCAACCACAACCGCGTCTTCTTCGACTGCACTGAACTCGGTCTCGACGGCCTTCAGGGACCCATCTACGTCGGAACCGGCTGCATCTTTCGCCGGGCGGCGCTATACGGCGTCGAACCGCCGCTCTGGAGACCACACGGCGACGACGCTGGCAAGGGCACTGAAGCCGACAAGTTGGCCGTGTCGACGCCGTTCCTTCGCTCGGTTCATGCGGTCCTGATGAACCAGCCGGAGTCGGAGGCGGAGCAATGGAACACGGTCGTTAGTATTTCACCACCAGCGTCCTCGTCGTTCGATGCGGCTGCCGTCGTCGAGGCAACGGCGCTCGTCTCGTGCGGCTACGAGGACGGGACGGCGTGGGGCCGTGACATCGGCTGGATGTACGGCAGCGTGACAGAGGACGTGGCCACGAGCTTCTGCATGCACCGGCGAGGGTGGCGCTCCGCCTACTGCGCCACCGCGCCGGACGCGTTCCGCGGCACGGCGCCCATCAACCTCACAGACCGGCTGTACCAGGTGCTCCGGTGGGCGGCGGGCTCCCTGGAGATACTCTTCTCCCGCAACAACGCCCTCCTCGCCGGCGGCGGCCGGCTGCACCCGCTGCAGCGCCTGGCGTACCTCAACACCACGGTGTACCCGTTCACCTCCATCTTTCTCATAGCCTACTGCGGCCTCTTCCCGGCGATCCAGCTCGTGACCGGGACCGGGACCGGGAAGGACGCCGCCACCACCGGCGGCGGCGCCTTCTTCTCAATAATCATCAGGCCGCCGTCTGCCACGTACATCGCCTTTGTGGCGGCTCTGATGCTGACGCTCGCGATGGTGGCCGTCCTGGAGGCGAGGTGGTCCGGCATAGCGTTGGTCGACTGGTGGCGGAACCAGCAGTTCTGGATGGTGTCTGCGACGAGCGCATACCTGGCGGCGGCGGTGCAGGTGGCGCTCAAGGTCGCGGCCGGGAAGGAGATATCGTTCAAGTTGACGTCCAAGCAGCGTGCGACGGCGAGCAATGGTGCGGCCAGTGTGAAAGACAGGTTCGCTGAGCTCTACGCCGTGAGGTGGACGGTGCTGATGGTCCCGACGGCCATGGTGCTAGCGGTGAACCTGACGTCCATGGTTGCAGCGATGATGGAAGGGGGGTCGTGGAGGGATGCCGGCCCAATGGAGGTGTTCGCTTTGGCGTTCAACGCGTACGTGGTGGTGCATCTCTACCCCTTCGCCCTGGGGCTCATGGGTCGCTGGAGCAACACGTTGAGCCCCGTGCTTGTCGCATTCTTCACCGTTCGATTACTTTGCTTCGTCCTCTATGTACGCATACTTTAAGTTTCTTCTGTACTTTAATATGCCTGCTATTTGACTGATGACTAGCAAATTTTGAAATACAACAGCTGTGCGTGAACTACTCTCCGGCCGGTTATTACTATATCTATATTAGATATATGTCTGTGTGTTGTACAAGGCAAAGTTTTTTCATGTCTACGACAATGCATGTGGCTATAGCTTATAGTTTAGACGAACGAAATCTATAAATCTAATTACATAAAAAAACATTTCAAGATCTTTACTACAAAAGGTGTTTGTCCGCGTTGTTACGCGTGAATAATACATTTTAAAAGTTATCATTTTCTCCTCCTTTATGCATTTTAAAAGTCGTAGTTTTTCACTCCCCTCCTTCATTATTGTTTCCAACCGAGAAGTTGAATTGGACTGTTGATTGGAAACTAATCATCTAATCTAGACTATCAAGTTCTTTTATTGTTAAGGGCCTGTTTAGATTTGAAATATTTTGACCTAAAGAGAAAAATTTTGAAATTGGGGCCTGAGAACTAAACGGGGCTAAAAAATTTTGGGACCAAAATTTTGGACATCTGCTACTATGCACGCACTCCTATGCAAACCCACTAATGACAACTACAACTGCATGCAGCCCAAGTTGTGTCAGAAAAAAATTTGTCAAACTAAACATCTAAAATTTTTCGCGTGCGTCAGACTTCTAAACTGACCAAAAAATTTCAAATCTAAACAAGGCCTAAATCAACCAATGTCAAGCCGAAACCAACACATGCTCCATCTTCTACAGCTAAAAATTACAAAGCAATATCGGCTGCCCTGCTGCCTTGTTCCACCCCCAACTAAGCTTAAGCTTCGCCCAACCTCATCTCGTCATTTCCCCATGCACTACTGGACGCGCCCTCTTTGCCGAGGGCCAGAAGCCCTCGGCAAAGGCCCAAAAGCCCTCGGCAAAGGCTTTGCCGAGGGTGGCTCTCGGCAAAGGACTCTCGTGAAATTTTTAGTCGGCAAAGATGGTCTTTGTCGAGGGCCGTTTATCGGGCATTCGGCAAAGCCTTTGCCGAGGGCTAACATGGGCGTCGTTTCTCGGGATGGAGTCTTTGCCGAGGGCCTCTACCTCCGGCCCTCGGCAAAGAAATTGAGCAGAATTTTTTTTCAAAAAATTCTTTGCCGAGGGCTACAGAGAGGCTCTCGGCAAAGACCCACTCTTTGCCGAGGGTCTCCTCTAGCGGCTCTCGGCAAAGAAAATGACCAGATTTTTTTTAAAAAAATTCTTTGCCGAGGGCTACAAAGAGGCCCTCGGCAAAGAATGTACGCAGAAATTTTTCTCTAAATTTCTTTGCCGAGGGCTATGGCTAAGGCCCTCGGCAAAGAGAGAAAATTTTATTTTTAATTTGTTATATATATATATATATCAACCATCACATATGTATATCACGCATAATCCAATTTCTCACAATATATCACAACCATAATTATGAACCACAAATCATAATATCACAACCATATTATAAGTCTCAGCATGTTCATCATCATTCACATGTTTATTACAACAAGTT
>Ga0182004_10001633_pt1 | contig 16698 bp, 12 predicted proteins | sample Sormic07211540_1_FD_120479 | JGI IMG/M metagenome (GOLD analysis project Ga0182004, IMG submission 120479) | Endophyte microbial communities from Sorghum bicolor roots, Mead, Nebraska, USA - 072115-40_1 MetaG | ecosystem: Host-associated > Plants > Roots > Unclassified | place: USA: Nebraska...
ACTGTTCATTTACATTCACTCTTAGTACATTTCATGAACAGCGACACCGCACATAAAAAGATCTGGCATCCTCATCCGCCCGCGCGGAGCCAGCCACCCACCCAGGCTCCAGACCGGCAGACCCAACCCAACCAGAACCAGGCAACCAACCAGCGTGCCGGCCGCAGGAAAAATTGCTGCGTGCGCCCCGCCGCCTACACACGCCGTAGCCCGTTCCCCAAGAAAGAGCCCCCCAATACTGGCAGTCTGGCACACAGGCTGTGAGAGGGGAAGGAAGGAAGGAAGGAAAGCGAAACGTATTAAACTCGCGCACACCATCAACCGCATGCGCTGCTGATGCGCACTGCCCCGGATAAATTCAAATCCCAAACCCCGCAAGCAAATTCCCCCAGCACCAAATTCGCGGCCGGCCGGCCGGCCGGCAGCTCTCCGTCGATCCACAGCGGCTTCCAGTCCCGAATAATCTCAATTCCCAATCGATTCGAAGCTTCCTTCCCTCGAGGGGAGGGGGAGGGCCCTGCTTAGGGTTTGGAGGTGGTGGCCGGCGCCGCAGGCGGCAGCGGCAGCGGCAGGGGGATGGATCCGGAGCAGACGTTCCTGCGGGTGCACGCGCGCCTATCGGGGACGCTGTCCCAGCTGCTCACGCCGCGGATCCGCCTCGCGCTCGAGTACCTCTACCTCGCAGGCGCCGTCGCGCTCTTCTGCCTGCTCGTCGTCATGCACACCAACTTCGTGCAGCAGGTCAGTCACGGGCCCGTCTCTCGAGAATTGCCCTCAGTGGCCTGCCTATCATTCTCCATTGCTCCCTCCTGTTGCTCCTGCTCCTGCCGGTGTGATGGATTGGGAGCGGATATGATATGACGCTTCTCGTGGGCTTCTGTTGAAACTGTCACCGGACTTGGGGTGGGGAATTCGTGCTAGCGTCGATGATCTTTCAGCAGTGCTACCATGCTGCCAATTTAATGTGAATTGTGGAAACAGCTGCCAATTTAGTGTGAATTGTGGAAACAGAGCTACCATTGCTGCTTTGCTAATGATATATTTTTTCCGTCATAACATTGAAGAACTTTTACCTATCCTCTGTTGTTCTTCCTTCACTATTCAGTAGTATTTACTTTGAACTATGAGGAGCAAAAGTTAAGTACTCCCTTTGTATTTAAATACATGGCATTTTTTGTAACTAATTAGCTTGTCGTAAACATCATATATATTCAAAAAGGGAGTATTAGTTCATCACTTAATCCGTATACATACTGTTCACTTCCTGCTCTGTTTATGATTGACATTTTTGTTTTGACCTTTATGTTCTGTTATATGATTCTATCCATGTCTCTTTTATCATGTTAACACATATTTCAATTGTTGATTTCATTGAGCTGATGCTATGTTAAATTGAGCCAAGATAAATATTTGATGAACTATGATATATCTATATGCATATAGCACAAATCACACCAAGCAAGGCCATGCAACTATAACCTTATCCATCTAAATGATCTCTCTCTCTATATATATACATCTAAGAAGCAGGCTCTCTGTAATTCACATAGTCATGTCCATAGTGACCAAGTTCCTGGGTTGATGGGATTGAGGAGTGTTGAACCTACTTGTTTCTGGAACAGGAACAATGTTCCCAAAGCGAAAAACATGTCATGGTTCCACATTCCTGGTGATTAATATCAACTAGGTAGAAATATAAAGTTCAATGGGTGGAGATCTTTAACACAAAAATCTAGAGCTGTAAGAAAAAGAATATCTGTAGGAAAAAGAAAGAATGTGTGATGGACTAATACTATTTGATATTGTAGTCCACATTTCTGTCCACTCCAGTCTTTATTTTTTGGTTCTCACTTTTGAATTGTCTTTTGCATGCGAAGCCTGGCTGCTCAAGTGAGTTTTCTGGAATTGAATTTGGAGAAGCACAACTTGTCCAAATCAAGGTAGTATTAATGCCTGGTTGCTCTTTGCTTTTGTTCTTGAATTTGTTGCTACTCTGAAACTCCATTATGTATGTTTTATTCTTCTTGCTTTTGTTTGATGATTTCTGTTTCTATTCTGTTGATGTCAATTTTAAACTTGGCTATGAGTTGTAGATTATCAGTGGGGGATTATGGTCCAGCAGAGGTGCTTCTTACATCATGGATCTTCAGAACCTGGGACGTTCAGCTGAGAAAATTTTAGAGGTTAATGGTGATAAGTTCAACATTTTGGCATCTAAGTTTTGGTCAACCTGGGTTGGCCCCGGAGCTAGGAGGAGTAAGCTAATGTTTAGAACTTGGAAAGGAGACAAAGAATTTGAATCTCAATCAGAGAATACAGCTGACACAACTGTTACCACAACTATTCCAGGCTTACCAGATTTGAAGGCAGCCGGAGAGGGTTCTGTACACCACCCTTTATCGGCTAAGGAGTCATTTAAAGCAGCAGTGACATATTTGTTCAGAAAATGGTACCATCGTGCTGTCTCATTCTGGAAGAACATAAAGCAACTTTCAGAAAATACCCTCCAGTTGATGGTAAGTTTGACCAGGATTTTTTTAAACCAACCCCCTGTTTAATGCTTACCCTAAAAATCCTTATTTTGTTGGTCTGATCAATGGATTTTGATGTAGCAAAAAAAGTTTCTAGATCCTTTTTTTTGTGTGTGTGGAGGGGGGAGTGGGGGGACCTTACATCTCCCTTTTTGAGAAGTGTTTCTGAAGCGGCAAATTAGTGGTGTATAGCTATTATTGCTGAGATTTGTTGGACTGATAGTGTAACAGTATTAATCAATATCCCAAGATTAAGTAAAAGACTGCTTGTCAATATTTTTATCCCTAGTTCCCTACTGGGTTCCGTAAGTGGCATGATACTTTTTTTGCCTATGTGTCTCCTAATTGGTTAACATACATGTACTTTATCCTTATGATATTTCTTGTTTATTTTAACACCAGGTCAGATCAAATTGGAATGACTTCCTCCATATTGTTAAGGATCTTCAACTACCAAGCATGGATCATCTTATTTCGACAATAGGTAGTGTCGACCATTCAGTTGTCAATTGTCATATTTTATGTGCCTCAACCTAGAATAGTGCTTGCATGAATCCTATTAACCTTGTCACCTGCAGTCTCTAAGCACTAATTTTCTCTAACTTCTCTAGCTTATGTTGCTTGTTACAGTGCAGTGGTTTGAGAGGAGGAGTAAAGCATTTGAGCCTACTTATTTATATGGTGTGGAGAAGGTCAGACTCTTCCTGTCCTATTTATATCAGTTGGCCATTCTGTCTTCTTTGATATATTATTTGGTGATGAGCTTCTTGTTAAACTTCTGTTGAACATGTTTGAAAGTTTTAGGCTACTCAGTGAGGAAATAGTGTATGCACCTAGTCAATCTCCAGCTGGTGAAAATTCCATTAACAATCTGATAAGTGATGACTGTGAATATGCCACTGCTTCTTGACATCTTCAGTGCAAAGTTCCATTAGAGGATATATTCTGTTTAACTCTAAAAAATATCCTTGCTGTTCCTTTGTCCACTCACCCTTATGAGCTTTGGCACATTGGGATGGAACACTGGACACATATGATGGAAGTTACTCCCTCCATCCCAAATTATGACGTTTGACTTTTTTTACCCCAAGTTTGACCACTCGTCTTATTCAAAAAATTTGTGCAAACATAGTTAAATTTAAGTCATTCTTGAAGAACTTTTATTAATAAACCAAGCCATGACAAAAGAAGTGATATTTTGCACAAATTTTTGAATAAGACGAATGGTCAAACTTGGTAACAAAAAAGTCAAATGTCTTATCATTTAGGATGGATTGAGTACATCCCTTCTCTGTTGACCTTCATTGCTTTCTGACCTGCCACTGGCCTTATGTGGTTACATCCCAAGTGGTCTCAACACAATGGTGAGGCTGCAGGCTGTTTACAGGTCAGCACTTCTCTCACTGAAGTACTGAACTACTGACTGCTGTAATGCAGTCTGAGTTACCAAACCGCCAGCCCAGCATCCACCTAGGTGCCAACTACTCATAGTTGAAGCACACAGAGCACTAACCTGGAAGCTTGTAGATGAAGTCGCCCTTCACAGCACATTGTTGCAGATGTGTTGTGTATGCAATCTTTAATTTTAGCAAGGGTAAATAATAAACAGACAATTTTAGGCTATGAAAGAACTCAAATAAGTTCAACATTATTAGAGTGGCATATTCACGATGAAAAGGATCTGAAAAGCAGTAGAATATTCACAATTATACAGTATTAGCAATATAGGTTTGACTGATGACATAGTTTCTTGAATTAATTCAAGCCTTGAGTTTGTTAAGAGGGTCAGAAGACCCAATTGTTGTTCCTTTTATGCTTGTATGCATGTATTAGCATCATATGTTGAATAGTATTCGTTTCAGGGGCTTTCCCACATGCTCTTTCTTTTCTGCAGGGTTATTTCTTGCTTTCTGAAGGTGCTAAAATTCGTCATGGTGTCCGAACAATCAATATCACAATTTCTGCTCGAAATCCTTGCTTTGGAAACAGGTTTTTGTTCAGTATTTTTTTTTTTCATTTTTTCAACCCTTCCTGTTTGCAAGCTTTTAAGTGCCAAAGGTTGCTGTTAATATCAGCACCTTCTCATATGTTGAAAACTTTGATCTGAGATAGAGTTTAGGAGAATGCCCTTTCCACCAACATGCAAGCATGCTGCATGTAGAGACATTTCTTTCTCTATAAGTCTACACTTTTTCTTTTTTACAGTTTTCTTCGAGTGGGTGTTTGTGATGTGTTGGCATGTACATATACTATCCAATTGGATTGTCTGCAGTAGAATGCCATCTCAATTTTTCTACATTTTCCTTTTCAGGTGGCAGCAGCTTTTGATAAACAGCATTGTTGGATATGATACTATACTTACAAACAGCTTGGTGAATTCTCCTGGTCACGGTACGCATCTGATCCTATTGTGCATTCATAACAGCAAAGTAACAGTTGACTTGCTTGGAAGCATGTCAAACAACTGTTTTTTGCACTTTGTATGACTGTTTGCACTACGATCCATTTATGAACTAATGTTTTGGTCTTTGGTATGTTGTGCAGGCTATTTATACAACTTTCAGACAAAGGAGCTCTATGATCTCAGTTATGGGCATGAACCACCAGAAGGTCCTACAAGATTTGGAGGTTGCTATTAACTTTGTTTTCTCAATATATTGAGTCAACTCTTGAGCGTTTTCTACATGGCATCACTGTTGTGCATGTGTTCCACTAAAGCTTTATACAAGTCAACTGCTAAATTGCAATGAACATTCTACGGAACCAAAAAGTCCTTAATTTTGGCTTTTGATTGCCTTTCATAACATACATGACTCATATCTTCCTCTCTGTGCATCAAATCTGATGCATGCAACTTTGGTGTTTGCAGATTACTTTGTGACAAAATGTGGTGTCCTTCTAATGTCACTCTTTGTCTTTTTCACAACCACCATGTCTGTTTCATTTACCCTGAGAGAAACGCAATCCCGCATGCTTAGGTTCACAGGTTGGTGTTCTTTTCTGTAGGTTGCAGCCTGTACTGCTTTGCACTTAATATTTTATTTAATTCACCTAGTACGTTGTTCTTCCTTGAAATTTTCAGTGCAGCTTCAACACCATGCACGCCACCACCTGCCAACTTTTCAGTTAATATTCGTGCATGTCATCGAATCATTGGTTTTTGTTCCGGTAATGGGAAATATTCTTTGGCGTTTTGAAATATTTGAAGTTTGTGATGAAAATGTATTCGCTGCAGGATTCACCAAACTTCTACATTAGCTCACTCATTATTTTGTTCTGATCTTTGTAGATTATGATTGGGATCCTCTTTTTTCTATTTGAGTTCTACGATGATCAATTGCTTGCGTTTCTTGTTTTGACTCTTGTATGGTTATGTGAGCTATTCACGATGATCAGGTAATATTTTACATGGAAGTATTACTGGAATTTTTATTATTACTCCACTCCCAATGTGAAACATCTACCCTTTTAGAGAAGTCACCGTTTCGTCCAAACTCCTGTTGGGTATGGTTGGGGTTGGGTTGGCTTCATTTGTGATCCAGGGGCACCCAAATGAAAAAAAAAAAATCTCTCCTTTCTCAGCTGGAAAGAGTATTTTAAGGGGGGTCCAGGCGACCAGCTATTAACTACAATTTGATAGTGCCTTCCCCCAAACAGTGTCTTTTGCTGTGTCCTAGAGACTAGAGCTAATAATACGAAGTCGCGATGCCCTATGGCAAATTTTCCCTAAGGGAATAGCTAGGCCTTTTGCTCAGTATAACTGCTGAGAGAGCAACTCAAATAAAAGATATAGATACGAACTTATTCTCGTCGAAATAGTATAATGCAGCTAGCATGAATGCATCTATCAGAATTGATTTTGTGCAGGATAAAACTTTGAAGCTAATCATTCTTAAATACTTATCCCTGTATCTTTGTTTTTCAGTGTGCGGACATCCATATCGATGCAGTTCTTTCCACGCTTCTTCTTGCTGTATTTTTTGGTTTTCCATATCTACTTCTTCTCATATACTTATGGTACGTAAAATTCAGTATGTATCAAACTTTTTTCTGACTGAACTATTGATTAACTAATGGCACATTTCTGTCGCTATATGACTCATGCTTTACCAGGCTTCTCATATCTGGCTTTCTCTGCTACGGCAGCATTCATGCAGCACCTGATTTTATATTTTTGGAACCGTTTTGAGGTAAGTTAATGTCTTGTTTCTGTGTTTTTTGTATTTCTCATTTGTTATCTAATGCTTGTTACTACATTTGATGTAATTTTCTGTTCACGTTTTTTTAGAAATAATCATTGATTACTACTAGTTAAATGTTTCAAAATTTAATATCCCTATGCATTTTTTAGCTTCTGAACAGTGGTTTGTATGCCAGCTTGTCATAACTTTCATGTGAATAAGAAAATTGACCCAAAATCGGTTGATTCACTAGGGAGGTAGATCAGTGTGCATATATTGGGTCCATTAGCTCAATTAATCCTTGTCACCCAATCTTCATGTTTCCCCGTGCCACTTCAGGTGCCAGCTCTCCAGAGATTCATGCGAAGTCGAGCACACATTCACCAGCAGACAGGTGTCCAGATTACATCCTCAACTATCTACACTTCCTTACACATTGCTAGGGTAAATGTGAGGGACCCTGGTACTATAAACGATGGTCTTGGTGCTGCTCGTGAAGCAGATGCCCTATTGGTTCAGGATGAGTCTACCAGGAACCAGCAAGGTCAACAAAATGGAATTTCTGAGCCAGCTGCCAACAATGCTCTCCAGTATCAAGAGCAAAGCCCTCAGCAAGCTGGAAGCACCCCTGCAGGCTCAGGCTCCCTCAACCCATTTGGCTCCCTTTTGCTGTGGTTGTTAGGAGGCGGTGCTTCTGATGGCATAGTTTCTTTCTTCTCTATGTTCAGAGATGTCCGTGATCATGGTCAAGATTACACCGATCCACCTCGAAATGAAAATGATCAGGTGACATAGAATCATGAAGATGAAAGTGGACCAATGACAGAACTCTCGGCGGGTGCTTGGGCGGCAGTAGTCTATTGCTAATATGATATAATGCCGGCAGCCCCCTTCAAAAGGATAATGACGAATATTAGTGGCAGCATATACAGACTGGTCACTGGTGTCGCTGGAGATACCATGTTAGTATTATCTGTTTCTCTTTTTTAGTTAGTAGGTAAGGATGAAGGCTGTATCTATATATTCATTATATGTGTACATTCCCTACAGTCTGAATGGGAGTGCCCATTCCAGTCCTGTACAGAAATGCCAACTCACAGCATATTGAATGTTGTGCAAATTCTTTTTGTACTCCCATGGGTAGGTGCTGGAGCCTGGAAACTGGAATATGCAGTCTTTACTGTGTGCACCTGTTAATTGGACACATCAATGGTTTGAATCCATCGCTACATGTGCTGTTCCAATTTTGAGGTTAGTGCTTGCAGATTAATTCCTTAAAATTATGGTTTTTGGGCGTTCCTTAAAATTTTGAACACCGTTGTTGTCCATTCACTGAATGCGGTCAGTTTGAACTTTGAAACTTATAATATAAAATGATGTCATGGTGTCATTTTGGCGTCATAGCGCATCATGTTGTTGCTTTAATCTTTGTGTCTTGGGCTAATATACAAGGCTACCACTTCAGCCACTTCATTGAACATCGTCTCTTGCATGAGACTATTATTCTTATTCCCTACGTTTCGAATTGTAAGTGGTTTTAGTTTTATCCTAAATCAAAATTCTCTAACTTTTACCAATTTTATAGAGAAATATGTTAACATTTACAAAGCCAAACAAATGAAATATCCATGCATATGTTAAGTTTGGTTCAATGAAACTACTTAGATATGTATTTGATGTTGTTCCACTTCTAAAACTCGGTCATAGTGTATATAAGGCGTCTAGTCACATTGAGACATAACGATATTACTCCAGTTATTCATTCTTCTGTTTTCACCTCGGCTGGACGGGTGCTGTAACATTGTCATTGTATATTCTGCTATATTAGCTTGGTGCTTGTAAATTTAGAACCTGTTTGGTTGGGTGGTTAACCCTTGGCTCAGTCTGCTAGGGCTAACATTTGGATGTTTGGTTCCCGTTCTTGGCCCTTAGCCTAGCTTTAGGGGGCCGCTATACAGGCTTTGGCTTGGCTTCCAGAAAATAGATTCATGATCCATTTTTTCTGCGGCCTAGCTTGGCCAAGTCGCGCGCCCGGTTCACGTCACCTCCCCCCTCTTGTGCGTCGCAAACCGCTCATCTCCTCGCTCACGCGTTGCCGCTCTCCTCCTCACTCCCCACCCAGTTGTTTATACTTTGAACATAGCTTTTTATTACATACCTAGACATAATACTCCCTCTATATCTATAAAGAAAGTTGTTTTAGACAAGGTTTTGGTCAAACATTAGAAATATAAAATCATGAATAACTTTTAATTTGTTGAGTTTGAAAATGTGAAAACCATATGAACAGATTTGTCTTGAAAAATACTTTCATAAAAATATTATATATATAACCTTTTGATAAATATTTTAAAAACAAGGAGTTAAAATTAGACTTTGGAGACCGTATCGCTGACCTAGACGACTTTCTTTATAGGTATGTCGGGAATATATATCTAGATATGTATAGCAAAAATTATGTATTTAGAAAAAACCAGAATAACTCATAATTTAGAATGGGAAAGTACATATGCTCCATTCATTTGAAATTTATGATAATTTAGTTTTGTCATAAGTCAAATTTATTTAATTTTAATCAAATATATATATAAATATATTAATATCTACATTATTAAAAAATGCAATCGAAATAAATTTTAGTGGTGTATCTAATAACTCTAGTTTCATGTTGTTTTATAAGCTTAGTTAAAGTTAGAGTAGTTCTTTTTCTTTTGAAGGGAAAGTTAGAGCAACTCTGATTTAATAAAAGACAACAAATTGAAACGGAGGGAGCACCAAACAATGTTTTATAGGCTTAGGGTGTTTGGTTGGAGGTGTTAAAGGTTAACATGTAGTGTGGCTTTTTTGTTTTATTTAGTAATTAGTGTAAAATAATGGACTAATTAGGTTTAAAAGATTCGTCTCACAAATTACTTTCTAACTGTGTTTTTTTTAGTTTTGTAAATAGTCTATATTTAGTACTCCATACATGTGTCCAAATTTGATGAGAGTTAGGCCTTGTTTAGATCCAAAAAATTTTAGATTTTGACACTGTAGCAATTCCGTTTTTATTTGACAAACTAGGTTTAAAAGATTCTTCTCGCGATTTACAGACAAGCTGTGCAATTAGTTTTTATTTTCATCTATATTTAATGTTCCAAGCATGTGCCGCAAGATTTAATGTGACGAGAAATCTTGAAATTTTTTTGGTTTTGAAGTGAAAGTTTACCGATGCAAACTAAATAAGGCCTTTGTACGAGAAACTATACGTCTATACCGGTTATAAAAGTTTGTAGTCCTAGACTGAACCAATAGGAGGCGCGCCAACGCTCGATTACTTCATTTGGTTAAAGTGATTGAGCCGAAATCTCTCGCTTGGCCTCGATGACCACCGTTCCATCATCTTAAAACTTTCAAATTTTTTTAAAAAAGAAAGTTCCACGAGCTTATTATTGGCAATTCGTACCTCACCCCCCCTTGTGACCACAGGTACGAACCTCACCGTCCCCGTTTCAAACAATTGCCACTTCGGGCGCCCACTCCGCAGAACCGAGGCGAACGGGGGAACAGGGACCCCCAAAACAATTTCAAACCTCGCGTCGGCCGCCGCCGAGCCCATTTCAAACCCCCCCAAGCGCAAGCGCACCGAGGAAGCAGCCAGCGGTGGTCCCTTGCCCCTCCAGTCTCCAGACCTCCACTCCAAAGCGCAGCCGCAGCAGCGGGCGAACCCAAGCACCCGCCCAATCCGATTCCGCGGAGAGATCTGGCGGCGGGCATGCCACTGGGCGACGGCGCGGCGGCGGGGGCGATGGCGGGGGACTTCGCGCTGCCGGACGAGCTCCTGGCGGCGCTGCCGCGGGACCCCTACGAGCAGCTGGATCTGGCGCGCCGTATCACCGCGCTGGCCGTGGCGGGGCGGGTGTCCGGGCTGGAGAGGGAGGCGGGGCGCCTGCGGGCGGAGGCCGCCGGGAAGGACCGCGAGAACGCCGAGCTCCGGGAGCGGGTGGCGCTGCTCGACACCGCGCTGCAGGAGACCAACGCCAGGCTCCGCGCCGCGCTCGAGGACAATGTGGGTTCGCGTGGCGTGCCCGGAGCTGCTGGCCCCCGCTCAATCTGTTGTTCGCATTTGGCATCTGCGTCCGTTTGGGTTTCTGAACCTGGTACCTTGCAACGTTGTGGGTGCAGATTAAGCTCAGCAAGGAGCGGGACTCGCTGGCGCAGACGTCTAAGAAGCTGGCACGCGACCTGCAGAAGGTTCCCCCCGTCGGCCTATCCTTCTCCTTGTGCATACGTATTTGAAGTTGTAGGTGTAGTGCTGTGTTGCTGTGTAGCTAGAACTGGAAATTCACATATAACAGGAAAGTTATTAACCAGGAGATTTGAATGTTTGAGTAAGGGAACGATTGAATAATCTATTTTGACCATTTATTGGTATACAGTACTTTTTAAGATCACCATGAGTGAACTGGGTTGTCATTTCTTAGGCTGCAAATGCCACTGACATTCATGAGAAGGATGGAAATTATTCAGATGTCATAAGTAAACAGATCGTAGCAAATCAAGGATGTTTTCATTGATCTGTAGCCACTGTAAATGTCAAGTAAAAAGTGGAAAACAACTGGGTTTGCCAATAACATCATTCAACCAATCCACACCCACGATCATTGGCTTATATGGGCCCCAAATTAAGACACATCATGGACACAATCTTTATTTACTGCATGTGTGCGCTGCTTCATGTTCCCAACGCAAGGTTTCTAAATATGACTCTTACAACTGATTTGTTTTCTTGCATAGCTGATTGAACTTTCCTTTTTTTCCCATGACTATCTCCTTTCTTTGGACGTCATTTGTTTAATTTCTCTTTCCTTACATGAATGTGCATAAATATCTCTGATTATATCATTCTCTTGATTAATTTCCTTATATAGCTGATGATGATGATGGACTTTAGCAAAAGGAGCGTGCAATAAGAGTGAAACAAATCTAAGGAGTGAAACAAATTTTGCCTCTTTTTTCTCTCTTTCCTATTTGAAGGACGGAAATAAACTTTTATTCTTATTATGCTCTCGGAGCAAGCAAAGTGGCATTTCAAATTATCAGCCACACTTGTCTTCCTTATTTCTTTTGTGGAGCGCAGCTTGGGGTCATCTGTTGTTGTTAGTCTTTGTTCTTTTTCCTTTGTATCTTGTAATAAAATTTACGTCAAGACTCTTGCGGTCCTTTCCAAAAAAAAAAAAACTTCACTATCTCTTTCCCTAACCTTTTATTTGGCAACATACTGATATGATTTCTCTATTCTCAGCTGGAGTCATTCAAGAGGCATCTGATGCAGTCATTGCGTGATGATAGTTCATCAGTATGTTCATCTATTTACCCAGTATATCATACTATTTATGTGTGCTTGGCTGCTTGCTAATTTGTTTACCCAGTTCATCAGTATGTTCATTTATTTTGTGACTGTTCACCCCTAATTTTTTGCTGAATCATTCTCAAGCAGCCACAGGAAACAGTTGACATTACAACATGTGATCAGCCAGTAGCATCAAAAGCATCGTCCAGTGGAGGTCAGATGTACATGAAAATCTCTCATTTCTATTAACTACCCACCAAAATTATTCAACATTGATCCATAACTATTATTTTGTTTTGAATGCTGAAGATGGTGGATCTGTCAGCCATCCTACAACAAATATATTTAGTGAATCTTTGGATGCTGGAAGCACAAACCGAGATGGTATTGTTAGCTTATCATTTATTATTCATCTTGATACCCATCAGGGTGACAACATAAGTTTCAACCATTTGCACTGTTGAAAATCTATTAGGTACCATAGCAAGGCCTCCAATCCAAAAGTATACCCTCTCATCGCACATCACTCCTCGCCTTACCCCAGAGGCCACTCCTAAAATAATGTCCACTTCTGCTTCTCCGAGGCGAATGTCAACCGCAGCAACACCGAAGTTGATGTCTGGTGCTACCTCACCAACAAAATCTCGAATTGAAGCTCACATGTCAATGACACCATGGTATCCATCAAGCAAGCAATCCTCGGCAGCTAACTCACCTCCACGAGGGCGTTCAAACCCAGGTTTGTAATAACGTGTTGTTTGCAACTACAATACAATGTTTACATGGATTGAATAAATATGGTTGATGCTGGGATTTTCAGGTCGGACTCCTCGTATTGATGGAAAGGAATTTTTCCGTCAAGCCAGGTCTGTTGATATCTTGACCTCTTTTCTGAACCATTGATGAATGAGATGGATGATATCATAATCAACAAAACTTCATTACCATTTATAGGAGTCGTCTATCCTATGAACAATTTGGCGCATTCTTAGCCAATATCAAAGAGCTCAATGCCCATAAGCAGTCTCGTGAGGTTGGCCATTTTGATCATCTGCTATTTTTTTAATTGAAGTCCTGTCTGAGTCATAACACAACCACATAACTGTTCATGTTTACATTTTAAACCAGGAAACTCTCAAGAAAGCTGAAGAGATCTTTGGTCCAGACAACAAAGATCTTTATCTATCTTTCCAAGGCTTGCTAAATCGTAGCATGCCATAAGCTTCATGTGTCTCTTTGTAAGTTCCACTATCCAATGTCAGAGTTCCCCTGCTCATGATTTAGTTACTGCAAAGCTAATAAGATACACAATCTGTTGTTGGGTTTGCAGATAACGAAGTTGCTGCATTAGCAACTTATTGCCATCTAGTTGTGGATTTCAAGGTCCCGTTGCAAGTTTTGGCCACATAATCCACATTAGGTGGAAGTTTGGAACGATCGGACCTCTCTCAACAACTGAGCATGCAAACTAGTGTTGCTTCTGTAAGCAGTGCACTGCCTAAATCAGGATGCAGTCTGTCATGGTGCCCATCCTTGTAAAAACCGTGAAACAGGCAAACTTGAGAGTAAATTTCCATTTCATCCCCAACCGTGAAACAGCCAAACCAGTAACTGCATCTTCTTCTGGTACCTCAAGTTTAACTTTTTTTTCGTTCTGCTCTGGTTGTGTTGAGGGCTCTCTGAAATTATTTTCGCAGCTAAATAAAAGCTGGCACATAACATAATTCCAAAAACACTGGCAAGGAAAAGTAAACACTTGGACAGACACAGTTAAAAGTTATCTGCATTTTCATAGCAGAGTTCACCTGTTTAATGAACCAGGCAGATGCTAGGAGCAAGACAAAGGTTCTTGCGATGCATAGCATGATGCACACCAATATCTGTGACAATGTTCCACCTTCTCATGGAAGGACAGCCAAAAAAACAAGCCCTGGACATACTGCTAGAAGGTATATAGGAGAAGGCCTCTACGTACGCTCACCTTCCTCGTAGTGGCACGCTGTTACAGCGTGCGCACACCATATACCTGAACCTGATGATATATATTATATATATTATATATACCAGCTACCATACCACCATCTGTGACTCAAAAACAGCACCTGATCGATCACACGACTAAATCAGCTAAAAACAACCTATAGCTTGGGTGCTTGACCTGACCCAGAAGAGAAGCACCTGATGGATACGGTCAGCAGCCTCCCATCCTGATCCTAGCTTTAGCTATAGCTAGTAGGACCAGAAGTGGGCGTCGTCCATGCTGGGCTGGTCCACGACCATGTCCAGCAGCTCCGGCGTGGCGTTGCAGTGCGCCTCGGGCTCCGCCGTCTTGGGCGAGGACATGGACGACGGCGAGCCGGTGTAGCTGCTGCCCCCGCCGCCGTTGGCCCTGCTGGCCGCCTTGAGCCGGTGCAGGATGTAGTCGTTGCTCATCCTGAGCCTGACCATCTCGGCCTGCGCCAGCGCCAGCTGCGCCTGGAGCGTCTCCACCTGCTGCTGCAGCGACGAGATGGCGCCCACGCAGCCGTACACGGGGTCCCTGACGCGCGCGTTGGCCTCGTACACCAGGCTGCTCACCGCGTCCCCTCGGTGCTGCACCGGGATCTCCTGCACTTGCAATTCCACCAGAGAGCTTAGCATGAGTAATCGAGTATATATGCAACGACAGTAGTGCTATGTTCACTCATGGACATGGATGGTCCAAGAAGATACACATGACAAGATATACGTAGAAATGTACAGTAGAACGAGACACATTTTTTTTCCAGACATGACAAAGAACCACTGATCGAGTGGCTAGATAGGAAACTAGCTAGTGCGATCAGATTAGGACCAACCATCCAGTAACTAAGAGTAGATGATTATTGTTGAGTTCTTGTTCCAAGAAAAGAAAAGAAAAGATGCAGGAGAGAAAAGATCGACAACATGTCTGCGTGTTTGGTGCAGCCGAAAGCTTCTTTTTCGGACACCATGTGCAATCCATGCCTGAGGAGTGAAGACGGCGACGGCCGTAGGTAGGCACAACGGAGGCAGTACTAGTACACTGCTGCCGACGGCTCGACACATGGGGGAGATCTTTGAATTCGAAGATAGGGTCAAGAGCACGCAGGGACAAGTCCCTGTCGATTCTAATAAATTTGTACCAAATTAGTAGATATCTATCGATGGAGGCCCTGGGGCCTGCCTGGGCACATGCAGATGAAAACGCAGCAAATCTGATTGGTTGACTCGCCCTCTCCTCTCCTCTCTCTCTCTCCGGGCAGCATATCGTTTGGTTTGTTGTTGCTGCACTGCCACGGATCATGATTGGATTGGATCGGGTGGCTGCCTGCCTGACGGGCCTCCCCCTGTGTGCAGTGAAAGTGAGACACTGCTTGCCCATGCCTTGTCGAGTTCATGATTACCAAGAGCCGGAGAAAAGAACTGTTAAGCTCTAGGGAACTAACTGTTGAGGCATGCAGATGCAGTGCAGTAGAAGGTCAGTCAGGAGCAACAAAACTGGAGGAAAGTGGATGAAGCAAGCTTCGGGATCAAGACTCAGTGTGTGTAGTACGTAGGGCCGTAGGTACGGTACACAATGAAGGTGGCTAAAGCCGAATGATCCCTAAAAGTGTGGCCAGTAGGTAGGATCGGAGAACACTTTGTTAATAAGATATACTCCATGTGTAAAGCTTGCTACTTTTGGCAAAGCAGTATACCTGAGACACAGACAGTCTTGATTGAGCCTGACTGTCATCACACAAGTAACGCTAGAACTATCCGCCTCCACAGTACTACACATCTATACACATGTAACTGAAGCAAATATAATAACGATCCATATATATGTATCCTGCTATATACATCTATATACATGTATCCTGCTAGTGATGTTCCTGCTATATACATCTATATACATGTATCCTGCTATATACATCTACTACACATCTATATACATGTATCCTGCTAGTGATGTTCACGACAAAGCAACTAGGCAAAGGAGCATTCATGTTCATGGGGGAAAAAAAAAACTAGCAGTGCGGGAGCAGAGCAACCGAAGAAGAGCAGAGCAGAGCGGCGGTTGCGCATGGCGCTGTACCTGGAGCAGCTTGCTGACATTGCTGGCGCCGAAGACCTTGTGCACGTTGGCGAACTTGTGCGGCTCCCCGGGCGGGAAGTAGGGCGCGAAGACGCAGCCGGCCGCGCACCGGCGCCGCAGCAGCTTGCACGCCGCGCACGGCGCCGCCGAGGCCGCTCCGCCTGCGCCGCCGCCGCTCCCCGACTTCCCTCCTCCGGCCCCGGCAGCGGCTCCGGGCACCGCCATCACCACCACCGCGTCCCTCATCGGCGATCAATTAGCAGACAGGCGAGTGGGAGCGTGGGAGTAGTGGGGTGACCTGAGTTGAGAGCCGAGAGCCGAGACGCGACTGGTGGAGTATAATATGGGTGTTGCCAAATTGGGCGGGCGGCTTGGGCCTTGGCCCTTGGGCTACCTAGGTGGGACTGCCGTGCCGAGGGACGGCGCGCGGACGGACGGGGCAGGTTGCCTGGGCTTCCAATTTGGGATGGAGGGAGTATAAAAGAATACCTAAAGTTTATATTCTTGCACATGAGGACAGAAATATGGTTGATATGTGTAGAGTCTGTTCGTATAAGCTTAACAGTGTTTTTTTAT
>Ga0182004_10001634_pt1 | contig 16698 bp, 9 predicted proteins | sample Sormic07211540_1_FD_120479 | JGI IMG/M metagenome (GOLD analysis project Ga0182004, IMG submission 120479) | Endophyte microbial communities from Sorghum bicolor roots, Mead, Nebraska, USA - 072115-40_1 MetaG | ecosystem: Host-associated > Plants > Roots > Unclassified | place: USA: Nebraska...
GGAAGCCTGGAATACCATAATTAGCAAGCAGCAACACTAATGCAGTCTTGATCTTGACACACCTTAACAGCAGCACTGCTGCAATAGCAAATAACTAACATTTAGCAGACCATAGCAGCCACATAGCCAGCATATTACATAACCAAAGTCCATGTCCTGGTTAAACAGGCACAAAAACAGAGTAACCAAACTGGTCGTCCATGTTTTTTGGTCGAGCTGGTCGGGTCGGACCTCCTAATCGAACACCTAGGACCGACTAGGACGACTAATCGTGATTAATCGCGATTAATTGGACGACCTAAAAACATTGGTGGTGGGTGATCGGGAAAGAAAGAGACAGCTGCAGATCAGATGGTGTCCGCGTTCGAAGGCTCAGGTGGCGGTGCAATAATCTGACATCGTGACAGCATGACAATCAACCATCACGGTGCAGCTGCCCGACGTTTAAATGGCAGTGGCCAGCAACCTGAACAGCAGCAGACCAGTGAGACGAGGACAAGCACAAGGTAGGACTGATTTGCTCCTTGACAGTGATGACAAAAACAATGGTGGCGCTGCCGCTAGTGGAGATCAATCTTCCCAGGGTGCGCTGGTGCGGAAGCGAGCGAGGCATAGGGCTAGGATGAACCTAGACTCATGATACCATATAAGAGGAATAGAATTGTGGAATAGTTGATTGTATTGCGAAGCCTCGTGGGCATATTAGGATATATTGCTTATGGGGTAACAAATCTCCCTTAGAGATAAGGCAAGCTAGTATCTAGAGATATCCCAATATACTATACTATAGCAGGGGCCAAACGCTCAAGCACATTTGACCATAGCCTTGTTGTGTGGTGTGGGTTGGCCTGGTGGTCGTCCTTAGTATTGTTCAATGAGTGATGCTTGAAAACCTGGACCTTTTAGGGTATGAGTCTCTGACTTCTTTTCATCATATAATGATATGTAGCTCTCCTGCGTGTTTGAGAAAAAAACTGTGTAAAGTGAACAACTAATGTAGTGACATTAAGGATTAATTCAACAGGTTAAGCATGCCTGCACTAGAATTTCTAGAAGTTAAATATTGGTCAAGCAGCTTTCGAGTCTTAAGCTGAATTCTCAAACCAAGAACCGTCTTGGCTATTGGAGATGTACATGTTGCATTAATTGAGCTTGGCCCATTGTGTCTAGCAATTAATCAAAGGAATTGCAGGGGCTGACAATAAGTGCTAAGTGGGAGTGAGATTAGTACCACATGGTACTCTCACTAAGAAGGTGCTCAACTTAAATAGGAAGCTTGTTGGTGCTCTTTTAGACAAGGTGAGAGGGAGAGATAGGGGCCACACGCGTGCGCTGCTGTACTATGCCGAGCCAAGGCGCGCCCGTGGCCCTGGCCTCGCCTAGCCCTAGCCGAACGTGATGAGATGGGCCACCTTTTGGACCCCGCCACGACGGTCACATAGTCAAAGCAACAGTCAAGAGGGGCACAACAGTTAAATTGGTGGGCGCGAAAGGGCAAAAAGGTAAAATCATGTGCGACTCTGTCAGATGCTGCAGCAGCTAGAGCAGACCAACCTTGAAATTACCTCTATGCCCCTATGAGAACCTAGGTTCATCCCCCCTTGGGCTGTGGCCTCTTAAAGGCAGCAGCACCCCCTTGTTCTACTAGAAGCCACACTTCATCTTCTTTCTCTCCACTATTTTCTTGAGCTTGTGCTGCTCTCTGCGATCTCTGCGTGCACAAGGGGCTTAGGCGAGTAGGCTTCCGAAGCTCCATCGACCATGGGTATGCCAACGATCAAGTTTTTGGGTAGCGCCTCCGCGCGACTCTAGCAGCTGCATTCTTCCCCGAGCGAACGACTACGTTGACGACCGATAGCTCATGGGACTACACTATGTACCTCTGCCCTGCAGATTGACTACTTTGAGCAAACCATCATGACCCATAACCGGTCTGGTGCCGGTGTTGGTACCAGTGTTTCCCCTGCCTACAGCTCGTGTTCCACTCAAGGGTACAAACTAAACTAATCTCTAGTGCATATGGCAATGTGTACTGTGATGTTGTGGTTAGGATTCACTACAACAAGGTTCGGTAGCACATCCGCATATGCAATGAATAGATTGCTCATGCTTGTGTCATGGTGTATGTGTTGTTGTATTTATGAAATAAAGCATGCCCCAAAATGACTAAATATTCAACAGTACTACCGATGTAGGACCTGATGCTGGCAGTGAGCTGTACATCATGGAGCAATTGTATGACTACAAGATGGTCGATGACCGATCTATAGTAGAATGGCTCATGAAATACATATGCTGGTTAAACAGCTTAAGAATAATGAGTGTGAGTTAACTGACAAATTTGTGGCTCGCAGTATTATCGCTAAGTTACCACCTATTTGGTCAGGCTTTGCCACTTCTCTAAAGCAAAGGAGGCAGGAGTTCAGTGTTACTGAAACTTAACATCTCAAAGGCTTTTGATTCGGTTGCTTGGCCCTTCTTACTTGAGGTCATGCAACACTTGGGTTTCGGACAAAAAATGGAGGGATAACATTAGTGGGCTGCTATGCTCCGGTAGCGCGTTGCGTCGACCTTTGCAGCGGTGCTGTGTTTGCTTAGCTTCAGCCGCTCCTCCATCAGAGTCGTGCATGGCTTGCAATCTGTCATGCCGCCGTGCTCCAATAGCTTCTCTGCATAGGCACGCTGGAACAGGGAGATGTGCTCCTTCCCCTGCCTCACCTCAATGCCGAGGTAGTAGGAGAGCATGCCGAGATCGCTCATCTTGAAGCGAGCTACCATCTCGCGTTTGAAGCGATCAATGTCCTCCGCTCGCGCTCCAGTGACGATCAAATCATCCACATACATGCAGACGACGAGCTCCTCCTTCCCCCGTCGCTGCGTTTAGAGCGCATGCTCTGTGGCGCAGCGATTGAACCCAAGCTCACCTAAGGTAGCATCGGCCAACATGTGCTGCTGACCTCCCACACCGTGCGCACAACGACCTCCTGTCGTGGCTGGGCAGCCCTAGCAGCACTGTTGCTGTCAGCTGTCTCCGAGCCAGGTGCCATCGCCGGCGGTTAGTTCGGCGACGCAGCTGTACGGCTCCGATACCACTTGTTGGTCCCTGGGATCCTGCCCAGGTAAGCAATTAGCTTACCAGCACACCCACACACTCACTCACTATGGCTGGAGGTAGAAGAAGGGGTTGAGCTCAAGCACACATACATAGCACAAGCACCAGCACTGGCCAGAGCTCTGCTCTTTGTTTTGAGGCAACTAAACTGGTTCAGGCTGGTCCCTTTACCGTCTATTTATAGCTGATAGAGACTACATAAAACAGCCCTAGTGGCTTTCGTAGAAATTAGACAAGACAAGGTTGACTGCTAGTCAAGTCTAGTCTACTCAACAATCCGACTTGGCTGCTAAGCCTTGCTAGCAAATTGCCCTGCAGCTGCTAGGAAATTGCACTGCAGTAGCAAAGAGTTTTGTCTGCAATTGCTTGCAGACTTTTCTGGACAGCAGCACATTATGTCTTACAGTGGGTCCTTTGCTTCATTACATAGATGTTTTTTTTATCCATAAAGACAGAAGGGCCCCCACTGTTTGCATTACATAAATGTGGACACATGTAGAGATAGAAATAAAGCTTTTTTAGCTATTTGTTATTTGCGATTTAATCACAAGACATGCTACTTCTAATGTCTGAGACTGCTAGGAAAATGTGGGAAGAAGAAACCTTGTATGGGTAATACTTAAAAGTAAGTTATGTACTACCCACCAACAGAATGATAAGAGCCTAAGACCAATGCTCGGCCGATCAATCGTCCTAGTCGGTCTGCTGCACTCGATTAGGCACTCTGTCTCGATCAGAGTGATCCGAAACTGGGTCATCTGATTAGTCGACAATTAATCACAATTAATCGTCCGACTACCTCGTTTTGGACAACTAAACAGGCAAACTGGTCTTGTGTTTTTGGCCCAAGCCCCTATACAAGTCCTGGTATGCACAGGAAGATTATAAAAACGGCCAGGCGAGCGACCGGGGTTGATTAGTGGACCTAGTCGACGATTAAACGGCGGCAAGAGTCAACTAGCCGATTTAATAATAATGGCTAAGACACATCTAGTGGTCTAACATACATTGATACGTCAATACTCGCTATGATAATTAACTATTTGTAACTGCACAAGAAAATTATTGACAGCGGATACATACCTTTAGCCAATCATACATTGTTAATGATGTGGTTGTGCAAGACCAATCAAGTACACACCGCAATTCATACAAAAATGGTAAAGCGCGATACAACCGGAAGCCCAAAAAATTCACTTGTGTAACTTTGGTAGTCAAGAACTGTCTATATACGTTGCTCTTGTTAGGAATACCATATCTGATCTGTAAAGCTTGCAGTGCTAGGGAAATTGATTTGGTAAGGTAGATCGCACGTAGTACAAGTCCTCCAACATCCCTATGAGCTAGCTCCATTCCCCAAGCATATTCAGTGACAGAATACGTGAAAAGCACAAGATTAAAAAGGTAGAAAACAACTTTGCCGGTAGCAAAGGACCAAAGATATATAATGCGGTCAACCACTATCAAGAAAAAGAGAACCTGCAAGAGGTACGGCAATCAATAAGGGAAGGACGTCATAAGATGAAACTTAACTAGAACAGTAAATTAGCTCACCATAAGGATGAAAACAAATTCTTTTGGGAACTGATCCTCCAGCTGGTAAACTTCCAAGAATTCGCTCTTATTTTTTAGGACAGATTGATAGAACATTGCAACAAGGAAGAAAACTGCCAAGTCAGCGCCAAAATAATATGCATAAAGATCAATCTCTCTTTTACCCCCACCAATCACCGAGACGATCGGGTAAGGAAAATTTATTTCTTCAAAAAATCCTGCTTTCTGTGATTCATGAATCTCTCTTTCTACATCAGCTGCTGGAGTGAGAGATTTGTGCCATCCCTTAGATTGGCACTCTACAGGAGCAGCATGAACAACTTCTAGTACAGCAAGAGCCATATTATAATTTTCTTTGCTTTTTTCAATACTTTGAATCCGGACTTTACTACAACAGTGGCAAGAGGAAGGCATGTTTGCCTGACATCTTTCTTCATGAGCAATAGCAAGCACCCTATTTATGGCAGACTCTATCCTCTCTGGCTGGATTCCATCTTCTGGCCAATTTCTTACCTCCATCGTAACTTGCACAAAATATGGAGGAGATTCAGCTCCATGTGTTAATGACATCCAATATCTAGATAAGCCTCTAACAATCATCCTTATGAGATTCATTACAGGTAAGTGCAAACTTTTTAGCTTCTCTCTCCAACTGTAAGCTATACAGTGTTTCTCTTCAATGTTGTTCATTGCACTAAGAAAGCTGAATTCTGTTACTGGAACCCATTCACCATCTTTGGCAGTGATCGAGCTCTGCAAGAGAGTGGATATATAGACTAAAAAGAGAGGCAATATGCTGACAACAAACGATGCTTTTATTTTATCATCAGGGAAACCTAATCTCTGAAGAAGAGGTAAATGTATATTCAAACCACAGTGCTGAATGATAATCTGATATATATACTGTGACAGAATGTTGAGCTCAGTGTAGATCAGAATGATGACCCAAAACAAGTAACTTGGGCCATAGTTCACACAAAGTGCATATAAGAAAAGTGCCCCAAGATAGGCCATGGATAGCAAACTAAAATTCCACAGGAAAACCAGAATAAAACAGCAATAGCAAACATAATCATAATTACTTCGCATCTGGTACCATATATACCGAAAAATCACACCAATTGGCATGCTTGATTTCATTTTAGTCCCTGAGGTATCTCGAACTGAATGTGTTCTTGGAAGCTGCCCATCTTGTGTTTCCCTCTGACTTTCAACATCATCATAGATGTCACTTTCTGCAGGATGCTCATTGGAGTGTGGCTCATCTGGATCAATGTTCAAAAAGCTAACAATATTTGTGACTGCCTGGTTCCCAAATGACTGAACTTGAGAAACACCATCACCAATCAATTGTACAGCTGATTTTAGTGGATTTTCCTTATATTGTCCCCTCGCCTTCTCCACTTTGGATAAATTACAATTAGCTTTGTCATCACTCTCCTCAACCTCAGTGATCTCAGGTGTCAAACCAATGGAATTTTTTCTAATGCCATCAGTGAGCACACATTCTTCACTTCTTCCCCTGATTGGTGATCTCATTGTATCAGATCCCTGGAACATCAAATCTGTCATGCTATGCTGTGTATCTGTTACAAATAATTCAAAGGACTGTGATGACTCTGTGCTTCCAATCTTATCTTGTTTTGTTGCTGAGACAATCTCATTATCTTCATGCGAGGTATTAGCAGCACTATTAAGTTTCACATTCCTCCTGCGCCTTAAGCCCTCATTGTGAGACGTATCATCTATTGGTGTGAAAGAGTTCATTCTGTTAAGTTGATTTTGCAAATTGTACATCTCAGACTTCATCCTCTCCACCTGCATATTCCGCTGACGTTTATGCTCCTCAGACCTGCGAAGATGATGCAGCTGCTCAGTTTTCTTTAAAGCTTTTTTTTCCTGCTCACGGACCATAGCACCAATTTGCTCTGCTTCAAGATATCTTGACACATAATCGAACTCGCTAGAGCTAAAGATGTATGACTGAACAGATACCAATAGGAAGATTACTATCTCAACAAAAGCTGATCGTGATGTTATCTTAAAACCATAGTCATACTTGTATAATCCAACTATTTCGTACAGGTAGTCAATTTGATCGCACTTGCCAGAGCTAAACTGCCCAACATAAGGAGATTGATAAGCAAGTGACAAAACAATGAGACCAAAATTATACATCCGTAGAAACTTGAAAATCTTATTCTTCTTCTTCAATATTTCAAGTCTCATTCTAAAGAAAACCAGAGCAAATCCAAGATATCCAAGGTGCAGAACATCATACTCTAGAGTACCAGTAATTGCAATTAATGCCAAAACTATGTCCAATAAATGGCAATAGGCATAAAGCCGCACATAGTCAAGGAATGTCCAAAAGCTTTTTGTTTCCAGTGAGAGGTCCCTCCATACTACTGCATTTTTCCTTTGGGACGTCATCTGGCGATATGTATCTGAATCTGAGAAGCTTGAAAAGTGGTCAGAGCGAAGCTTAAAAGAGGAAAATATAAACACAATGTAGTAGCTGATCAGCATTCGAGGATCATCAGCAATTATCCCTGGATCATGTTCATGTAGAAATAGTAAGTAAATATTCTGATGTACTGAACTATAATAAAACATTGAATAGCATCGAGTTACTGCAAGGAAAGACTAAATGACATACCAAGCCAGCATTTTGAGCAGTAGCCAAAGAAAATCCTTGAATTCTTCCAGCATTCATGGCAATGGACTTCAATGTCATTGATGCCATGAAACCAGGGTATCTCATCATTCCAAAGAGCAAAATATTCAAGTATTAAGACAGATGCAAACAGAAACACAAAAAGGGGCCACAATTTCTGGATTAGATCTCTGTTCATAAGAATGCATATGACGAGGCACATGATATAGAAGATCGATACAACATTCAACAGTGTAAAGCTTGCCAATAGTAACACAATCATGTTAATTTCCAGACCTCGCAGTTTGAAAAGATTTTCTATCCAGAATTTCATGTAACATTTGAATGTTGTCTTCTGGGTCTCGAATCTCTCTCTTTTAAGAAAGATAACCCTTTTCTTGTCCCACTTGTGGCTTTCTTTTGACAATCCCCAAATCTTCGCAAATGACGGTCTTTTGTCCTCATCTGAGCCTTCGATGACATTATCAACATACTCTGATTTCTGCTGAGTGCTGCCTGGACCCAGTGATAAACTTGAACTACTACCTATAAGACCTTGAACTTTAGAAAACAACAAAGTAAACCTATTAGATGAATGACTTTCTTCATTGATTATCACAGGACTATAAGGTGGATTGGAAGAGATAAAAAGCTGGCAGGGCTCTTCCCATTTACCCTTATGTACTAGAGATGTTGGCATCAAATCTAACCAATGGAAAACATTATACTGAATGGTGCAGGCCACAATCACCAAAACCTTTCCCCTAAGCCCGTATTCGACACCCCAAAACCCAGAATCATAGTATTTCAGACCAAGAAACACAGACAAACCATAGAAGTGCTGATCAGGACACATTTGTGCAGGTTTGCACACCATTTGATATAGATACTCAGATGCAGCAAGCAAACCAGTGTAGACAAGGTAAACCTTGGAAGGAATTCGAGAAACTTTTGGTAACGTAGAAAACACAATGAGGCCTAACAGGTAAATTAGGCCAGATAAACTGATTGATGATAGGCAAGCATAAAAGCCACAAACTGATAATATCTTGTCGCTGTGCCAAATTAGAAACCTTCTTAGGAACCCCAGAAGTCCAGATTCTGAAGCATCAGATACACCAAAGTTCTTGTCACTGTTTTGTCTTCGTTCATAACTGTATAGTTGCATTACTACTAGAATGGCCAATGATTGCCAAACATTTTCCAACAAAGAAGCTTCAGGGTCAAATCCCAGATCAGGGTATAGTTTAACGAACTTTGAGACTGATTCTGCAAAGATCGGTGAAACACTCAGGCTGTAGGTAAAAATAAAAACCACTGCAGCATATACTTTTAGAGGAAACCACAGTCGCCTTTTTGCCTTCTCCACAAGCTGCCTTCCAATAATCCAAAATAGAAGGAAAAATAGGTAACCAAATGATATATAATTAGGGGTCACCAAGTATAGAGTCAAAAGAATTGTGACAAAAGCCACATAAGTTCCATATGAGCGGTACACCGAGAGAAATTTCTGACCGATTTTACCGAGATATGATGCAATTTTTTTCTCTGCAAAACAGAAGAAAAGGTAAACAACATGTTCTGGGTTTTCTAAAAATGGGACTACTTTCCTAGTATTGAAATCTGCATGTTAACAGACCACAATAACAGAAAGTTAAAAGGCAGACACCCTAGGTACTCGTACGTGCATCCTGCTTGGATTACTGCTTGATAAAAGAAGCTACGGAGATGTACAATTGTAGCAAACAAAACTAGCTTGAAGTTTCTTGATTTTAGAACAAAGAATAGTAAAATGGAACTGAAACATAAACATCTTCCAAATTTTTAATAAACGTTTGCTGAAATATAGTTCCTCTACTATGCCAACATAGTTATCAAAATAAGAACTATACTAATGCAATAGATATTATAAAGTGAGTACACAAAAGGAAGAGTTCTCATGTGACAGAAGTCCAAGACTACTCTGATAAACAAAGATATGTAATTAGCAATGAAACCAGTGGCAGAGGCAAACCACCTACATTTATAGGAAAACACATTAAAGCGCCACCCAGAGATATAATATTTTTTACTCGAATACGCAGGAGAGCTGTGTATCATTGCATTAAGAAGAGAACTCAGAGTCAAATGTTTTCAAGGCAGTAAGGCGAGGGGTGGCGACTGACTACTGCCTTACGCTTAAGCGACTAAGGCATGAGGCGAGGCGACGCCTTAACAGCTTAAGGAAAACTTTAAAAAGCAGCTTAAAGCAGTAGATATTTAAGAAAAACGAAAAGGAAAAATGAAAAAGAAAGGAGAAGGAGCAAGCAGTAGCCTGGCCCAGCCCACCAGGCAGCCCATATATGCCTGTAGCCTCCCTCCCTCCCTCCTCCACTACCACTCCGCCTCCGCCCCTCTCTGTCTCTTGCTTCCCTCTCTCCTCCAGATGACCAATTGTGCTGCTCTGCTTGCGGGATGTTGTAGGATATTGCAGGCCAGCACCGATTGGGGAAGATGGCCGCAGCCCGCACAGGCGAGCTGCGGCTTCTTGTTCTCCTCACGCTCTCCCTTTCACGGGTGTGGAATCTCCTGCGTGCCCGCTCTCTCCCTCCCACTCTCCCGCTCACTGGTGTGGAAGCTAAGGCGAGTCGTCTGCTGTGGCATCTTGCATGCAGCGCCTTGGCGCTTAAGCGACGCCTAAGCGTCGATTAAGCAACACCATGAAAACATTGCTCAGAGTACAACAGAGATAAAAACACACCCCATACACACACAGACTAATCATTGCAATAAGAATAAGAGAACTCAGAGTACAACACGCCCAGAGACATCCTATCTGTTAGAATATAATTATAACAGCCCATATTGGGCTTACGGCCCATTGGCCTTGTACTCCTAGTCCGACTTGTATTAGTACCACATTGTAACTTGTAGATGTACTGCAAGCCTTCCTGGCTATATAATGGTCACCCCCCCTGATTAGGGTTTGCGGTGTTTCTCTACATCTTTACATGGTATCACAAGTTTAGGGCCCCAATCCTAGGTTTCCTTCCCTACTTCCGCCTCCTCTGCGCCCTAGGGCGTCACCACCGCTCCGGGGCGCCGCCTCCAGGTCGCGCGCCCCTCAGGCCGCCGCTCCCCACGCCGCAGCCCAGGCCGCGCCTCCCAGGCCGCCGCCCCCCCAGGTTGCCGCAGTCCGCCGCAGCCCAGGCCACGCGCCTCCCAGGCCGCCCCCTCCCCCCAGGTCGCCGCTCCAGGCCGCGCGCCTCACCAGGGCCGTCGTCTACAAGCCGCGATCATCATGTCGACTTCGTCGTCGGCTTCTTCCACCATCTCTAGCGCCGTTGGTGCCCAGACAGCTAGCGCGCTGGGGGACGTTGTCGCTCCTCCCTTCCATTGCCTACGCCTCTGTCAACGTGAAGCAGCACGTCCAGATCGCCCTCAGCCTCGAGTGCCCCAACTTCTCCAAGTGGAAGGCGTTCTTCACCGCTCTCTACGCCAAGTACGGGCTGCTCGGTCACATCGATGGCACGGAGGACGCGCGGCCGGCTGACCCCACGTGGTCTCACCCTGATGCTTGTATCCGTGGCTGGATGTACGGCTCCATCGATGATCAGGTTCTCGACCGCGCCATGGAACCTGATCAGGATGCGCGTGCCTTGTTCGTCTCCGTCGAAGCCCTGTTCCAAGCGAACAAGGAGTCTCGCGCTGTCGTTCTCGGGTAGGAATTCCACAGCATGTCCCAGGGCGATCTCTCCGTCGATGCCTACGCCCAGTGGACGAAGCACACCGCTGATGCCCTTCGGGAAGTCGGCCACACCATCTCCCTGGGGCAACTTGTGCTCAATCTGCTACGTGGCCTCAACGCTCACTTCGCCAACACCGCCGACATCATCGACAACACAACGCCGCTGCCCGACTTCAAGGCTGCCACCAACATGCTTCGCGTCAAGGAACTTCGCCTTCGCCTTGGCAACGAAGGCAAGGAGACCTCCGCTTCAGCCCCTGCTGCGTCCACTGTCTCCTCCTGTACCTCCCCATCCTGCAGGTCCACTTCCTCCCCGACGTCAAATCGTGGAGGCAATGGCAAAGGCAAGGGAGGGAAGGGCAAGGGGCGGGGTGGCAACGGACGCAACTAGCAGCAGCAGCAGGGCGCCCAGCAGCAGCATGGCGCTCCACAGGGTTTCTCCGGCGGACGTCAGGCCCCTCAGCCGGTCGGCCCCTGGGTTTGCTACAACCCTTGGGCCGCCCAGTGGCCTCCTCAGCAGCAGCCGCCGCAGTGGGGAGCGCCATCAACGCCTACTCCACCACCTCTGCCTCAACCTCCGCCTCTGCCTACGCACCAGGCGCACACCGCCTTCGCACCGCCTCAGTTTTCGGCCCCTCCGGCGTACGGGTCTTGGGATCAGGCGGGCCTAATCACCGCCCTCAACCAGATGGCGATCCATGGGCATGGACAGCGGAGCGACATCCCACATGTCCTCCAACGACGGTATACTCCTTTCCCGCCTTCCGTCACCACCGTCCTCCATCACGGTTGGCAACGGGCAAACTATTCCTATTCTTAGTCGTGGCACATCTCCTTTACAAATAGCTGATCGTCCCTTTTATCTTGATAATGTTCTTGTTGCTCCACAACTCACCCGTAATCTGTTATCTGTTCGACAGCTTACTCGCGACAATAACTGTTCTATTGAGTTTGACGCTTCTGGTTTTTCTGTTAAGGATCTCAAGACCAAGACGGTCCTCCTTCGGTGCAATAGCAACGGGGACCTCTACACCATCCCACATCACATGCCTCCTCGCTGTCATGTCGCTGACGTCCCCCTAGAGTTGTGGCACTCCCGCCTTGGTCATCCAGCACCCGCTGCCATCGCTACTCTAAATAAACTTTCAGCTATTCAGTGTAATAAAGCAGCTCGCCGCATTTGTCATGCTTGCCAGCTCGGTAAACATGTTAGGCTGCCCTTTGCTAGTTCAGTGTCTAGTACATCAGCACCTTTTGAACTTTTTCATTGTGATGTCTGGACCTCTCCAGTTGCGAGTATTTCTGGGTTTAAATACTATCTTGTGTTAGTAGATGATTATACACATTATTGCTGGACGTTTCTGCTTCGGCACAAGTCTGAGGTTCATGATCATATTGTTTAGTTTGCTGCTTATGCTCACACCCAATTCAGTTTACCTTTGCGTTGTTTTCAGGCAGATAATGGCACCGAGTCCCTCAACAATGCCACTGCTGCCTTCTTGGCTGGCCGCGGCATCCTACTCCGCACTTCGTGTCCCTATACATCTGCTCAGAATGGCAAGGCCGAGCGTATGCTTCGCACCTTGAACAACGTTGTTCGCACACTACTGATTCATGCCGCCATGCCTCCCCCTTATTGGGCCGAAGCTCTCTCCACCGTCGTGTTCCTCACGAATCGGCAGCCGTCCTCATCCAAAAACAACGGTATACCCTATCACCTTCTTCATCACAAGATGCCAGACTACTCCATTCTAAGGATTTTTGGCTGCCTATGCTACCCTAACCTAAGTGCCACGACTCACCACAAATTGTCTCCTCGTTCCACGGCATGTGTCTTCCTCGGTTACCCTCATTCACAGAAGGGCTATCAGTGTCTCGACCTGTCCAACCGCAAGATTATCATCTCGCGTCACGTCATTTTTGATGAGACTCACTTTCTGTTTGCGGCCTCCAAGCCTCGACCGGATTCACTTGATTTTTTGATACAGGATATACTTTCGGCGCCTGCTCCGTCCACCTTGGCTGGGCACACGCCGCTCTTGGAGGACACCAGCGATCCTATCGGGCTGGACCCGGCCATCCTGTGGTATGGTGCGGCCTACAGGCTGCCCCAGGGGATGGCCGACGAAAACAAGGCGCTCATCGACAATGACACATGGCGCCTCGTCCCTCGATCGCCTCGTGCCAACGTCAACACCGGCAAATGGGTCTTTAAGCACAAGTATCATGCTGACGGCTCTCTGGCTCGTCATAAAGCCAGATGGGTCGTTCGTGGCTTCTCGCAGCAGTACGGCATCGACTACGACGAGACGTTCAGCCCGATTGTCAAACCGGCTACCATCAGGGTCGTCCTCACAATCGCCGCCTCTCGCTCCTGGCCGATACATCAGCTGGACGTGAAGACCACCTTTCATCACGGCCATCTGAACGAGACAGTCTACTGCCAGCAGCAGCCCGGTTTCATCGACCCGGCGGCTCCTGACCACGTCTGTCTCCTGCAGAAGTCCTTGTACGGACTCAAGTAGGCACCCAGGGTGCGGCACCAGTGCTTCTCCGGCTTCGTCCAGCGGTCTGGCTTCACTGCTTCGACCTCCGATCCGTCCCTCTTTGTTTACAAAGTGGGTGCCGGCATCGCCTACTTGCTGCTCTACGTCGACGACACCATCCTGACAACCTCGTCGACCTCGCTTCTTCGACGCCTCACCGAGCTCCTTGACTCTGGGTTCGCTGTGACAGATCTCGGGGATCTTCATCATTTCCTCAGGATCTCTGTCACGCGTTCTGTGGATGGCCTCTTCCTGTCTCAGCGCCAGTATGCTATGGACCTACTCCAGCGCGCCGGCATGGCTGAGTGTCACTCTACGGCAACTCCTATTGACACACATGCCAAGCTCTCTGCTACGGACGGCGCACCGGTGTCGGATGCCACTCAGTACTGCAGCCTCGCCGGTGCACTACAGTACCTCACGATGACTCGTCCGGACCTCGCCTATGCAGTTCAGCAGGTTTACCTCTTCGTGCACGACCCGCGAGAGCCTCACCTTGCAATGCTCAAGCGTGTTCTGCGGTATGTCAAGGGCACCCTGTCCACCGAGCTTCACATCGGGACAGGCAGCATCACCAGTTTGACCGCCTACTCTGATGCTGATTGGGTTGGTTGTCTAGACTCTCGGCGCTCCACTTCAGGCTACTGTGTCTTTCTCAGCGACAACTTAGTCTCTTGGTCCTCCAAACGACAGACTACGGTCTCTCGTTCGAGGGCGGCGGCTGAGTATCGTGTTGTTGCGCACGCTGTGGCTGAGACTTGTTGGCATCCTCAGTTACTTCAGGAGCTCCATGCACCCATCTCATCGACGACGATCGTCTACTGTGATAATGTCAGTGCTACCTACATGGCCCAGAATCTAGTTCATCATCGTCACACGAAGCATATTGAGATAGATATTCACTTCGTCCGTGGGAAGTTTGCTTTGGGACAGGTTCGAGTGCTCCATGTTCTATCGTCTTCGCGGACATTATGACCAAAGGTACATTCACTGACTTTTTTAGGTCCAGTCTTTGTGTTCGTGATACTCCCATTTAGACTGAGGGAGGGTGTTAGAATATAATTATAACAGCCCATATTGGGCTTACGGCCCATTGGCCTTGTACACCTAGCCTGACTTGTATTAGTACCACATTGTAACTTGTAGATGTACTGCAAGCCTTCCTGGCTATATAATGAAGGTCACCCCCCTGGTTAGGGTGTGCGGTGTTTCTCTACATCTTTACACTATCATACTATTAAAATTAGCACTACAGGGAGAATTTCACCATCCATTTCAGGATTAATGGCCAAAGGGTAATATTTGTGGAACTTTAATCCCACATATTACATGTTAGCAAATAATGTTGTGTGTCATTAGTGTTAGCAGGATTTAAGATGGTAGTTAAGTAAAATAGTAAGGCTGATTATATGGTAGTAATTTTCTTCATTAACTAGGAGGCTATCACAGCCATATCTGTAGCTCTCTAATGTGTATAAATACAGAATAAAAAAGAAAAGCTGTAAGCTATTCAGCAGCACATACTACTGTGTTTGTGTCGGTGAGTGTGTCCTGGGTGTCCTGTTGAGGGCTTATACCTTTTACATGCATTAATTTATAAATAAAAATTCCAAAATGTTTACAACAATGAGGTTATACCATGTGAATTGCGGCGGTCTTCACCGTCTCGCGAGTTTTGTGAGCTATAAACTGACAGTAGAACTGACTTGTTCAAACCAGCCTTTAGAATAGTGAATCCAACAGGTGGACAAGGTGTATGCCGAAGAACCGCTGATAATGAAAAAAGCATCTTAAAACCATGGCTATGTACAGCACAGAAGCACACTATTGAGCCTATCTCTATGAAGTCCTTTGTTGTAGCATTATTTGAGAGACCTGCAAGATGTATCAGGGAACAGATTAGAATGTACAAGGATGGTGAATTGATTATACACTTAATAGCATCTCAATGTTATATCCATGGTTCAGCATAGAGCACATATAATCACCTGATTACAAGGATAAATAACAAACAGACAAATAAAATGATTAGAGTGAACAATCCAGAAAAGACATGCCTATAAATACTAATGTGCAATCTGTTACATATACATTTAAGAACCAGTGGAATTTAAATGATCATTTTTGCAGTAAACTCATGCGCGAGAGCATGATGCTGGTCACTATTGCTGCCTCGTCGTTTTTTGTGTAATTCGCAAAAAAACAATAATAATAATTGGCTAATAACCACTGAATCTCCAGTTATTCATAAATTGCACCTCACATAGCTTCTGATAATGTGGTCAGTTATAGGTTATAGATGCAGCAAAACCAATGCCTGCATTGTCCTCTCGGGCGACTCATGCAGACCCCGTCTAACCCCCTCCTCACCATCTCAGTCAACAGGGCCCCGTGCAGTGGTGATGAAGGTGGCAGCGAGGATCTTCCTCTTCTCTCATTGTGGTAGTCATGGTTGGATCCTAAGCTCCCTGAAGCAGCTGCCATTCAGCCCCGGGGTGGCTAGATCTAATGCCTTTGCGACCAGATCCGGCGCCTCCTAGCCAATCGTTACTGGTTCATGGGCCGAGCTGCATCAGAGTGGCTTCCCTCCTCAACATTGAAGAAGGGGGTAACCTCATGCTGGTCCGGATCCCCGGATGAAAGCAAGATGACGACCGTGGGCATATGGAAACACGAATATCATTAAGCACTACCCAATCATGGACGAAGTGGAGATCAACCTCGATGTGCTTGTTGCATTGATGCTGATTTTGTACTGGGTTCGTCGACATGTAGATAGCGATGATGTTATCATAATACACCAAAGTAATTCGGCGACCTGGCGAAGCTGTTAGTCGCTGGATCCTTACTCTAGGTGTGAGCAGGATCCTTACTCGCATTGAGAGGATAGCACATAGAATTGGAGCAATTTTCTGGGTTTATTTCTCACACAATGCTGGGGATACATATTTATAGGGCTACTAACTAGCCAGCATATGCCAAGATGCTGTCCTACAGATGCTAACTGCTGTCCTAAAAGCAGTCAAGATGCTGTCCTACAGATGCTAACTGCTGTCCTAAAAGCAGTCAAGGATGCTGTCCTACACAAGAACCATGTGCTGCC
>Ga0182004_10001635_pt1 | contig 16698 bp, 8 predicted proteins | sample Sormic07211540_1_FD_120479 | JGI IMG/M metagenome (GOLD analysis project Ga0182004, IMG submission 120479) | Endophyte microbial communities from Sorghum bicolor roots, Mead, Nebraska, USA - 072115-40_1 MetaG | ecosystem: Host-associated > Plants > Roots > Unclassified | place: USA: Nebraska...
CACACAAGTTGCATGAAGAATAAGTGTGCGAGGACGAGGGTGGCCATGCCTGGAGTCCTGGACAAAAGCCGATGACTTGCGTTGCCGTAGATTTGTCTGTTGCTGCACTTGCAGTCGTCGAGTAGCATGAGCACCTCGTGGAAGAGAGACTTCTGCATTCTGCAGAACACCACCTCTGATGCTACAGGCACCACTGTTTCATGCCCTAGACTAAACATGCGAGCCCCATTTAGCACATCTCAGCTTCACAAGAAACAACTTTATGATCAGCTTTCTCAATAAAACTGAATTGTTTTAGAAAAATTATTTAGCAAATCAGCTTATTTGTCAACACTTTCATTTATGGTTGAGAGAGAAATGATCGAGAGAGCTATGAAAAGCTATTTCTTCAGCTTCATCTCTCTCTATATCTTTTTTTTTGCAAGCCTCTCTCTATTTCTTTGTGAAAACATGAAAAAAAAAGAGCTTTACCCATGAGCTATTTTGAAAAAAAATGTATTTGACAACAAAAATAGCTCACAACGCTTAAGAAGCTGTTGGTAAAGCTGAGCTGTTTGGCAAAACAGCTTTACTAATAACTTTATGCATGGCTAAGAGAGATAAATGAGAAAGAGACAGCCGTAAAAAGCTACATAAGAGTATAAAAAAAGAACTTCATCTCATGAGCTGTTTTGGAAATAGGTATTTGATAAAAAAGAAAAAACTTATAAAGTTATTGGTAGAGCTATGCCAAATACAAGAGATAAGTTTCAGGGAGACGTGCGTGATAACCCCTTCGTCGTTATCATTAGGACAAATTTGGAGCAAATATGAGACGACTGTCTATGATCTAGTCTGGTGTGTGAGAAACGGCACACTCTTCACTCAAAGTGGTGTGGGCCATCCTTGCAGCCCAGCGTAAAAAGCTCAGAATTATCGAGCCAAAAGGCCCATCTGGCGCCGCTGCCGTGGCCCGCTCCGTTCACTGTCCACTCGTGAGCTTTGCCGCTCTGTCGTACAGCTGCCGCCACCCAGTCGCGCTTCGTACAGAGGGCGGGGCCGCCGGACGGCCGGAGCAGCTGGCCGCGCGCTGCGCCTCCCTACGGCGCATCAGTTTGGTAGAGGGTCCACTTGGACCGCACAGGTAAGAATACCAGCAGTTACATTTCCCCCCTTTGCAGGTGTACAAGGGCTCTACTTGTTAGATTGATGTGCCCTCGTAATCTCCCCAACCAAATTGGTGGCAAAGAATGTATACTATTCACCTGATCGATCATATGTTGGTTGGACACATAACATAAGACTGGTTTGTTTCCCTGGCTATTGTTTCCGATCCCACCGAGCAGCCTAACACAACAACCAGCCCCAATAGTTAATGTATATGCGATGCTTTTTCTGTCTTCTTACATCTTTGTTTGCTCATCTGTGATGCCTGAAACTTCCACTCTAGCCCAAATATGATCCGCCGATTATTTGTGCCTACCTCCAACTTGCTTGGGACAAAAAGTCACTGTTGTTGTTATTGTCATTTTAGATTTTTAAGGTTGTTAACAATTGTTAGCTGCAAAGGTTTCTGCGCTCTGATGGAACAATCTTCATAAGATTCGATTCTATTTCAGTAACAATGTTTTCCTGCTGATTTAACTTGCAAGATTACAAGAAAACTTTGCATGGATATTGCAGATGTGTTACAATTGGCGCATCTTTTCTTCTATCTGTAAGTATTTGATGACCCTCCAGTACAAAAGAACCATATGGACGCGGACTTTTAGATGACTCTTGCCATTACATTTGGGCCACTGACATCTTCTACCAAAACAAGTATCTGAACCACATTTTCCATGGTTGGTCTTCTGTCTCTATCTTCCTCCAGGCATGAAATGGCCAACCTCATCATTGTTCTTGCTTGCAAATTGTTGAATTCACCATTCAGTCTAGCGTCAACGAAGTCAGCGATCCATGATAGCTCAATATCATCTAACTGCAACTTTTCTTTGAGCAGCCTTGATACCCTTCCAAGGACCATCTCCGCTTCCACATCCTCATTATTTTCCATGTTTGAGACACGTTCTCCCAACACTAGTTCCAGTAGCACCACTCCAAAGCTGTAGACATCAACCTTTGCTGTAATCGGGAGACTAGAAACCCATTCAGGTGCTAAATAACCTCTAGTTCCTTGGATCTTTGAAACATTTATGTTAGATCCACCTCTGTTCAGGAGCTTCGCAAGGCCAAAGTCTGCAATCTTTGGCACCAAGTTCTCATCCAGCAGTATGTTTTCAGGCTTCATGTCGCAGTGGATGACCCACTCTGAACACTCATGGTGAAGATACGCCAATCCTCTAGCCACCCCTACCGCAATATCAAATCTTTGCTTCCATCCAAGTATAATTTTGGAACCCTTGCTACCAAATAAGATTTTATCCAATGAGCCATTCTCAAAACATTCAGAAACCAATATCCTGTGTGGGCCGTCAGAACAGAATCCCCAAACTCTGACTAGATTCATATGGTAAATCCTGCTAATAACACTCAGTTCATGCTGGAATTCTTCTTCACTTTGGTCTATTTCTCCTAACTTTTTCACAGCTACTGTCCTGTTGTCTTTCAAGACACCTTTGTATACAATGCCTGATGCACCCCTTCCAAGTTCATCCTTAAACTTTCTGGTCACCGACACCAACTCTCTGTATGTGTACCTGCGAAAATGATTAGTTATCATTTCATATCCAGGCTCAGCTGGCCATACTCCTCTCAATTCCCTGCACTCCCTCCTCAAAATAAACCATCCCAATACAACAAACATTAGCTCTGCCAGAAATATTGCTGATAAGAATCCATAGAAGTACAGATACTTTGATTCACTCTGATCTCTCTTAAGCATATCCAGAAAATCTGCTATGAAGTATTTGTTTGTTGTACTACAGTCAGGACCATACTTGGGACCAAAAGGTTGTGATTGCGGAATTGAGGCCTCCAACACTTCTAACCCCTTAGGAATCTTGATGTACATGGTACCAGTACTACCAAGGTTATGCAGGGTTACACCACCAAGAAGAACAGACTTTGGGTAGCAATCACCAGTTCCTTCCCAGTATGCAAAACCCTTACAGTTGCAATCATTCAAGCATTTGTTCTTACAAAAATCAAGAGAAACAGGATGATGGACAGTCATATCATACCCGAAGAAATCAGTGTGGGGTAGCTTAGCAAATTTCACCATCTGCACATCACAACTGATGTTGGTCTTTGGTCTGCAGCCTTTGGTCCGCTCACTTGGGTCGATGACTTCAAAACCAGGGGCACACGCACAAGCTGGCACAGGCGTATACACACATATTCCGTTTTCACCACACAGACCGCGTACTTTGCAGAGCTGAGGAAATGCCATCCATGTGACTGACCATGATCTGTCTGCCATATTCAGACTGTATAATCTGAGGTTGCCATCATAATCCAGTGTTAGCCGCCTCATGATCCCAGGACCCCAGTCAGCAGCTGTGAAGGTTGTATTGTCACTTCCAAGGAAATGTCCCCAGGTATCAAAAGCCCCAGATGTACTGCTATTGAATGGCACTCTAAGCTTCTCCCAGATAGTCCTACTTGGATTTGGCCAATAGATAAAAGAAATATTTTTCTCGTCATCAAACAGAGAAAGAAGGTACTGATCGTCAAAATGGAAGCTGTAGTGGCCAGGAACAAGTAACCTGTTAGTAGAGACCAGCTTTGTAGGAGCAGTAATTATCTGAGTGGGTAGCAAGGTATCAGTAGGAGAATCAAAGCTTTGCCACAGGATGGCACCATCTTTGCCCGTCACAATGAAGTTCCCAGTGTCCAATAGCTGAGCTCGAACATCATGTCCAGCATCCGAAGCACTCACATTGTTGGTCCACACAATCTGGCCATTGTAATCTTTTAGAACCATGCTCCCGTCGACATCTAACTCAACTTTGGATCCCCAGGTGTACACAGGGTGGAGAGGATTCGCACTCCAGATGATGGTTCTTTTGGATGATCTGGAGAACCAGATGGAGAAGGTGGAGGCATTGGGAGAGATGCTGTAGAAGCCGCAGGTGAAAGTGCTATCTGGCGAGTGGAGCACATCAGAGCTGTGCTCTACAGAGAGAGAAGAAGCCGCTGACAGGAAATCATAGGCTGTGACAAGCGAAAGCAGATGAATCAACGTGAGGAGGAGAAGACTGGCTGAGCTCTCGTTCATGGTAGATGCTGCAGCTGTTAATGATCAATTGCGTGGAAGCAGATGAATATTGGTTAGGAGAAGCAGGCGCAGAATCAGGGTTATCTGAAAAATGGTGGGAAGTGTGCATATGATCCAGGGTGCATCTTGCAATGCATTATTATCCATGGACTCCTGCGAAGGTTAGGTTTGGAGTTTGGTATGTGCCCTCACATGGGTTGCTTTGGAAAAAGAGAAAATTTAGGATCGTGGTGATATATGTTATGGTTACACGCCTACCCATTATAGGCAGAGCTAGCTAGGTGAACATTTGTGGTCCATGAACCACCCCAAAATTAGTTCAAGGTTAAACTATAGTAGATGAGTTCTCTAAAATCATAAAAAATTGCACATGAACTGCTCTACAATTTAGCTTTACATCTAAGATGTACCACCCTTGCTTAAAGGTTTGGGTTAAAACCGGGTTTTTTGGTTTGGTTTTACTTTTGGGCTGTATTGGTTTGGATTGAAACAGGCTGAAAAGGCTGTTGGTCCAGTTTGGTTTGGGTCCTATTAAAGTGGGCTGAACTGGTTTGGCTATAAATAATAGAGTTTACAATAATTTTTATTCTATCTATTTATTTTTTTACTTTTGTTTATGGCTAAATATAAACAATAGCATGAGGTGCCGGTGAAATGGTGGGTTGGAAATCTTGCTCTAGATCCTAATACGCTGCTGCTACTCATGCGAACTTTTGCGCAAGTATTTTATGGAGGATACCTAATATGATGTAACCTCTTGTGCTTCATGGAGCAGATCAATTATTATATAAAAATTAGAGAAGAAGAAAAAGAAGCTAATCAGTTGTGTCGTCAAACTTGTTATGAGTACTTATTTTACTTGCATCAACATCTTTAGGGCATGTACAACGGGACTCTTCACTCCATCTCTACGATGAAGATTTTGCGAAAAACACCCTGACCAAGCTTGGAGACGGGGCTTGCGTCGCCTCATGAGACGATGGGGGCCGCTCGTGCTCCAAGGTCAGTCGACGGCTTCAGCACTGCTGTACGCGTCGCCTCTGGCAGTCGACGACGGATGGATTGATCTCGTGCACGCGCATATCTGATGGCTCCAAAATTGATCGATGGATCGCGGGCGCCACAGAGGGGGCCAAATATCAGAGTCACGGCCGGCGGAAGTGGAGGCACGGGCTGCGGATCGCGGGCGCCACAGAGGTGGCCAAAAAAGAATGCAATTATATATATATATATATGATTTGTATTGGTAATTTTTTAAAAAATAATTAGATTATGTTCATCTTATCTATGCTTGATCTGTTTCTATCAAATAGCCACACAATGATATACAAAAAATTATTCATAATTAATCCTAACTACATACAAAGCATTAATAGCTTAGAAAACGATTTCTGTCTTTGGGTTGTATGGCATGTCTTTATATCTGTCTCTATGATAAATTTGATGTGCTTAGAGACGGACTCCTATTTGTGGGTTGTACATGCCATGCTCTCAGCAGGTCAACACGCCGCGTCTCCCTAGATAAGTTCGTCGAGTCTATTCTTGACCAGTGTCCGCCTAATCCCGGGCCGGTACCCACCACTAGACAACAGCAGCTCGTGACAGACAGAAAAGCGACTAATCTGGACTCCGTTGGACGTTTCTGAACTTTCCACGCAGCTTCATCAGAAACCAGCGGCTCTGCTCAAGAAAACATGGTGCAGGTGGGGTATGAGGCATTGTTCAAGTCTCAAATGTTTGTACCTTGTTTACTTTAGCCGAGGAAAAAAAAAGTGACAAAAGCTGGAATGGTTTGTAGCTTATCATGACACTCTCTGCCCCTTCCATGACTTCCGCAGTTCCACCGTCACTTGCCAGCTGCCTGCTGAACTCCACGCCGGCGTTGGTCAGTTCCTGGCTTCCTGTAGAAAAGGATGACCCACCTTTTTATTTAGCCTTATCAGCTAAATCTGCCAGTCATTCAACGGTATTTTTCTCTCACAATAAATCAGTTTGCATTGGCGCGGCGTGGTGACTGACCTCATACAATGATGTCCCATTAGAAAGCATTGCAAAAGTCTAGTGTACAACGATGTCGAATTGTCGACACATAAAAGTGAAACCATCTTGACGGCCTGGGCAACATTCGACAGTGAGCTGATGTAGGCTGAACGACCATGTTGCTTCAGATCCGAGTCAAACAGCAATGAAAAATCTCACCCAACAAAGCATCACAATGCACAGACACAACGGAACATCAGGTCCATTTCCTGCATATTTTCCTCGTCTCTTCTCTTTTTCTTTTTCCTTTTTTTGAGCCACATCTTATGTTCTTCTGGGCAAAACAGAAGATATTTCGAGACAATTCTATTGCAGCTTCTCTTCTCTTTTGTCTCTGAATCATACAAAATGGAGGTACAAGAGGGGAAAAAAAGGAAAACCCAATGCCATGTACTTTCAACATCCTCTATGTTCTGAGAAGCGGCAACAAAATCTCCACACCAAAGAATGAGGGGGGGTACAAAGCGGCTAGAGGGAACACATTTTCTAAGGAGATCTACAGGCGCAGGCGCTGCGGTAGAGAAGTTAAAAGAAGCCAACATGCTTATTACAAAAAGTAGTCTGGGGTCTTGCGCGTCATGTCTGGCTCGATTTGCCGCGGAGCTGGGTCGAATTGGAGGAAGTTCTGATCCATGTTCTCACCAATTTCAAGGATGGCAGCCATGTTCCCACATCGGTAGCAGTAGTTAGGCGCGCTGAACACAGTCACAACGTTCTTATCCTGCATCACACAATACAAAAAAACTCAAGATTCTATTCAATTTAGTAAGCAGTGGTTTGCCTAGCCTGTGATGGAAGGAGAAACACACAATTCAGATAATATGTAAGAGAAAACAGATGTGCCTAGTCTGCTTGGATTAGCCTGTATCTAGGCTAGTGCAATGCAGTCAACCTGTGTTTGGTTGCCCAAAGACTATTATGCGGCCCTTGCACAGCAGATTTGGTGGTACTAAGAAATGCAGCACAAATCAATGGACATACAAAAATAATATTGCTGCCTTCCCTACCTCTATTGAAAACATGAAACCTTTACTCGAGCATAGAGACAACTATCTACAACAGAATGTAAGCAACCAAACACACTGTCTTGGGTTGCATTGCATAAGCTGTAATGCAGACTAAGAAGGCTAATGCAAGCAACCAATCACACCCTAACATATTGCATAGGTTGTGCTGGATTGGGTTGTGCCGCGTAAAGCCTAATGCATGTTAAGACTAGTGCAAGCAACCAATCAAACGCTTAATGAATTGTTCCTTATCACTTTTCTGATACATGGGATAAATCATTGTTTCTGAGCAAGCTATATCTTATGTAATGGAGTGATCTATGTCTTCTCATAAATAAACACTTCATCAATCTTTTCTTTCGGGGAATAATTGTCCTCCGTTAGTGAATAAATTATGCTTAGAAACCATGCAATCTAACTGCTAAAACTTTGGCCACTAAGATGGTGTATGGTGATGTTAAGTCATGTAAATGGAAATGGAATCAAATGACACTGTAATCAGAGCTGGAATGGGTGATTGCGATCTTTGTTTGGTTTTTAATGTAAACGGTATCACATGTGAAGAGTTGATGTACCTACAACCGCATGAATGCAACTGGACTAGTCAAACCCAACTTATGCACCTTAGGATTGGAGATTGGGAAAGAGTGATTTAGTGCATGTTTGGTAGAGCTCCTCCTGCTCCAGATTCTCTGTGGAAGCTAATTCTCTGAGAGAAGTGATTCTCTGACTGGGAATGTTTTTATATGATAAACTATATGCTTATATTGAGTTTAGTGAGACTGTGGAGTGAATCAGGAAAAAAAAACTACTTTTTTCAGCTCCTATCCCCATAGCTCATTTCAGAGAATCAATTCACAGAATCAGCATTGAATAACTTCTCGGTAAAAACTATTTGGCAGAGCTCCTAGATTTATCCAGGAAGCTGCTCTGGGAGCCCTGCCAAACAAGCCCTTAAGATCATGCAGCAGCCAGCTACCCATGGGAAATTGCTAGTGACAGCCCCACCTCAGCGGCTACCCTTGCCTCTGCATTTGACATCACTTTGCTGATGTGCTTCAGCCCAGAATCTCAAGCAGCCTACAATGTGCCTGCATCTCATCTATACAACTGCAAGCAGAGTTTTAACTCTTCTAGCAAGAACAGCAGCCATCACCATAGGGAAGGCAGAGCAAGCCATAGGACAGGTGCAGGGCCCTGGAGTTGAATCCAACTTCTGAACCTTCAGGCATACCAAAGGGACCACCAGGGAATAGGAGGGTCTAGTGGTGATTTCGCTTCCAAATGGATGGCATATTAGTATATTACTGTATTAGGATCAAAGTTCCTTATATATAGCAACAGAAATTCTTATTGATAATTAGTATCCTCAGAAACTTCTGCAGGAATGGGTTCACATACTTAATAAAAATGCCATAGCAGTTTGGTAAACAGAACTCTGATTTTTTTTAAAAAAAAACAATGGGTAGAATCAAACATGCTGGATACTAACCTGGCACCAATTGAACCCTTCCATTACAAGTTGATGAGCCCTTGAAATAAGACTTAGCCCATTTGTATGGTTGAATTGTTGTGCAATATCTTGGCCAAATGTGTATCCAGCACCCCTTGGTGAAATTCCCCACCCACATCGGTCATCCGGGTCAGACCACAAAAGATCACACATAGGTCCTTCATGGGGAACCTACAGCCATTTTAAATAACAGAGAAAACATTAATCAAGGAAAAAAAGGCATAATCAACAAAATATTATATACAAGAACTATGACATTTATACCTTAAAGCCTAATTGAGAGATCATGTGTAAATCATTTAAGAACATCAGTGTCAATCAAGAAACTGAAAGCTGAAATATTGTAGGCTTCTACAGCCATGCAACCAAACAAAGCCCCCTCTTGGCCTCTTCTCTACCTAGCCTGGCTATCCCTAGCTGGTCCAAAATCTAAGCCAGGCAACCAAACAGCCCTTAAATCTCTTTCTGGATGCAACTAAGCTAGGAAGTAAAGTATCATGCAAAGTTGGAAACTGGATCCAATCGCTCCTGTTTTTCCTTGCAGAGTATCATCAGGTCAGAATAGGAAGCCCCCAACTGCAACAAGGTGAACAGATAATTCTGAAATCTGGACTCATAGTTTCTAAGGTTCTTCTCACAATCAGACATGAATGTGTTCTGGTCCATGCAGATGCAAAACAAAAGATTCAATCTCACAAGTTAACCAATAAGACATAAGGGGATTCTGCATGCACTCTGCTTCCTTACTAACCTACTACCTAACAGATATATTTATAAACGGAACTATCTATGTCTTGACAACCAGACCTGTTATGTCTATGCAGACTTCAGCAAACAATGTAGATATCTCAAAAGAAATGGGATCCTTAACCCCAATTCAGTGATTCACAAGAAACATGTGCACAGAATAGTCTACAGCTCAAAATTTGGCGTGTATAAATTATCCATAATTAGTAACTAGTTCACAGAAATGATGGAAAATTTGTTGCCAACCTCTTGTATGCGATCAAGAGCACGGATATTATCCAATGTATCCAGTGATGGAGACAGACCACCATGTAGGCAGAAGATCTGCAAAATGGATTTTTCAGCTTGTCAGGTACAGAACAGAATCACAAATTCATACCAATGTACTACAACATAAGTACATAACCATAGAACAAACCTGGTTTTCTATAAGAGCTGTGAGAGGCAAATAATCAAACAAGTCTGTAAAGTACTTCCACACATTTGCATTTCCATATTTCCGCAAGCATTCATCATAGAAGCCATACCTGTATCCAAACATTTGATGTAAAGAGCACCCTAGCACTTTGGGTGCGTTTGTACAGTTGCATATCACAATGTAGACCAATGCAACAAAACAGTTGAGCCAATGTATGCCTCATGGCAAAAGTGTGTTGTATTGTTGTTTATTGTAAGTAAACTTCAGAGTTCTGTCTGCTTTATATACACTGAGGTAATAATGGTTTCAGTAGTAAGCATGTGATACCATGACCCAAACCCAAAACATCGTTTCCCAGCATCGATACTTGATTAGTCCATTAAACATCCCACAGAGAAACTAGATTGTGTCTATAAGACGTGCTGACACACTCTCCTTCCACAAAGAGGTCAACAAATTAATATCAAATAATTGTTAAATAAACTAACCAGAACATTATGCAGTTGATTTGGTTGTTGAAACTGTGGAACAGAAAATCTATATTGGGTTTTATTTATTTTTCCAAAGAAATCTAAATGCGCTAGCAGAATAATTCAATTCACATTTTTTTAAAATCTTGATACTGGTTTGAAGATTTAAGCAGGGGCGAAGCTACGTAGTAGCTTGCGGGTGCCCAGGCACCCACAAAAATTTGAAAAACCACTACTAGGAACACATTTTCACCATTGTTGTGGATTAAATTTTCAAACCTATAAGAGAGAGGCACCCCCATCCAATTCGTTCTAGCTTCGCCCCTGGATTTAAGGACTGACAGGCATGCGAACAGGGGCGTGGGTTGGAAGGATACATAAGAATGTGTACGAGAGAGATCCTTCACCTTATGTGGGGAATGTTGTCAAGGGTTTAAGCCTAGGTCTGATAAACATGCACTATATCCTACAGTTAGGAAACAAGACCCAGTGATCTGCAGCTGCAGGTTCGGAATTCTATATCCTGTCAGTTATCCACATTTGAATCTACTGTAGTCTAGAAAATTTTTCCATCTCAAATCAACATTCACTCATCTAAATTGTGGATAGAGGCAGAGTGCAAGCTATGTTAAAATCCAATTCTGAAGAATCAAGATAGAGAGAAAGAAGCTTGTGTAGCCAACTTCAGTATCAGCTTATTACTTTCTGAAGCTGAATCTAGATTACGGAGCTCATTAGACCCCTTTCTGCTATAACAAAACCAATAAGATGCTCAAGAAAATAATACAAAATTTTGATTTGATTTCACAGCAGTTACTCACATATGTAGTCCAGTTATTATGTCTGATGCCGTTGAAGGATTTAACACGGAAGTAATGTATAGTTTATCTTAGACACACATCGTTAATGGAAATTGAAGTAAACAAGGCTGAAATGCTTAGTAAACAAGGCATAAATGCTTTAGGAACCTGAGTATTGCGAAGAAGTAACGATATGACTGGGAAACAGAGAACAATTTCCCTAATTCACTTGACAACAGAACTCTTTAAATTTTAAGTCCGTTGTCGAATTCACTAATACCCATTTCGAATTTACTCCCTCCGTTCCAAATTGTAAGACATGTTGACTTTTCTAGATACATAGTTTTTGCTATGCACACAGATATACACTATATCTACATAGCTGCAATTGCCCTTATGGGCACATAACAGTTCGAGTTAATAAGTTTGTTTACGTTTTTAGTTTAACTTCTGTCTTGTGGACCATCCGGTTTAGCTGGTTCGGCAAGCTTCTGGGTAACGTCTGCCAGTTGGTCGAACCCTCTGTGTTCAGACCAATCTGGTTCAGTAATTTCGTTGCTTACAAGTAATGAAATTTGGTTCGTCCGTGGTGGGAAAAAATATAGATAGTGAAAGCAATGTATCTAGAAAAGTCAGAACATCTAAAAATTTGGAACAGAGGTAGTAATAATTTAAGGGAAAATTACTTAAATAATGCTCTCATGTTTTCAGTGACTGCGATAAAAAAAATTCTTATACTGAAATTAGTAATTTCTGTACTGCTGTAGAGTTCAGCTGAAGGAATAGGAACTCACACTTGAGTTATTTGTCTGCTCTCATGATTTCCTCTCAATATTGTGATTCTGTCTCTATAACGTACTTTTAAAGCCACTAACAACGACACCGTCTCCACTGAGTAGTAGCCACGGTCTGCAGAAAAAACCCATAGTCAACTCAACAGTGGTATGGAAACAAATAAAATTATCAAAAGCAATATAAAGTTTAGATATAAAGACAGGAAGCTTCCCTAGTACCTTGACAGGTTAACTGGAAAGATAACATTTCCTGAAACACGTCTAACATTGCACAGAACTAGGATGCAACACATAAAAAATTACAGGAAAGCTTAATTGAATCACGTCCTGTTTGTGTGTATGCCCATATGCTCATGCTAGTGAGTAGTGACCTAGGTCCATAGAAATTGCAGACATAACAAGCATGTTTTGAAGACAAGGCTCTTGTGAATTCATCATAGCTATTCAAGAATGCTTTACGTGTACAATCAGTGTGAGCAACAGTGTAGTGTACAATCAGTAGTGAACACACATCTCTTTCGAAAAGAAAAAAAAAGTAGAGAACACACATCTATGCCATAAAATTAAAAAGATCCACGCTTTGAACTTCTTATACACAGTAACCAGAAACTCTCTAATTGCTAATCTGCAGAAGTTTTTTAAGTCACTTAACAGATACCAAATGGACTAATCCATAACATGATAACGCTTGAAAGATATTTTTTTTTATCTATGAAGCAACAGTGAGTAAGCCAAAATCAGCTTGAACAATCCATGTAGCATCAATAACCCCATCCATTTATCCATAATCAGCTTGAGCAACTCAGTTCCGAAGCACGATCTATTGAAATTAATACTCCCAACTAATAACAGTCTCCAGAGAACCAGATCGAACCACCATGCAAATCAACAGATCGACCGGAGCCAAGAACGAGTGGTGAGGAACTAGGATAGGCAGGGCGGACTGACCGACGTAGTCGCCCATAAAGAGGTAGTTGGTGTCGGGCGCGTTGCCGCCGATGCGGAAGAGCTCGATGAGGTCGTAGAACTGGCCGTGGATGTCGCCGCAGACAGTGACGGGGCAGCGCACGGGCTGCACGTTCCACTCCTCCATGAGGATCGCCTTGGCCTGCTCGCATAGCGCCTTGACCTCCGCCTCCGGCAGGAACTTGCAATCCCGCAGCTGCGAGATCTGACGGTCCAGATCCGCGTGCGACGGCATCGCCGCTGCCACTCCGCTCTGGCGCTCTGCCTCAAACCTCCCCTTCCCTCCGCCTTACCGAGTTCCCTCCGCCGCCGCCGCCGCCCCAGCCAGCACAGCCGGCGAGGAGGGGAAGGAGGAGCGCGGGACCCAGCAAGCCCGCCGGCGAGGAGGGGCGCCGGGGCGCGGGGGGTGGACGGGATCGAAGAGGACGGAGGTGGGGGGCGAGGAGGAAACTAGGTAAGAGTGCTATGCCTCCATCTGCCCTCTCGCTTCGGGTGTTTGTTCACGGATGGGAGGAGCTTTTCTTTTTAATTAATTTTTGTTTTCCTCGCTGTCTTGGTATTTGTTTTCGATTTGGCTTTCGGCTTTTTTTTTTTTTTGGTTTGGTGATTTAGTCCCTGGTCAGAGTAGTTTTATGTATTGTTTTATGAAAGAAAAGGCAAGGCGGCGTACTTTCCAGGTGGGGGATTAGAATGTTTCGTGGTGGGAATGTCTGGTGCGTTCTTCTATGATTGTTTGAATTTGGACGAATTCATTTAACCTACCTCCTATTTAGGGTTACTAGTATTTTTGAAAACCCTAAAGTTTTGACCTGAATTATTATTTTAAGAAAAGTTGGGATACTTTTGCTTTTCTGCAATAATGCATCCCTAAGTTCCACGTAACACCCTTTAGCTATACCAAAATTATTTAATCGACCATCTAAAAAATCAGTGTGTTCTTATTTCTACTACCCAAATAGTCATATGTTTGGTTAGATGACACTAGAACAAGGTGAGATATCTCTCTAATTTCGGCACATAAAGGATGAGACGATCTCTAAGAGGAGATAAACCTCTCAAATGATAGGTATCTCTCAAGTCTTAATGTCATTGGGCACACGTGCTTAGCTATGACACTCTGCTAGCTAAGTTTGCTTCATCCATGTGGGCATATGGTCCACTTGCTCCGCTAGTCAGACTTGCGTCACTTCCGTGGATGTCGGGCAAACATGTCCATCCAAGCTCGCTCTATCCCCTCCCCCAACGACCCTTGCTTCATGTCACACCCCAAAATTTAGTTTAGGTTTTAAATAGAAAACACTAAATAAAATAATAAACTATTGTTTTTTTAGATAAATGCAACAAACACCCAATAACTTATGCAGGGATTTTGGTTAGGTCCATTCATTGCATGTCCATATCTCTTGTTTAGCCTTTGGATTGAACTTCGGCGACCATAAATTGTTTAATTGGTTACCGCAGGTCAATAATATTTGTTTATCTCTTACATTTGACATGGCATGTGGAGTCAGCAACTAGCATGGTATAAAAATTGGAGTCTCATATTTATCCCCTGTCTGTGTTGCCACCTGTCCACCCCTCAACACATGGCATCTGTGCCTTCTTTGCTTCAACTTATCACCACCATTATTCTCAATCACTGAGCTCTCACTACCACGCCTAGCATTTATGCCTCTACTCTATCTCTGCTCTAGTGCTCGCCACCATCATTACCGTTCACCAAGCTTCCACTACTGTCATTGTTCCTCGCCTTGTGCTTCATCTCAGCTTTTCTAGCCCTTTCGCTCGTTGGACACATGCAAAACCGTGTCAGATCTCCTAGCTATCATACTACAATTGTCATGGTCAAGCTCACGGGCGCCACTGTTACCGTTAGTGTAGGTCATCACTGCTTCAACTATTGTGCGATTGAGCCCATTGTTGTCCCTTCGTCCCCTCACACGCGCATTCTGGTCAAGCATGAGTAGAGACCCAATCTGTCCTTCGAAGTACGTTCGGCTTTGAGCCAACGTGAAGCGCTCCACTTACCCAACCTGCAGTAGGTCAAATGTCTCGGCTCAGTGCCAACACGTCGCTTGATGCCCTACCCCTATCGAAGGGTTTGGTAGTAGGAGTCATTGGCTCAAGATGCACATTGTGACTTCGAAGCGTTCTGCATGGCCAGGCTAAATACCGCTAGTGAGTCTGTCATGCTGAAAGGTCCTAATATGACTAGAGGGGGGGTGAATAGCCTATTTAAAAATTCTACAAACTCACTAGAGCAAGAGATTAGTAAATAACAAAGCGAAGCTTTTTGCTCTAGCTCTAATAGGGTGATTTCAAGCCACCTATCCAACAATTCTAGTTGATATGAACACTGGGCACACAAGAGCTATGACACTACACGCTACACTAGAGAACTATGCTACACAAGACAAAGTAAGCAACTAGACTAATTACACTACTTTGCGGTAAGTAAATGAAGATGATGAGATATTTATACCACTGTGTGGGAGATGAACCAATCACCAATATATGAACAATTAATCACCGGGAGAATGTCAATCAAACACAATTAAGACACCGATTTTTTCTCCCGAGGTTCACGTGCTTGCCGGCACGCTACGTCCCCGTTGTGTCGACCGACACTTGGTGGTTCGGCGGCTAAGAGGTGTAGCACGAACCTCATCCTCACTAGGACACCGCAAGAACCGACCCACAAGTGAGGTAACTCATTGACACGAGCAATCCACTAGAGTGGCTTTTGGCATTCCGCTGGGGAATAAGCCCAAGAACCCCTCACAAATATCACCTTAATTAGGGGTGGACACAATCACCAAATCCCCTCACTAATCAACAAATCCACAACCGTCTAGGTGACGGCAATCACCAAAAGTAATAATAAATCTACAATTGCAATCACCACCTAGTGCCACAAGAATGAAATCACAAAAGCACAACACTAGGGTTTCCCCAAATCCTCTCACCAATGAGCACCAAGCTATGGAGATGGAGAGGAGAGGAAGGAGATGCTCTTGAAGCTCTCAGATCTGTCACTTGAGCTCAATCTCTCACTTGAATGGAGCACAAATCTTAGAGAGTGAGAGAGGAGGAAGGGAGAGCTTTCTCTACTCTTTAGAAGAGCCACCGGAAGTCAAAAATGTGTTCTATTCGAGTTGCCCCGTCAGAAACGAAGGAAACGAGTACTTATAGTGTGGCACCGGAAGTTCCCGTGCCTGGGACCAGAACTTCCGGTCCAAGCATATCTGACCGTTGGAGACTCGATCCAAGCAGATCTGACCATTGGAGACTAAGCAGATCTGACAGTTGTGGAGGCTCGGACCCACCGGAACTTCCACCAAAACTTCCGGTCAAAGATCGGAAATGAATCCTAACACGTGACGACATGCGCAAAGGTTCCTATGCGGACTTCCGTTCATGGACCGGAACTTCTGGTCATGGACCGGAACTTCCGGTCAAACGCCGGAAGTGTTTTCTCAAACGCGAACGCACCTCTCAGTCTCTCACAGCCCAACCGGAACTTCCTCCACCGAAACTTCCACCGGAACTTCCGGTCCTATATTCTCAGCACCATCTCAAAACTTGTTAGGATGCTAACTTCTAGCTCCGAACTCCGAATTCAATGATCTTGGACATTTCGGAAAGCTTACTCAGAGGGCTATACAATCCATATGGATACTTAATCCAAGTCAAAATAGATCAAAGCAGCATTTCAATCTAAAAGTCATCCTAATGTCCGGAGAAC
>Ga0182004_10001636_pt1 | contig 16695 bp, 3 predicted proteins | sample Sormic07211540_1_FD_120479 | JGI IMG/M metagenome (GOLD analysis project Ga0182004, IMG submission 120479) | Endophyte microbial communities from Sorghum bicolor roots, Mead, Nebraska, USA - 072115-40_1 MetaG | ecosystem: Host-associated > Plants > Roots > Unclassified | place: USA: Nebraska...
AGAAAGGTTATATATATATATATATATATATATATATATATATATATATATATATATATATATATATATATATAGACACACACACATACTTGTGAGACGGGTGGGACGTAGGTGACGAAGAAGTCGCCCCACGCACAGGGCTCGAAGGCGCCGACGGTGGCGACCGTCAGCCCAGCGCCGCCGCCGGTCTCGAGGCTCGCAGGAGGAGGAGCTGCAGCAACAGTGATCGGAGCCATGACACTGATGCGTGAGTGAAGCCGCGTGTATGTGTCTCGTGCAGCAAGTTCGTCGATCAGCAGCTGGCTGGCTGCTGGCTCGCTAGCTCTGCTTGCACTTGCATGCATATGCACTGCTTACTCTACTCTCTATTTGGCATATTTATACAGAGCGATCGAGCAACACATGAGTGGGGACGATGCTTACTATAATAGAGGTATGGCGATATGGCTTTGCTGACGCAGGAACGAATCCAAGCAAATGATAAAATAAAACCTCGTGTGGTTCACGTGTGCTTTGTAGTATTCTATAAGTCGTATGGGTGCATTATTGCGCCCCCATTCTCCGAAGGAATTTCTGCACGAGCTCAAATTAAGCTTATGATAATTGATTTGTAGATTAATTAATTAATAAGTACATAATATAACGCGGGGTATATCCCTTGATCTCTCATCTTCCTGATCTAGTGCTCCATTTCCTAAAAGTTTCTTCTTAGACCATTTTCCCACCACGTTCCACAAATTCTCACACCAACCATATCGACACTATATACTTCATCTCTCTTCATTTGTCCTCCGATTATGTAGGGTTCATGTTTATAATCAGGCATTATATTCAGATCCTGCATCTGTACACAGTACGCGTGTACATTATTATCGACACTATACTTCATCTCTCTCTTTATTTGTCCTCTGATCATGTAGGATTTAAGTTTATAACAGGCATTATATTCTGATCATGTGTATGCACACGCGTGTTCTTAGCAGTGTCTCCAAACCCTCGATAAACCTCACTAATAAGAGCTCCAAGCTACCGCCGCTATCAGGGCAACTTGCCTCCATTGACCAAATTTTCACTATATATGCATTATCTATGATAAAAGTTTACGCACCCATAAAGTAAGTGTATGCCTTTCAATTCTGGCCTAGGGGCCTCTCCTTTCTCTCCTATGAGGCTACCAAAGGGCAAGAAGTAAAGAGGGTACATCCCTCATTTATAGTTAAGTAGTTCTTTTAGGTTTAGTTTTACTACTATAGATATATCATCACAATTAGGTCTCAAATCCCATCACCATCGACGATTTTGCTCGGCTGCGGTGAAAGTGGCCTGTGAAAATGAATATAATCATGGACAATTTGCAAATCAGTGGCGAGAGGCAAATAAAGTTTAAAGAATCTCATGTGGCCACAATCGGCATCCTCGCATGTGCCATCCTCATCATGGTCCTCACCCGCATAGTGGCTATCCTTGCCCTAGTTGCTCACCGCCACAACTAACCCTGGTCGTTCATTCAGACCCGAACCGAACCGATTTGTTCTTTGGTTGACAAATTCGATTATCAGAAATTAGAGACCGATCAGTCAGTTTAAAAAGCCATGGCCGAGCAAATTTGGTCTCAGTTAGTTAAATTCGGTCTCGATCATGACCGAGCTAACTAGACTAGAGTAGTAACCATAAAACAACAAGATTTATAGCAAATTTTAGCAACACGTTTTTCTATTTGAAGGCAAAAAACACAACACAATTGATGTAGCCGTAGCAGACTTCACCAGATCCAGCGGGCAGTGATCACGCTGGCCTCCGACGGCGACCGTCCTAGGTCGACGGTGGTTGAGGTATTGATGTGTCTACGGCTGGTCGCTGAGCCGCCGACCTAGCGACCCATGCCCAAGCGGCTAGGCACCCCTTGCCAGCAGCCGCAGACCGTTGGGTGCAAGGCACGGGCCGTGCGGCGGACCAACGACCGAGTGCACACCTCGCCGCCTCAGCCTCGCACCGACGTGCCGTCACCAAATGTGGTCGGGAGTCGAGCGGTGGAGGCGGAGGCTCTGGGCCTGGAGAGAGTCAAAGAGAAATTGGGAGAGAGACTAGAGGGAGGCTTTATATATCTAGGGTTTATATATATGGGTTGGGCTTCTTTTGCTAGGTCTTTTGGCTTATACAACAGTAAAGTTCGTTTTTTTTTCAATCAGTTCGGGTAACTGACACAAAGAACCTAACTAATAACCATAAAACATCGGTTAGTAGAAACTGAGGACCAATCTAATGATCGAAAAAATTGGTCTTGATCAGTTCAGTGTCAGTCTCAGTTACTTTGGTTCGGTCATCAATTAATTACGTCTAGTGTTAGCCAAAACGGGAGAGAGGTCGCCCTTGACCCCATGTCCATGCAGATCTGCCTCGAGAGGGGGCAGGGAGCGGGCTCCCACCGTCTAGCCGATTATCATGCCATGCGCTGACAGCGGTGAGAGAGGGAAAGGGGGCCTATAGGGAGAGAGATAGAGAGTGGTGGTCGGGAGGGAGTGCCAATAACGAAGAGAAATAGAGAGAGATATATAATTTGGTGGCAATTTTTCAGTTCAAAATATAATCTGACATTAATAAACAATGTCTGCTCTAAATTTTAGCCCTATATATAATGTCACGAGAGTGAACGCACAGTATGGAAAATATATTTTTTTAAAAAAAACAGCTGCCCTGTACCAGCCGCAAGAGTGAAGGCACCATATGAAAAATAAACTTTTAAAAAGAAAAGCGCCGCGCTAGCTCTTTAGGAGTAACCCCAGTAATTTATTAAATATAGTTGGCATCCTAGGATTTTTGTCAAAACTATAAAAAACAGCCTACAACAAATTGGCAAAATTATTTGGTAAATTTATGAGTTTGACAAAATTACTTCTTCACTTGGCAAATATGTAAGTCCTCTATCACTTGGCATCATGTGTATCCCAATTTGCCAACTAATTTTGTCAACTTGTTTGAAGCTCAATTTATAATTTTGTTAAAAATTCTAGGATGCCAAGTTCTTTTGGCTAGCCCAAATAGCAAACTATTAGAGAAGACTTTTTTTTATTTGGTGTTTGGTTTTGAGATTTATAAATCTATTGATTTACCAAATAAATTTTAACCTGCTCTACATTACCACGTTCGCACGAGGACACGACACAACCCACCGAGCATGCGGGCCGCACCATGCGGGCACCATCAGTTTGCTCGAAGCTTTCCCACCTAGCTTGCCAACTCATTTTGGGCGCTCCCCACTCGGCAAGCCGTCGGCACTCGGCAGAACACGTGTTTTTCATGTCGGCGTGTTTGGACAGCTCCTAACAGTTCGAGATTCACCAAATCAGTTCGTCCCCACTTCTAGTTATTTTTCCAAGTCAGTTCCATATCTAGGTTTTTTTTTAGCAAATCACTCTTAGGTCCATCAAAACACATAGTATAAGGTACAGTAAGATCCACGTTTTTTCTGCAACGTGCTACTCCACCAAAACCCTGGGGTAATTAGCGAATGATCACTGATTTTAAATGCAACGAAGGATGGGGACGTGGGTTCCGCGTACGGGTGGACGGCGGCGAGCCATCAGAGCAGCTACAATAAGCCATGTGAGCTTGGCTAATAACCAAGACAACTCAGCAAAGTCTAATGTGGAAGAGAGAGAATAGGAGAGAGAGGGTGATGGTCGACGCATTTGTCGACCAGCTCGTCACGAGCTCCAAGACTGCATGTATAGATGGCCATCGGGCCGTGCCGGCCCGGCCCGGCGGCCCGGCGTGCCGTGCCTGCCCCGGGCCTCACTGTGCCGTCGTGCCGGCCGGGCCGTGCCATCACTGTGCCTCGTGCCGGGGGTATAGCCCAAGGCACGGCCAACGGGCTGTCGGACCGGCCCGAAGGCACGGCGGGCCACCGGGCCAAGGTCGTGCTAGGCTAGTAGCAGGCCTATATTTTCTTTTTTTGTTTAGAATTAGCAGGCTACATTTATTAACAGGCCAATTAGGATGGATGGATGTGCCAACAGACCTACATTTTCTTTTTTAAAATTAGAAAAGCTATATTTTTTACTGGGCCATTAAGCACCGGGCCATCGGGCCGTGCCTGAGCCGTGCCACGGGCCACGGTGGCGGCCCAGGCACGGCCCGGTGCCTCGGGCCGGGCCAAAATGTCGGGCCGCGGGCCACGGGCTGCATGGCCAACTATAGCTGCATGTGAGGTTGCATGCGTGGTCCTGTCCTCCTTGCCAATGGGAGCATAGATGGAGGGAGGTAGTGGCGGGTCCCACGCTATTAAAAATAGTCTTGGAATCCGTGAAGAGCCATGGTTGTTATATATATTGTCTACAAAACTAGTCTACATATGACATGGCTTGGCTATTAGACAAGCTTATTGGCCTTGCTCTGATCTAGCGCGGCCACAACAAAGGGGCAATGTACAGTAAAGAAGAGTGATGACGGTGAAGAAGACTCGCAACCTGCGAAGAAAAAATAGAACAAACTGGTCATTTTCCATTTATTAGTAGCAGTGGTGGATAATTTCTTCCATCTCTATAAAACTTGGATGTTTGATGGAGCACCCCTTCAAGGGCATATCCATCGTTTTTGTGGAGCAATTTTGCGGGTGGAGCTACTGGTGAAAGCGTTTTGCTGGAAAAAAAAAATCGAAGCTGTTTTTATGGTTTTGGAACGGCGTGGAACTCTGCCAAAGAAATCTCAGTTCCTAATACTCCGATCCATTGAAAAGATATGAAGTATTAGTGAAGCAAGAGGGGAAAAAAAGGCCACCCCACAAGTTACTAGTACTACTACTACTACGGTACTGGAGTACTTGCGTCAGTTACGTTGTTGATCTCGCGTTGCATCCATACCGGGCCAGTAATGAGACGGTGGTGGGCCTCCTTGTAGCGCCCGGCGCGGTCTCTGTCTCGTTCTCTCCTGCAGGCACAGGCACAGGCCACTGGAGCAGGCCGCGGTTGGCACAGGCACTTGGGCTCCGCTGCGTCCCCCAGAAAAAAGCTCCTCAAGACCTTGGGGCCGTGTGCGCGAACGAATGCGGCCCGGCGGAACAGAGGCGCACGTCATCCAGCAACTTTCCGCCGCGCGATGCTGCTGCCGTCGCGCGCGGCGCCGTGGTGTGGCGTGTTGGCACGGCGGTGCAGCGGTCACGGAATCAGGCTCCAGTGCTCCACGTCCCGCTGTGGACCGTGTGTGGATGAGGAGAGGAACAGGTCAAGTCTGAGAACGAACCCAAACGTACGGTGCCCGTGCAGATGCCGGTTTGCTTGCACGCCAACGCCGATGCGCTGGCGGACGACGTAGACCGTCATCCGGGTGCCCCTGGCACGTTTTATCCCCCCACGCAGCGCATGGATATGCCTGGGTGGTGGACAAGGACGTGTCAGTCTGTTTTCTGTCCTCGATTCAATATATCTTCGATGCTGTGCGGACGTAGTCGCCTGCCTGTTGCTTGCTCCGCTGCAGCATTCACAGATTCGCGTTTGGCTTTCTGGAAACCCAAAAGGGGAGTATATAAAAAGAGGGGGTCCTTTGATTTATCCTCAACAAATTTCCAAAGCACGTGACGTTTATTGTAGTAGCAGTATTAAGGCTGTCTCCAATGGGAGACCTATTTGGGAACCCAAACCCAAAATGGGTCTCCAACACAATACCTATAGCCTCCAACAGAGTACCCATACTGGGTATTAAGAGAGGCATAACCCAAATTTGGGTATCCTCTCTCCTTGAGACCTATTTGCAGATAGTGTTGTCTTTTAGGTCTTGTTGTTGGAGAAGACTAAAAATAGGTATGGAACCTTTTACCTGTAGCGCTACCCAAATGACAAATGGGTATTGTATTTTGGGTAACAATTGTTGGAGATAGTCTAAGTAGCTTGAAGGAGAAGGGAGTATCAGCATGATTAAAAAAAAGCAACTTGCTTACTACATATGGATAATGCAATGCAGCAGCGATTGTATAGGGAATAAAAATAGGAACAATGAAAAACTAGAGTCTACTTTTAATGCTATAGTACTCATTGTAACTAGAAACAATAGGTGGACTACAGTTCCTCGCTGTGCTGGGTCCATTGACCATTGGTACGGAGTATAGTATCTCCCAAAGGCCATAGTCCACCTTGTAACTAGATTCCCCTTTTTTTTTATCCTTTTATCATATAATATGCAGATTGTTGTTGCTCATTTGTTTGTTCTCGCCGGTGCGTACTGCACAAGTACACGATACTATTTCTATACACCACCCTCCTTGAGATGCAGCATTACATTAGGCCTTGTTTAGATGCGAAATTTCGCTACTGTAGCACTTTCGTTTGTTTGTGGCAAATATTATCTAATTATGGACTAATTAGTATTAAAAGATTCATTTCGTGATTTACAGATAAACTGTGTAATTAGTTTTTGATTTCGTCTAAATTTAATACTTCATACATGTAGCGTAAGATTCGATGTGATGAAGAATCTTGAAAACTTTTTAGTTTTTGGGGTCAACAAGGCCTTAGTTGAATGGTTCCAATCACGTCGCCATTATCCCCCACGCCGGGACGCCAAGTCGTCACCAATCATGATCCCGTTTCTTGTCAGCTCTCCATACGCGAGTTGACTGTTGGCGCTAAGGCCTTGTTTAGTTCCCTAAAAATTTTTGTAAAATTTTTCAGATTGTCTGTCACATCGAATCTTTAGACTTATACATGAAGTATTAAATATAGATGAAAATAAAAACTAATTGCACGGTCCGTCGGAATTGACGAGACGAATAATCCTCCTTCGATCCATTCCGCAACAACAATCTCGGCAAGTTTCCCATGTCCCCATGTCCCAACTCCAGTTCTAGAGAGGAACGTGATTCCCCTCCATTTCTCCTCTCTTGCTTTCCTCGGGATCAGTGACCCTCTCTGAATCCGAGCTGGCGCCACCATGAAGTACAAGAAGAGCCGCGAGGCCACGCGCCTCGAGTCCAACGGCGACGGCGGCGGCGGCTCGCACAAAGGCGGTGGTGGTGATGTGCCGCCGAGCATCCAGCTGGACATCATGGAGCACCGTGCCGGCGGCGGCGGCGGGCTGGGCACCGGAGGTCCTGGCTCGGCGTCCTTCTTCGAGCCGTGGCGCGAGCCGACGCCTGGCAGCGGGAGCGGACACGGCAGCTCCGGAAGGCCGGCCGGCGGGCGGGAGCCGCCCGAGAAGCGGCTGACGCTGTTCGCGCTTCGGCTCGCCGTGCTCGAGAAGGCGGCGAGCGGGCTCGGGAAGCTCGACTTCGTGTGGGCAACCGTCGTGCTCCTCGGCGGGTTCGCCAGCACGCTCAGCATCACCGACTTCTGGTGCGTCACCGTGATCCTCGTCGGCGAGGGCGCGCGCGTCTTCAGCCGCAGCCACGAGCTGGAGTGGCAGCACCACGCCACGCAGACCTCCACCGCGGGTGGGGCGCTGCGCTCCAGCTCCCGCTTCTTCCGCCACATCGTGCGCGCCATCGTCGACCCTGCCGCCGCGGCCACCGGAGGAGGAGGCGGAGGCGGCGGCGGGCGCGGGCGCGCGCGCGACGACGACGCGCGCGCCAGGGCCGCGCTGTTCCAGCGCCAGATCGTCGCCTTCATGAGGCAGCGCGCGTGGCACGCGCCGGACGTGTCGCTGCTCCCTTACACCGGCTGGGTCTTCGTCTCCAGGAAGATCGGCAGGCTGCTCAACTGGCTGCAGGTGCTCTCCGCGCTCGCCTGCGTCGCGCTCTCGGTGATCCGCCTCTGGAAGCACGACTTCGGCGGCGCCGACAGCCGCAACATGAGGCCGGCGCTCCTGCTCTTCTACACGCTGGCGCTCCTGGAGGCGTCGCTCTTCCTGTTCGAGAAGGCGTACTGGACGTGGAAGGTCTCCGTCTGCAAGCTGCTCCACCAGGTGAGCGACGAGTGCGAGCTGGGCGCGTACGGGCTCGTCTCCCTCAAGCGCTTCTTCTACGACGCCTACTCGCGGTGCATCGCCGGGAGCATCTTCGACGGCATCAAGATGGACCTCGTCACCTTCGCCGAGGAGCTCGTCCTCTCCGACTTCCTCGACGAGCAGCTCATCGGCGTGCGCATCCTGCAGCAGTTCGCCAACAGCGAGCGCTCCGCCAGCGACACGCTGCGCAAGGTCGGCACCACGCCGAGGTCCATCGAGAGGCTCGTCGAGATGCTCAACTGGAAGCGCCCCGAAGAGGAGGAGGTGCGACGGTGCGCCGCCGAGATCGTGTCCAAGCTCGCCGGAAAGAGTCAGAACGCGCTCCGGGTGTCCGGCATCCCTGGGTCCATCGAGTCCGTCACGTCCCTGCTCTACACCGGCAGGGGTCCGCCCGTGTCCGGAATGCACCCGCGGCTGCCGGGCGCTCCCGCCGACGCCGACCACGGGGCCTCACCGGCGAGCCGCGGCTACGACCACCTGCCGTTCAACCTGCTGGGCCTGCTCATCCTCAAGAGGCTCGCCAGGGACCACGACAACTGCGGCAAGATCGGGAACGCGCGAGGCCTGCTCGCCAAGGTCATCAACTTCACGCAGGCGTCGCCGGTTCTTCTCCGGAACCCGCACGTGATCGACTCGCAGGTGAGCGCCGTGAAGCGCGCGCTCAAGGTGGTCAAGATGCTCGTCTCCACGACGGGGAACACCGGGAAGGCGCTCCGGGAGAGCGTCGCCGAGAACGTGTTCACGGTGAGCAACCTGCGCGACATCCTGCGGTACGGGCAGCAGCACAGGGAGCTGCAGAAGCTCGCCACGGACGTGCTCACTGGGCTGGCCATGGAAGACAGCGGCAAGGAGGCCATCGTGGCCACCGGAGGCGTCGTCAAGCTGCTGCTGTCGATGTTCTTCGATTCCCAGGAGACGGAGCTCGGCTGCGAGGCCGGCGAAGCGCTGGCGATGCTGGCGCTGGAGAGCGAGGCCGGCTGCGCCGCGATCCTCAGGCGCGCCGACGTGATGGACCAGCTCGTGTCGGCGTTGCAGGACGGCGACGCGCGGCGCCTGAACGCGGCGAGGGTGCTGCGGAACCTGTGCGCGTACTCGGGGCAACAGCAGAGGGAGGAGCGGCTGCGCCTGGTGACCACGGCCCTGCCGGCGGTGCTGAACGCCACCATGGTGCACAGAGATAAAATACTCGAGGTGTCCGTCGGCCTGACGACGGAGATCTGCAGGTTCATCGACGGCGAGCGGTTTGCCGGCGAGCTGCGCCGCGCCGGCGTGGCGGACGAACGGGCATACGTGGAGCGGCTGGCGAGCATCCTGCGGCAGTACAGGTATCCGGAGATCAGGGTCCCGCGAATGCGACGCTTCGTGGTGCAGCAGGTCATCTGGCTGATGACGAATTCGGGCGGCCGCGGCGACGACGGCGGCGGGTACGTTGAGCTCCTCAGGGAGGTGGGCATGCAGCGGCTGCTAGAGTCTGTCGCCGACACCACGTCGGAGCTGGAGTGCTACCACGTTTTCTCGGGAAGCGTGGGCATCAGCAAGCACCGTGAGAGCTTCTCCGACATCGTGGACTCCGCGCTGGTGCTCATCGCCGGCAGCGGCGATAGAGCCCGAGATGAAGACTGAAAGGTTGCATGGAAATTCATAATGGGCAGCTAAGTGTGCACTTCTTTTTTTTTTTGTTTCTTTTACATCCAAATTCACAGAGTGTAAAAAGAATCTGAAGAAGTATGAAAATTACAAGGGGATACCGTAGAATTTAAAGTTTTGTACAGAGAGAGACTCGCATGCTACTAAACGAGGATTGTTTCATCAAGTAGCGAATAAATACAAATCCGTCCAATTTGCACAGTTAAAAGCAACTCCAATAGAGTTGATAAAAATGGATGGATAAACTCATAATTTTGTCAACCTCTAAAATAGAAACTCCGCAAAAAAACACAAAACTCCAACAACCTTTTTCAGTAGGATGAGGCGAATGGCTAGCGGCATATGCAAGCTATATCTACTCTCTCTTTTTTTCTAAAATAGGCTAATATAGATTACGCAGTATGGATAGCTCTTCTGTTGGAATTGCACAGAGGTGCTATATTTTAGGTGTTTAAATGTTTACAAATTTTAAGAAAAAAATCTTATACGATTAATTAGTACAACTAAAAAGTAACTCACAAGAGATAATTCATATTTTTTTCTATGACCAAACAATAAAATCAATTGCATCTTACCAATAGAACAACCAAAAAAATTAGACACCTAAGATATAGAAGAAATGATTAGATAAAAAAAATCCACAGTTCATATACCTATGTACTGCATCAGTGGCCTTGGACTTGTTCTTCTTGATCATAGATGAATCCCTTATACACATGTGTTGAGAGCATTTCGTAACCTCTTCATGAGCAAGGCATGACCTCTATCCTCTCCCCCTTCATTGCTTGAATCTTCACCTGAGCTTGATGACGGGATGACAATAATATTCTTGGCCTTTTTTCTTAGTATTTTTCCTTGTCTTAACCGCAAAGGTAAGATCCTTGCATGGGTGCCTCTTTAGTTTCTCCATGGACTGACATCTCATGGCCCTGAATCTTGTTTACAAGCTCATACACCTCCAATTTATCAAAGCCCTTCCCATGAAGACCGCAAACCACACTGTCATACTTGGGCTTGTGGAGAGTAATGAGTATCCTCTGGTTTCTCCGGTTGTGAGCTGCACAAGACAAGAGAGTTTATCTCCTCATTAGGAACATTTAAGCTAGTATACATGTATTGTAAAGTTCTTTTGGGGGCATCTTGAAGGAGTCAAGCTCGGTCTTAAGCACATGATATCGGTCATTGAGAATGGTGGTGATGCCTTCATTGATGTTGATGAGCACTTGCCAAACATCATGCGCCAAGTCCCAACTAGGATCTTATCGAAGGTTTGCTCAATCTTCAAAGATAGCATTCTTAGCACGAGCGTTCAACTTGTTTTGCTTGGCATTCATGGATGTGTCAAACATGGTGGAAGCCACTCTCCAAATGTCAGGGGATGGACTTCAAGGTAAGCAAACATTCAGGGGCTTTGCTGTGGTACACTCAAATGACTGTGAGCCGTTCATTTGATTAGATCAGAGGGCTAGAATCATCTTTACTTCCTAAGAGGTAATAGATAAAATAAGTAAAGTTTCAGATAAGAAGATCTTTTTTAGATCTAATTGATGCATGCATGATCTATTAGATATGATGAATATTTTTATTTTTGCAACTTTGAAATTTAAGAATAAACTAATTACTTTTTGATGCACTTGTTACTTAGGAACGCAATATAACATGTGTATACATATATGCCCAACTTACATGCAAATATACGTATATGAAACTTTACTATAGTTACATGTTTATATTAGAAGATCCTCTCAATTATGTATGTAATATGGTTAGTTTTTAATTTATAATAAAATGTCATCAAGCTTTATACACGATGAACTCACTAAAAATCTATTTCTAGTATCCTGTTGTTATTGGTGTACAGTTTTTGACCTTATGATAGGTTTATACACATCATGACACGAGAGTGGTGATAGTTGTCATTTTAGTTTAGCCATGGGAACAAAAAAAAAAGAAGGATATGACACAATCGCACAAAAGAAAAGATACAACCATGCGTAAGAACAAGGAAGGGGTTGCATGCCCATCTGTGTCCTCGCATGATTAGAGGGATTGGAGAGTATTTTCCTTTTTAAATTAATTAATTGATTTAAAAAATCTAAAAATCAATGGTTCAGATTTATTTGAGATATTACCTCCTAAGAAGTAAAAAGTGTACCATAGCATTGCCCAACATTCAGAGTTTCGAATAAAGAAAGTCCCTCCCCTTGAACTTAGGTAGTGTGTTCCTATCGGAGCCATTCCTCGAGTTAGTGAAATCTAGAATACCAATTGTAAGGATCAAATGGTCGAAGAAAGGGAGTGAATTGGATTCTAAAAATTAACTCAACAACCTTAGTCTATGCAGAATCTATCCTTCAAGCACCTTGACAGTTTGACACCTAAGTTCTTCTACAAAATCAATCTAAGAAGTTCTAATCAAGTCCTTAGAAAGTTTCACACATAGATGTAGGTCCTTGGTAACAAAAAGTTATCTAAGGTTAAGCATTTTATCGTGCTATTCTAGTTGTCACTTAAAGGAACTTGCACCAAACAAGAAAGGGAGAGAAGTAATGCAAAAAAAAAAAAACAAAGAGAGGCAAAAATACAATCAAAATTTTCCCTGTGGGCATCAGATTGTTAGCACAATCTTCTCCGGCCACATTGGAGCACCAAAGAGTCACCTAGCCAGGACTAGCTTGGTTACGCTCTGCTCGACCATTGAATGCCCCATCTCCACTCAAGAATGGTGGGTTTTAAACCATTAACACCAATTGGAGCCTCGTCAACAAGAACTACATCGAGGAAGGTACCAAAGTCCTCCTTAATACCATCTAGGTATTGAGAATAGTCAAGAGTAATAAGTCTTCGCCTCCAGCTCAAAGAAAGCCAACCTAACAACACGAGTGGTGCTCAAGGCTAGCTCCCAATTCTCTCTTTTTTCTTTTGGTTTGGGATGTCTCTTCAAAGGCTTCACTATCCTCTCTATAAGTGCTGGCAATGACAGGGTGGAAGAACAGTTCCAATGAGCTAGAGATTGCACTTATCTTGAAACTGAAAACGCTGCTATAGCCGTTTAAAAATGCTGGCAGAGTGGCAGACGTAATCATCATCGTATAATTAGGCGACATCCATCACTGGAAAGATCTTTCATCAGATATTCAGAATAACCTTCCTTTTTTTTTGAGGGGATCAGGAGGGGTTGCCCCTACTGTTACTTTATTAAAAATTTAAACAAATGTTATTGTCCACAGTTTTCAGTCTTTCCTTCCACAGTTTTCTTTCATTGTTTTTTCCCCCTAAACTACCAGATTGTTATTGTCCATTTGTTCGCAATCTTGAATTGTTCCAAATTTGCAATCACGTCGCCACGATTTTCACAGGCCAAGACACAAGACGTCACCGTTTATGAGCTCCTTCTCGTCAGCTCCCTCCTCCTGCGCGACTTGACTGTTCACGCTAAATCCTTGCTGAATTGCGCTCCAAGAACTGTCGACTCCTCGCGGAACTTTCCATGTCCAAACCTACAAAAAAAAAATCGTCATATAGATCGAGCGGCGTCTCCATCCCCTTTCGAATTCATGCGCGCTCTATTTGACGCGGCAGCTGCTCCATTTCTTGCCTTCCTTTGCTTGGAATAGCCGGGGAGCCTGATGCATACACGTCGGGCGCCATGAAGTACCGGAACGGCCGCGACTCCAACGGCGACAAGTCACAGAAAGGCGGCGGCGATGTGCCACTAAGCATCAAGCTTGACATCCCTGTTCACCCCGGCGGCTGCGGCGGCGGGTCGGCGCCCTTCTCCGAGCTGTGGACACCGACGCCGGGAAGCGGAAGTGTCCGCAGTGGCAGCAGCGCTAGTTATGGTAGGAGCGACCCGCCGGAGAAGCAGCTCACGCTGTTGGCGCTCCGTCTGGCCATCCTCGAGAAGGCGGCGAGCGGGCTCGGGAAGCTCGACTTCGTGTGGGCCACCGTCGTGCTTCTCGGCGGTTTCGTGGGCAGCCTCAACATCACCGACTTCTGGTGCATCACCGTGATCCTCGTCGGCGAGGGCGCGCGCGTCTTCAGCCGCAGCCACGAGCTGGAGTGGCAGCACCACGCCACGGAGACCTCCACCGCTGGCGGCGCGCTCCGCTCCAGCTCCCGGTTCTTTTGCCGCATCCTGTACGCCCTCGTCGACCATACCGGCGGCGGCCGCGACGAACAGGAGCCGCATCAGCACGCCACGCAAACCACCGACGCTGGCGGCCTGCTGCGCGCTAGCTCCAGGTTCTTCCGCCGCGTCGTGCACTCCCTGGTCCAGCCGGCAGCGGACGGTGCAGATGTCAGCGGCGGCGACGCGACGACGTCGGCGAGGTTCCAGAGCCAGATCGTGGCCGCCATGAAGAAGCGCACGGGGCACGCGCCGAATGGTGTGTCGCTGCTCCCCTACACCGGCCAGGTGTTCACCTCCAGAAACATCGGCCGGTTGCTCAACTGGCTGCAGGTGCTCTCGGCGTTGGCCTGCGTCGCGCTCTCGCTGATGCGCCTCTGGAAGCACGACGACTTCGGCGGCGGCGGCAACATGAGGCCTGCGCTTTTGCTCTTCTACACCCTGGCGTTGCTGGAGGCGCTGCTCTTTCTTCTGGAAAAGGCCTACTGGGCATCCAAGTTCTCCTGCAAGCTGCTCCGGCAGGTGGGCAAGGACTGCCAGCTGGGCGCGTACGGCCAGGCGTCCCTGACGCGCTTCTTCTACGACGCCTACTCGCGGTGCGTCACTGGCAGCATCTTCGACGGCATCAAGATGGACCTCGTCACCTTCGCGGAGGAGCTCATCCAGTCCGATTTCCTGGACGAGCAGCTCATCGGCGTGCGCATCCTAGAGCAGTTCGCCGAGAAGGTGGACTCGGCGGGCGACACGCTGCGCAAGGTCGGCACTAGCCCCCGGTCCGTCGAGCGGCTCGTCGAGATGCTCAACTGGAAGCGCCCCGACGAGGTGGAGGTGCGCCAGTCTGCGGCGGGGGTCGTGTGCAAGCTCGCCGGCAAGCGCCAGAACGCGATACGCTTGTCCGCCATCCCGGGCGCCATCGAGTCCGTCATGTCCCTGCTCTACAGAGGCCGGAGCGCCGCCGTGTCCGGCATGCACCCGCAACCGAACGGCGGTGCTGCCGGTGAGGGTGAGCCCTTGCCAGGGCTTCGCGACTACGACTACCTGCCCTTCAACCTGCTGGGACTACGCATCCTCAAGAATCTCGCCAGAGACCAGGACAACTGCGGCAAGATCAGCAACACGCGCGGCCTGCTCGCCATGATCATCGATTTCACGCAGGAGTCCAAGGATCTCCTCCGCAACCAGCACGCAACCGACTCTCAGGTGCGCGCCGTGAAGCGCGCGCTCCAGGTGGTCAAGATGCTGGTGACCACGACGGGCAACACGGGCAGGGCGCTCCGGCAGGGCGTCGCGGAGTACGTGTTCGCGGTGAGCAACCTGCGTGGGATACTGCGGAACGGGCAGATGCACAGGGAGCTGCAGAAGCTGGCCATCGACGTCCTCACCGGGCTGGCCATGGACGACAGCGGGAAGGAAGCGATCATGGGCACCGGAGGGTTGGTCAAGCTTCTGCTCGAGCTATTCATCTGCGCCGAGGAGAGAGAGCTCGACCATGGGGCCGGCGAGGCGCTGGCGATGCTAGCGCTGGAGAGCGAGATGGGTTGCGCGGCGATACTCAAGCGAGCCGACGTGCTCCAGCTCGTCTCGGCGTTGCAGGACGGTGACGACGCCCGCCGCCTGAACGCGGCGAGGGTGCTGCGGAGCCTGTGCGCGTACTCGGGCCCGGAATACAGGGAGCGGCTGCGCGTGGTGACCAAGGCGCTGCCGGTGGTACTGGGTGTCACCATGACGAGGAGCGACCAGGTCCTGGAGGTGTGCGTCGGCCTGACGACGCAGATCTGCAGGTTCATCGGCGGCGAGCGATTCGCTGCCGAACTGCGCGGCGCCGGCGTGGAGGAGCGGGCGTATGTGCAGCGGCTGGCGGCAATCCTGCGGGAGAACGAGTACCCGAAGGTCAAGATCCCCCGGACGCGGCGGTTCGTGGTGCAGCAGGTCATCTGGTTGATGACGAGCTCGGGCGGCGGCGGATACATGGAGCTCCTGAGGGGAGTGGGGATGGAGGGCCTGCTCGAGTGCGTCGCTGATACCACGTCGGAGCTGGAGAGCTACCATGTCTTCTCCGGCAGTGTCGGTATTGGCAAGCACCGTGAGAGCTTCCCATGGATCGTGGACTCCGCGCTTGAGTTGATCAAAGGCGGCGGTGGCGAAGCTCAAGCTGAAGGGTGAAACGATTTATCAAGTGTAATATAGTCTTCCGAATTATATTAGAAATTCACAGTACATACGGATGATTGCAACTTGTGCGCCTAGGAACCTGAGTCCTGCGGACATCTCCTTGCTTGGTGCGTTTTCGCCAGGCAGCTTTGGGCAGTTCTCTTTCTGCCACTGGGACTGCCATCCTTGCTGCCGGCCGCCGAGGAACATGACCTCGCTGACTGGTGGCTTCGCAGCCGTCAGCATCTACAGGTGGATGGACGCGAGGCATTTGACTCATTGGTCCTTCTTGTCGCATGGAGCTTGTGGAAAGAGAGAAACTCCAGGGTGTTCCGGGGGGCCGCTTCAGCAGTTCAGGTCGTTGCCAGGAGTCTGGTGGCTGAGGCTGACGCCTGGTGTCTGGCGGGGTTCGCGCCGCTTCGGTTGTTCGTTGCTGCTTGGTCGCACATTCGCTAGTTTTTTTGTTGTACATTTGTGCTTCGGGCTTAGCTCTTGTTTCGCGTGGGCAGGTGTCAGTCTTTGACCCCTAGCCTCGCGCGTCGTTTTGTAAAACTAGGTCTTATGACCATCCTTTCCTCTTAATAAAATACGGGCCTATATGTGCCTGATCGAGAAAAAAAATGTAAAAGACAAGTAAAAAAAAGATGGTTTACAAGAGTAGACTGTATATAGCAGTGCCATGGTAGCATGCTATAGTTGCTGAATTCAATTAATTTATATTGTATATGTATATGTATATGTATATGTATATGTATATGTATATGTATATGTATATGTATATGTATATGTATATGTATATGTATATGTATATGTATATGTATATGTATATGTATATG
>Ga0182004_10001637_pt1 | contig 16692 bp, 12 predicted proteins | sample Sormic07211540_1_FD_120479 | JGI IMG/M metagenome (GOLD analysis project Ga0182004, IMG submission 120479) | Endophyte microbial communities from Sorghum bicolor roots, Mead, Nebraska, USA - 072115-40_1 MetaG | ecosystem: Host-associated > Plants > Roots > Unclassified | place: USA: Nebraska...
CAACATAATCTCTATTCTCTGATTTCTCCCTGCTAGTCTTACGGTAGTTTATCTGTTCTGCTGTCATATTGATTTGGGAAGGGATGTCTCTATTTTTCTTGTTTTCATGCATTGACTGCTGATGGCACAAAAATTCATATTATGCAGGACCTGACACCCAATCAACTTCAACAAGGTTAACATTGTGTTCCATTATTTGAGATGAATTCGGTTGTTACTTATTATATGAAATCCTATATTAAGACTCCCCATTTTAAATTTTGTCAGCTCTTAGCAAGACATTTTCAACTAAAAAGAGGAAAAGCAAGCTGCAGAAGGCATGGGATGGAACGAAAGTTGTTTACAATATAGCATCATGGAGCGCGACGGCTATTGGGTAAGTTACCCGTGCTAATAGGAGTAATACTGTTAGTAAATATGGATACAACTCCTGGGACATAATCGTTGTACAGAAATCCATAGACCACGTCAAGGAATGTTTGAATTCCTCTGGCCATTGCCTTATGTTTTGTTTCTGTAGAATATCAGAAGCATTTTGACAGAACTCCACGAGCATTTCAATGTAGCTATGCAAAATAGCATCTTGCAGACTAGGTTACAAATATCTTAAACTTAATTCCTTATAGTATGAGCAAGCTTCACTGCTCATTAGGCTGCTTGGCACTATACTTGACTGGCCGATACACTAGGACCCTTTAGATGGAATAGCCTTTCGTCCCAATGACAGAGGTACATCAGGGCAGCTGGGCATTATCACTCTGATGTGACCCTTTTAGTTTCTGAATTGGTGGAGATCAGATTCCAACAACTTAGATTGCTAGCATCAGCTTGATTATAGAATTGTATTTTAATACCTCTGTTTATCCAGGATGTGGGTACTTGTAACAGTATTTACATTGCGAACACTAACCCACATTTCATTTTGTAAGCACTTAAATTGTTGTATCATCGTCTAGGGAGATATAGTCATGTAGTGATAAAGTTTCCAATGAACCTGCAGCTGTTAAATAGCATTGCTATAGCCTTGTAACTTGTGCATACTAATTCTCTGTTGTCCTTGTACAGTATCTACCAAAATCCTGCGATTGTACAAGCAGCAACTGCAGCCTTCTGGACATCCTGTCGTGTAATATCAAAGTTTCTGTGAATTCATGGCTAGACGGTGCAAATATGCAAACATTGTGTGGCTGTGGCTTGGGCCTATGCTGAAGGCCTCCCTCTCCGTTTCCAAAGATCAAAGGGAAACAAAAAAAAAACTTCCTAAACTTTGTGGCATGCTTAGATTATGATGTAAATAGCCTGCAAGTTCGTTGATTGATTTAAACAGTAACATCATATGCTCAAAGCATTAAGCAACATCAGTTACCGGTGATGATTAATATAGGGCTGGTCAGTGGTATCTCGCATACACAGGTTGAGTGCACGCACCATCACCTATTTACCAGTACCATTTGTATCAGACCTTGAACAACTACTGTACATAAGCCCATGGGTTGCTTATCAGTCATCCCGCTTAACATTGGTGTATCAGTGTGATTGTAAATATTTCGATTCATTTGAATAAATTCACTCGCATTTGTTTCACCCGTACAATTTGTCGCTGTGGAAATATGCAATATTTGCTAAATTGCTACCAAAAATTCGTAGTATTGTTCATAACAGGTGATACATGTCATGGTTTAAAGTTTAATGCCCAGATTCATATATGAAAATGGCTCAACATGGATCTCGCAATCGAAACAGTGCAACTCAGGCTACAATGTACTCCCAGAAGAAGAATACAATTAGTAAAGAGAACGAGAAATTTTGTATAGGCCCTTGCAGGGACTGCATGGTCTGGAAACATGGGAGTTCAATGTTGTACGATGAGAGAATAGGCCAAGATACTCCCCTTTCTGAGTTCTTACAAATGTCTACTTGTAAATCAGAACAACTAATCATTAGTCTGATCACTGGGATTTATCCCTGTAGCTTCGCGCCCTGAACTTAAAAACAGCGCAATTGTAGACTGCAGTCATAGCTATGACGAATACTCCGACATACGTGCACACTGTTGCTGCGCAGACATAGAGGTACCTGTTGGTATTTAGGAATTTAAGTGGGTCAGCTAACAGTGAAATTGTATGTATATAGCATATAAAATAGAATATGCATATTCGATCCTGTAGAAAATATATTACGCGTTAACGGTTCTACAAGTAGGAACATCCTGGTGACTTCTACTGTTTATGCGCTTTCGAAGATGACAGGGGAATCAAGAACTAGGATGCCATTTTCACATCAAAATTTATCTTTCAACATATGATGCTTACCGAGGAACCATATCGTACATTTATAATATACAAAACTTGCACTCCATTCATAAAGGTTGTCATTCTAGTGCTGTTCCAAGTCAAGTATTTCTATCTTTGACCATCAATTCCTAGAAATTCATATAGTTTAAGTATGTGAATTTTATTTCTCATGGTGGACCAAAAAACATAAATAAATCTTAGAATGTTATAAACTATACAGATTTCTAGGAATTGATGGTCAATATGCTTGACTTAGGACAAAGCTATAATGAAAACCTTTTCGAACTGGAGTATTCTATGTAAAACGGATAAGTGACCAGAGGTTTATTTGTAAGACATTTATTCGATACTTACTTTGGTGAAAATACGCTCCAAACAAATAAGTGATTCCTCATGAGTAGCAAAACAATGGTGTATGAAGTCAACGCAAGAGAATTAATGAGCAAAGGAAACAAACATGGCAATGTGACCATTTTGTCTAGAATATAGCTCCATTTCAAGTGCCGTAGAGTAGAGATATCATCAATATCTTTCACCGATACATGAAGGACCAACCCAAGGTATAACATCAGAGGTGATGCATATGTTATCATAAACATCAGTATACCAGAAAGAACTGTGGAGTAACTTGAAATGCCCTGTCAAAATTCATCAGTCAAGTCAGAAGGAAATGGAGAAAAGGGGTCTTGAGGCATTCTTGGTTAAAACTTACAATGAATGCTCCAGCAACATCAATGCTGGCAAGGCTATTTGTATTCCCAAGACCAAAGTGACCAGCCATTCCCAAGAACTGCATTGCCACAACCTACACGGTTTATTGCCAACAGTAAGTCAAATAAAAATAACTATTTCCCTGATGCCACGAGTTTCAAAAATGGAAACATGATGCTGAGCGAGCAAAGATTACCAAGAATATGCAAGAGACTTACCTGTACCCATTGTTTATGTAATGTTTTATCCAGAGAAAAATGAACTACACTCGAGACTGTTTGCAAGAAAATGAGGAAAAGAGGAATTGCATTGATTGGTTGTTGAAGAAGCAACTGCAGAAGGCCCCAGAACGCTGTATATGTTATTCCAGTGAGAAAAAGTGAATTTCTGATGCCATGTATAGCCTTTACAGGACTAGAACCAGAGGATGCTGATTCTGCTTCCGTGGAAAATATTGGAAATACCCAAGGTGAAGCAAGAACAGTGGCAGATATTGAAACACTAGCAATCACATAAAACTGTCGAGCTATTGATGCTGTGCTATGGTTAATTGGTAATGAAGTACTGATTTGATTTGCGCAGATATGCAGCAGAACCAAAAATCCACAAAAAATGTGGGTCAACCATACTCCTATAACAAACTTTGATCTTGCTCTGAGTAAAGTGAGTGAAACTGAAAACAATACCACAACTGCAAGAAATGAGATAATCTGCAGAGACTTCACAACAGAAGAGTCAGCTTGCGCCAGTAACTTTGAAATATCAGGAAAGTGAACCCAGTTGATCCCACCTTGATGCCAAGCTCTTATAACTCTCCCAGCAACAAGAACAATAAGGATAGTACATAACTTGTAAACATTTCTCTTGCCCGGGGTTAATTCAAAGCTTGTAGCATAGGAAAAGTTACTTTTGTCAAAGCTCTCTTCTGCTTTATGACAAAGTGTTGGATTTGATCCTTTTAGCATTGACTGGACTGCCTTGGTCAGAAATATTAAATACAGAGTAGAAGTGAGAAAGTGCCATGTATACTGCTCTTCTTCCACAAAAGAACTTGAACCAAGACTGATGACATAGAGAAACATCCCAGCAAGAACAAGAACCTCATCAAGGTGGCAGCGTTGATCCAAATATGACTCTGAATGTTGATCAACTTGACTCAGAGACCGTCCCTTAAGTAGGCAAGACACAGTGCTCATGAGGAAAAGGCATGACACCGTCATCAGCAGGATTGCAGAGACCAGTAAATATAATGGTTTCTGTAATAAAAGAAAACAAGTCATTCTTAAGAAAGGCAAACCTAGCAGAAAGCTACTTGAAACTAAGGTACAAATCTGCAAAGAGAGTAAAATTACATCGGTTGCTCTGTGAGACAACCACTCACTCGCATATCTTAAGAAGCCATAGTAGTTATCTGCAGCAGTTCCATAGTACCCAGCTTGAACAGACCTGAAACAAGTTCTTTTTAAGCAACAATGAACAAAGATACTCACAACAGTTTAAGGAGATTGTCTGTAGAAGCTCACTTGAAATCAGAACCTCGATGAAGACGTGAGGATTGATGAGAAGAAAAGGCTTTAGAAAGTAAATGGCACAATTTTTTCTCAATAGATTCATGAAGGATGTCAAGTACAATGCTGCCCTCCGAATTAATACATTCTTCAAGGCAGAAGGCAGGTACTTGTGCTTGCAGCAATCTTAAGATTTGCCATGAGTTAAGCTCTAACATCCTTAGTTTCTGGTCATCTGAAACAAGATGCACTCATCATCTCCAAACAGTGAAAGCTAAGAGGAGTATTTAATAATATAATTTGTAAACAATTCAATATTATGATGTGACCAAATATGATTGAACTGATTAGGCAACCCCTGAAAATAACTTACTGAAATAATTTCAAGCTCACAAGCATAAATTATCTATTCCTTGTCATTCATGATGAACCTTAATGCACCAAAAAATGGAAGGTAAAAATAAAATCACCTGTCAACGAGTTTAAAGGCTCTGGAAGCACAACACCAAAATTATTTTTCGGAATTGGTACACCAAGTAGAAGAGCAAGAGTCGGGGCAAGATCCACCTGACAAAGGATGTCAGAGTTGTATATTGATCTCTTGGGAGTTCGGACTTCGGACTATCTTTAAGAGTACTGTAATTATCTATTCAGCTTGAATGGGGAGAACATAAAGCCTAGTGATTGGAAAATGTCATACAGCAACAATGTTTTCTTGGCTCAAAGAATATGCAAAAAATGAGCAACACAAACATCCAAAGATGAACTAGAAGGTATACAGAACCTCTATAAGTAACATAAATGTAGGTCATTTATAAAGTTTAGACTTTACTTGAAGTGCTTCATTCTGGTCATAGGGTGAACAATATGGGCTCTCAACACTGTGTCCTATAAAAAGGGCAAGTGAATCAGTTTCTTCATATGAAGATCCTCCATGATTACCCCCTTCAGTCATGCCATGATCGCTAACCACAACCTGAAACAATGGGAGACACCAAAATGAGCATCAGAATTTTTCTTGGGTACATTTTTTTGGGGAAAATATATATAACCAAGCATATATAATGCAACCCAGAAGATAGAATACATAAAATTTTGGGCCGGCTGCGTTCAATTTTTTTTGGCTTGCTAAACTTTACATGTGGCAATTCAATAAAGATCAATAGAAATTAGAATGACATAGAGATAAACTTTGTCGAACATGGACACATGAATTAACAATACAAATCCATCATTTGCTGGTGGACTCCCAAAGCAATCTCCCACAGATGTTGAAACATGTCATCAGTTGTCATATAGCATGTACATGACTAGAAAAAGAAGATTATTTGTCAAAACAAGAAAGAATCACAGACGAAAAGTGTTCTGTTCATATTATCCAGAAGGCTCGCAGCATGCACCCGTCTAATGACATCATCCATCTCCTTCATCTTTTGGGTCATCAAAACACTATCATTTCAAAGTTTTAACTCAAAATTATCACCAGTTGAACCCGCACAAAAGCATTAAAGCCTGAAAGGTGATGACATACTTACCTCCGGCGGCCACCTATATGTCCAACATGGTCTAAGCCTAGATAGTGAAGAACCTGTAATTATCCAAAAGAAAAAAGGAAAAAAAAACAAATGGCTTACTACTCTTCAAAAAGACATTGCAAAACAACCTTGTAGATAAGCACTAGACAATGAATGATATGTAAAGAGGGTTACTTATTATAAAAAAAAACAAACTCTAGTCCTGCACTGTACAGTTGTAATTCAAGCAATTGGACATAACATTATCAATCCACAAGGACTAATAAATGAGACAAGCACCGAGGTAAGAGCAAAAGCATACCAAGACACTCCAGTCTTTTGCAGCAAGCTCAAATTCTAAGTGGCGTGAAACGTTGAAATCAACCTCAACTGTATCTTTCACCTGAAAGATAGTTACAAACAATTGAACAAAATTTTATTGATAAAAACGCTAGGTTGCTCAGAACAACCAAAATATCATCACTAAGCAAGCATCAAGAGTTCAAGAATCAAGACATAAGCTTACGTACTGCATATGCAAATATCTGCAAGCATAGCCCAAAGTAGCTGATGCTCTCCTTAAAAATGTTGTATCATCATCAGGAGAATAATGAGGTTTTGCTTTATAGTGGATAAAAATATGCCGAACAAATGGTATGGAGAGGCCAATTACAAGGAAACTCTAAAATAACGTCCATGTTTGGTCTACTCGCTTTTTGTCTAGTGGTTTCGGTAATGTTGGCAGATTCCTACAAAATAAAACAGGGAAGCAATAATATGCTCTCGGAAGTAACCAGTAGGCTAAAGTTTCAGGTGACAGACATTATCATATTATCCTTCCACTGTGTCAAAAACATGTGCCCTGAGGGATAAAAAGACTTACATAAAAACTGCTCACTCCATCTTGTCTAGTGAATAGTGTTGGGAACAATTTGATCCATGTCTCATCTCCCAGCATCACTAACTTCAAACCAATCATATGAAGCTGATCTGCATAGGTGTGCATTCGTGAAGTATGATAGATATAGTATATAAGCAATTTTGCAACCATTGAAACAGATACCAACAGGGAATACAAAACACAAAAGATCTCACATACTAATGGCCGTTTAGTGTACAGAGGTTAAATTAGTATGAAACGGGTAGGGAGGTACAGAGAGGTTCTAACCAAGAAGATTGTCCTCTAAGAAGGCTTGAGTATTGAAATTAAATGCTACGTCTAGAAAACCGCCAATTGCCCCAGATACCATAGCCTAAAAAAAGAGTACAGTTAGTATTGCGGACCACTTGAATAAAAGGGTGTCTCTAGAAAGAAGTCTTACTTTTAGTCGGGGCATTGTGACAGTGGGAGGTGCAGCCTTGGCATGGTAAGCTGCTGCTTTGCAACCAGCTAACAAAGACTGAGTGTATGGCATAGACTCCATCATTTCTTTGCTTGGAGGTTTCCTGCCTCTCCCAAGTACAAATTCAGCAGGTAGTCCATCTATTACCTAAATGGACATTCAAAAACTCAAAAGGCAAAAAAATGAAATAAAAAAGGGGGTAAGACAAAATATCAGCAAAACATATTTGAACTATGCTGCTGAACCAAATGAACATCCATATCAGTTCAGAACATACCATCAACACTAAGCGATCGTACACAGGAGGGATCCCAGAGAGTTCCTGGCGTACAGAAAATAACAACGGTGAGCATCATAACTGATAATGCGATCTGTTCAGATTTTTCAAATTTCAGGGGAAAATGCATAGTATCCCAGTGTGCTGTGGGCACAGTTATCCACTAGCTCAACCTTCCTAAGCTTCGTCCTAGCAGCATAACAATGCAGCACATAGCTGTACGAGCAGTACCTGCACGAAGAACGGAGACAGTAGCAACGCCTTACCCTGTACAGAGATCTGAGCTGATCCGGGGGAAGCGCCGGCTCCTGCTGCCCAGCACTAACGGAACCGCACGACGGCACCTGGTAGCTCTCCTCTCCACTGAACACAACCAGACGAGAGCGAACACCGTAAATTTCACGGCATAGCCAGCGACTCAGGACTCTTAAGTTAAGAGAAACCAAAGCAGAGGCACAGGGGCGCGGACCTGAAGCCACGCAGCGTGGGCTTCACGGGGAAGAACCCGTAGAGGAAGAGGGAGAGGCCGGCGACCTGAAGCAGCACCGCCGCCACGGTCCACCCTGCGACGGCGGCGCCCATGGCTTCCCTCCGCCGCGGAACGGCGGAAGCCGGCGGCCCAGCGCGACGAGCAAACTAAACTAACCGTCCCAGTGAGACGACTGACTCCTCAGCCCAGAGTTTAATGGGCCGGGACGAAGCCCATCCAGGATAAAGAGGGCTACTACACTGGGCCCGCCAGAACCGTGGCGTGTCCCTAGGGATAAAGCGCTCTCGTCCGGCGCCGCAGCGGCTTCTGCTGCTCTTGCTGTCCTCTGTGCTATCCGCTAGGGTTTATCTGCTCGAGGAATGGCGTCGCTGCAGGTCTCCGGCGCGGGGGTTGGCGCCGCGGCCTTCGCTGCGAAGGGGAAGGCCTCCATCGGTGCGCTCCGGCTTCCATCTACGGTGACCGTCGGCGAGGTCTGCCCGGCCCGGCGGGCGTTCCGCGGCCTCGTCGTCAGGGCCGCCACCGTCGTCGCTCCCAAGGTGCGTGCTCAGGCAATGTAGCTTGGTGGTGTTGTTTTCATGGGGAATTAGGGTAGTGGGATTGGTTATTGGCTGTTGTCGTATTGCGTGCTGTTGCATATGCTTACCGAGGCAGAAGAGCCACGAGGCGAAGTCACTGATTAGAGTGCTGGTGGACGCTGAGGTACTGGCTAGGTTCCCTTGGCTTTGATTGTGACGGAATAGGCAAAATGGCTGCGGTTTGGAAATGCTGGTTTGTTAGGTTATGGTTAGCTTCGTACAATGTGGCTTGAATTACACTAATGTCTGGTTGTGGTTTCACTCCATGGTCTGTAACCCGTTACCATTTTAATCTGTAACCCGTTACCATTTTAGTTCAATATATAGTCTGAACCCTCATGTGTAGTACTCCCTCTGTTCCAAATTATAAGACATTTTGGCTTTTTCTAGATATGTAACTTTTGCAATGCACTTAGATATACACTATGTCTAGATACATTGTTTTTGTAATTAAAAAAAAAGCAAAAACGTCTTATAATTTCAAACAGATGTTGTATAAGACATTTTGGCATTTCTAGATACATTCCTTTTACTATGTATCTAGACATAGTGTATCTAAATGCATAGCAAAAGCTATTGTATCTCGAAAAGCCAAAATGTCTTATAATTTGGATAGGAGGGAGTACTTCTACTTAACATTTTGTTGGCTGGATCGTTGGACTATATCTTGCAGCCAACTCACTTGGCACAGATAATTTCATTTGTTTTCTGAAGACTATTTTTAATGCTTTGCAGAAATAAACACTATGCCTTGTTATTCATTGCAGTATACAACACTTAAGCCTTTGGCCGATAGAGTGCTTGTAAAGATTAACTCTTCCGAGGAGAAGACAACTGGTGGAATTTTGCTCCCTACAACTGCTCAGTCCAAACCTCAGGGTGGTGAGGTAGTTGCTGTTGGAGAAGGAAGGATAATTGGGGATAAGAAAGTTGATGTCAGCATTCAGGTATGTTCTTTGCAAGCATGTAAGATCTTAGGTGTTTGTTGTTTTTAATACAACTTTATATATGGGTGCATATTCCCGTGAGAGCAGGTGTAGTCACCTATTCCATTAGCTGTTGCCTGTTGGTGGACAGAGAAATGGTACCCGTTTCAGTACTTTGTATCCCTTGTCCTACCTAAGGATTGGTTGTGGTGGAGAAAGAAAAGTTTTACTTGAAAGCCATGTGCTGTCACTTTATCTCAGTTTATGAGTAAGAAAATCACATCTTAAACAAACAGAGCGAGCCTTTTACCTTGCCTATTTGGAATATACTCCCTCCGTCCACAAATAAATGCACATCTCGCTTCCTGATGAGTCTTTTTTTAAAGTTTGACTAGAAATATATCAAATAATATTAATATTTCTATCCGTGAATAAGTATATTTTATGATCAATCTAATGATACATATTACATATGATAAATATTACTCCCTCCTTAATGAAATGACGCGCAGTTCTCCTGCGCTGTTCGAAAAAAAAATATTACTCCCTCCATCCTAAATTGTAAGTCATTCCAAGAATCTTGGAGAGTCAAAGCATCTCAAGTTTGACTAAAATTATAGAAAAAAATATAAAGTTTTGTGGCATCAAATAGATATACTATGAAAATATAATTAATGAAGAACCTAATGATACTTGGTTGATATCATAAATGTTATTGTCCTATCATACAAATTTGGTCAAACTTGAGATGTTTTGACTCTCCAAGATTCTTGAAATGACTTACAATTTGAGATGGAGGGAGTAGTATATTTTTGTATATATTTGGTCAAACATAAAAAGATTTGACTCCTTGAAAAACAGGATGTGCATTTATTTGTGGTCAGAGGGAGTAACTAATCTACTAGTTAGAGCTATACATCAAGATGGAGCTGTCAAACACTTGTACTGCCTGTTTGACCCACAATTTTACATGTTTGATGTTATTTCTGGTTCCATCTGAATTCTTTGTATATGTGTCCTGGTGTCATAGTTCTTAATGCAAGCAAGCTTTGCCCTATTGTTGGCAAGAAAGGAGAATACATGCTAACATGTGCATTTGCTACTACTTCAGGTTGGAGCTCAAGTTGTATATTCAAAGTATGCTGGAACCGAGGTTGAGTTGAATGACTACAACCATCTGGTTCTCAAAGAGGATGACATTATAGGTATCTTAGAAACTGATGACGTGAAAGACATGAAGCCTCTTAATGACCGTGTACTAATCAAGGTAGTGATCTTATATTTATTTGATCTTGACATCTGGTTCCACAGTTGTCATATTCAGATTGAGTTTCAACTGTCTCACCCTTGTGACCCTTGTGTTTAACAAAATAACACCACCTGTTTTGCATGGTGTTTCTCTTCTGACAGGTTGCTGAAGCTGAAGTCAAAACTCCAGGCGGTCTATTGCTTACTGAAACTAGCAAGGAGAAGCCATCTATCGGAACGGTCAGTTGCTCAGTTCTTTAGCTCCTCTTGGGCAACTTTTTTTTTGCACGAGTCATTCATCGTTAATGCGATGATAATAACAAGGTGCCATGGTCCCGAACTGTACTGTTTTGGACTGTAAGCCGTGTCAGAGCTTAACTATGACTTTGCATCTAGTACAAACCAGAAGCAGAAAATGTGAAAATGACAGTATTTCTTGGTCGGAGGCACAGGTCGTAGCGGTTGGCCCGGGCCCCCTGGACGAGGAAGGCAAGAGGAGCCCGCTGTCTGTGTCCGCGGGGAGCACTGTCCTGTACTCCAAGTACGCCGGCAGCGAGTTCAAGGGCGCTGATGGCACGAACTACATCGTGCTGAGGGTGTCGGATCTGATGGCCGTCCTCTCCTGAGCTGGGCTGGAGGATAGAGGTGCAGGAGCAGGATGCCATGCCATTGCCAGTGCCAGCCAGCCAGTGGTACCACAACCACAACTCCCAGTTGCTGCATCGGCGCATCGCCATTTTTTGTGGGAATGGGGGTTCCCTGGCGGCCTACCAGTACTGTAGGTTTCCTCGCGGCTTTCCGTTTTTTTTTTCTTCTTCTTGGTCGTCTTGTCTGACTGCCCTCCGAGGAACAACAATAAGCGAGCATTCAGAAATTCGGTCGCACGATGAAAGGGCTTCACTTTGTACTCTGTCACTTGCCGTTCATACTCCCTCCCTGCACGGGCACGTGCCCGTTCTGTGCTGTGGGCTCCGTCAGAGGCTCAGAGCTCCGTCTACACCCGCGGCCGGCCCAAGCGGATAAGACGCAGACGCTGACCCTGACGCGTGCGCACAGCACTGGTTTTGCCCAGGGGCGCCGCGCGGCGCCACACCATCACCACACGCAACGCAGCCGGCCACACCCGCGGGCGTTTCGTGTCGCAATCCAGCGTTCAAGCCGTCGTTCCACCAGCATTGACCGTGGAGCCGGTGAGCCAGAGCCACCACTACCGTCGCCTGCCTGGCACAGGCCAACCACAAGGTTGGCAGTGTTAGTCTAGCACTGCCAACCTTGTGGCTGGTAATATGCGCTTGGGTACTTTTTGGAGTACCAGCGAATACGGCTGGCCGTTCACTCGACTCGATCAGCGATTCAGCGTCTACCTCTCGCTGCCAGCCAGCCGACCTGCCACGATCCACAGTGCCACAAAAAGGAAAAGCGATCCCCGGTCATCTCTCATCTGACACAGCATAGGAAGAGATGTCGCCGAGACGAGCAGGGACAGATGGCGAATCGCCGCTGCAGCGCAGCGTGGGAAAGTGCAAGCAACAGCGGCTCCGACCTGCCGTGCTTTTTCCTGCGGGTTGCTATCCCGGTGGATCGCATTGAAAAGTTCGCCGATGGTCATTCGCGCCGCCGACGGACGCAGCGCTGCGCTGAATACCGACCGCGCCCGGCACCAACGCTGCCTGGGGTTGGTCTTCCCCTATCCCTCCGGCCAGAGCATCCTCGCCACAAACGAGGGGTGGTTTACCCCCACAGTGGCGCAACTTCATGAACGCAAGAATAGACATACCAATGCGGTGGCAAAGGTTGTTTGTACGCATGCAGAGTTGCAGACCACTAGTATGGCATGTTTGGGTAGTGATCCACCTGCTAATATATGGTTAGATAGTGTGAGTTAAAGATGCATATGAACTATTAGCACCTATTAACAACTTTAAATCCACTAATGCACCTCATAGTTAGCAACCTCATATCTAATAATTAGTGGGTTTATTAGCAGGTCTGTTTCGATGCACTAGTACTTATTTTAGCTGCTAAGAGATCCAAACATAACCTTAGTTTCTTGCTAAATACAAACTTATCATATTGTGCCATCTAAGTCGCATGCCACGCATTTAGACCTAAAGGATGATACATACCCTAAGAAAAGTTCAAGACCCAAAAATATATTTCGACATTTAGTACTACAAATTCGGACCTCCCATTTCTTTTAGAGAAGATTCCTTACATGACATTGGCATAAACCCGAATATCTTATCTGTCACCAAAATACAAGATTCTCATATATGTCATTTGGTGTTAAAGTGTAATCTTTTCTATACCAAAGTAATTGGCTGAGTAAGCATGTGAACATTGAGGTGTCAGTATTGCTCATATAGTCATCCTCAATTTGCAGAGGTAGTCAACAATAAGAGAATGGGTGGCTCTATGGGGAAGGAGGTGGTAGAGATGGATCTCCGATGTGGTGGTCTAGGTTGCTATGTCTCGGTTACGTGGGTTGCTCAGTGTGTGGGTGATGTAGGCTCCGTGGTTAGCTAGCTAGTTCCGCTGCTCGACAATGAATTTGTCAGTGGTTATGGAGGATAAGCCTATTGAAAGTCCTATCTAGTCGTGGCCATGTTTCATGAACATCATTTTGAGAACATTGACGTTGCCGATTCATGTACATTTGCGTTCTCACGTTACAAAATACCACAACAAGTTCTTGTTCCTTTCCAGAAATAGGGTTGCTAGGATCTAGATATCAAGTGAATAGATTCTTCTAAAGTTACAAAATTACATACTTGTACAATAATTCACATCATGTACTCAGTTGTGGAGCGGTCTAAAAAAAAGTACTCAGTTGCGGAGCATAAAAGAGAGCAAATCAATTTGTGTATAATTGAGATGAAAAACAAATTGTTTTTATATCTATTAGTCGAGAGTATTAACATTATCAATAATGGCGTGAAAGAGATTAAAAACTATAGATACTGCCATTAACTGGATTTAAGTTTGTAGGTGGCAGAGAGATACAAAACTTTATCCAAAGGCATATAGAAAAATAAATGTTGTTTGTCTGATTTACTTCCTACACATTTTAACTAACATCCTCCCTTTAGCATCAGAAACCAGTCAACGATCGAGCCGGATGACTTTGCAAAAGTGTTTCTAGTTCACAAATAAACATTTCTATAGATTATGAGAGAAACCAGAAACCCTACGAACATGCTGTAACATAAACCTTATGTTGCCAATCCAACTTATTCTCCATGTTTTGATGCTGATGGTCAAAGTAAAAAAAAGTTTCTCAAGAAGAAATGGAAGGGAAAAAAAAAGACTTTCACATATATACTGTGGCAATGATGTCGATGCGTGTAGTAATTAATATCAAGAACCAGACATGGACGGAGCACCAACCAGTGCATCAGAAAATTGTAGGCCTGTTAAAACGAAAGACAGCAACACACTCATTCAATCATGCGTAGTTAAGAGCATAAAACAAAACAGAGAAAGAAGGAGAATTTCCGAATAGGACAAGAGACCATCGTCGTCCTCTCATCATCCTCCCAAACCCAACCGAGGCCTAGAAGAAGAAGAAGACCAACAGCGGGGTTGGGCCCCACCGGCCCAGCTAGCGGACGCGCTCCCAACTCGGCCTGGCCTGCAGGACCGCCTGCCATGTGGCTGGCACCACGGCACGTCGCCGTCCGACGCGCCATTCTCGAGTTGAATCTCGGGTCAACGCGCCGCGCGCGACCTCGCTCGGTGACGTATAAGTAGCCGAGCCACCGAGCCCACCAAGATTCACCATGCCATGCCCGCCGTGATCCATCGACGTAGGACGACGACTAGCAGGCGTCGGCAGCAGCAGCAGCTCGTTCGATCGGCTCGCGCCATTATTGCACCCCTGCAGCGTTCGGCGGCACCATGTCGTCGTCGCCGGAGACGGAGGCCGCGAGCAGCAGCAGCAGCAGCAGCAGCAGCAGGAAGTTCAAGGGCGTGCGGAAGCGCAAGTGGGGCAAGTGGGTGTCGGAGATCCGGCTGCCCAACAGCCGCGAGCGCATCTGGCTGGGCTCCTACGACGCCCCCGACAAGGCCGCGCGTGCCTTCGACGCCGCCTTCGTCTGCCTCCGCGGCCGGGGCGCCGCGGGCGCGGACCTCAACTTCCCGGACTCGCCGCCGCCGTGCCGGGCCGGAGGGTGCAGCAGCGACCCGCGGGAGGTGCAGGCGGCCGCGCTCTCCCACGCCAACCGCGCCGCCGTCACGGCCCAGCAGGCGGCCGCGGCGCTCATCATGGACGCCGACGCCGACATCGGTGGCGGCTGCGGCTCGGCGCCGCCGTGGGACTATTACTACTCCGTGGCGCACGACGCGGGCGGCGGCGTCGTCCTTGGTGGTGGCGCCGCTACCAGCGCGGCCGAGGTGGTGGCGCCCGTGCGCGCCGACGGGAGCATCGACTGGCGGCCCGTCATGGCGCACCCGCCGCCGCTCTTCTCCCCTACCGGCTGGGGCAGCAATGCGTACGACTTCCTGCAGGTGCCGCCACCGGCGGCGGCTGTGGTAGACGAGGACATGGATGACGGCATCCATGGCGCGAGCGCTTCTCTCTGGAGCTTCGACTCGAGAGACTCCTACTTCAGATACTAACAAGGAAGCTCTACATCGTCTACATGCAGCATGCTGATGCTGTACAAGGCTACGCTACAAAGATGGTGGCTGCCGCCATGGCGGCGCATGCATGCATCTCGGCAGCTAGCTGCATGCATCCTGCATTGCTACACGGCCGGCATTATTAGTTACATGCATGCATGCTCACTACTGAAGTATAGATCATATCGAGTATATATGATCAGTGACTTTTTTAACGGAATTTTGGGGGTAATGAAGGATGTGCATGGTAAGTAGAAATTCATCAAGAAAGAGAGCGTAGAGTTTATGCAAAAAAATAAAAAAATTTGTCTTTGTGTAATAATGTATAGCTCCCGGCCCTTTCCTTAACCTTGTTTTAGGGGCTAGAAAAGGTTGTAATTTTATGGCATTCTCCACACTACTGATGAGTGATGAGGTCTTTTACATGTCCAACTCATTTGCATGCTTTCTGTTAAAGCCTATAGGTTCTCCTAAAAAAAAGGTTAAAGCCTATAGGCTGCTGGCTATATATATTTGTAATCTAAATAAACGCGGGAATATTTGTTTTTCATGTATCGGTCGCATATTCATCAGCAACTTGCAACATATATATATATACTAGATCACATCGTTTTCAAGCATGTGTGTTTTACTAGTACTGAATAGTATAGTATCCATCATGTCATCATGAATAGTATAGTATCCATCATGTCATCATGATCCCACGCACACTGTCCATTTCCCTATATGCATGGTGAATATATATATGATGCTCTAATACAATCTTGCATTGCCCGGGTTATTATTACTTAGCAGTATTGTTTTATTTGGATATGATGCAATCTCTAAACATAACTTTGAAGAAAATAATTTGGTTGCAATAGCTTATAAGGTCAGTCTCAATGCATAGTTTCATGACATAATTAACGAGACTATAAACTAGGTACGTAACCGAGCCATATGAGTTTCATGAGGATAAAACTCCTCTCTCATCTGATGAAACTCCTTCATTTAATGATCCTGTCAAGTCATTAGTTTTGCTTATGTGGCACCCTATTTAATGTGCATGACACTCTCATAAAATATGCATTGAGACTGGCCTAATAGCTAGCTAGCTAGTTCAAATACTCGTTAAATAAAGATGCTTGTAATAATTTTTGAAAAACACATTAAAAGCGAATTATTACTCAGTACTCACCAGGGTGTC
>Ga0182004_10001638_pt1 | contig 16692 bp, 10 predicted proteins | sample Sormic07211540_1_FD_120479 | JGI IMG/M metagenome (GOLD analysis project Ga0182004, IMG submission 120479) | Endophyte microbial communities from Sorghum bicolor roots, Mead, Nebraska, USA - 072115-40_1 MetaG | ecosystem: Host-associated > Plants > Roots > Unclassified | place: USA: Nebraska...
GGGGATAGAAAATGTTGCTTCTGTCACTCTCCAGAATCCATACAACATCTTTTTTTAGACTGTGTTTATTCCAAATTCTTATGGCGTGCTGTACATATACTTTTTGGAATTTCACCCCCTAGGACATAAATGACCTTTTTATTAGGTGGTCAAAAGTAGCAACCAAAAAATATAATACATTGTTATTAACTGCAGCATCTGCACTCTGTTGGGCAATTTGGATAACCATGAACGAGGTGGTTTTTGACAAATGCATACCAAAATCTTTTTTGCAGGTTCTTTTCAGGGGAACGCATTGGCTTCGGCAATGGGCAAGATTGCAACGGCATGACGATCTGCGGGATCAACTGATTACCGCAGGACAACACTTAGAGACATCAGCTCTGCAATTTTTTAGTTTCAATGGATGGTTATCAACAAGACATATTGGTCATGCTTAGTCTGAACCTTATTTTGTTTCGGTTACCCGTTTGGTTGGTTGTAAACCTTGCTTGCAGGCTTGCAGCATGTGAGTTTGCCCTCGGGTAAAACTTTGTAATAATTGGTCTGATTCTATCTGCGGATAGATGAAGCCGGATACGAACTATCCATTATCTAAAAAAAGATAAACAAAGACATTATTGTATCATTGCAGATGGAATCAAAAACTAAAAAGAGAAAGGAGATCCGAAGGACAAGAAAGGGGAATATTCTGTTATAATTTGCTGCTCTTTCAACGTGAGATTGACGTTTTGGAGGGAAGTCGCCGGCCGGTATGGTCGTCGCCATCACATCCACGGCCGTTTCTGCTGGTGGCCACTCAGATTTAGCGCATGCATGCGGAGGCCTGCACCGGAAGAATGAGTAGACCGCATGCAAACAGAAGAGGACAGCCAATAATACAACGCTACTCAACTATATATGCATATAGGTAGGTGGATGCATTCACACGCAAGTAGGGGCTTGGAGCTGTACTCTTTCTCGATCAGCGACTTTCAATTCCTCCCCAGGTTCCTCTCTAGTGCTATATATAGATGCTTCGTATATCCTTTTTGTTTTTTATGTATATGAAAGATCAGAAGAATTTTATGTTACAAGGAAAAAAAAGAAATCATTCAATAGTACTGCTATTTATATCAACTGAACTTCGGAAAGGGAGAAACTGGGGCACAATTGACAAAACGAGTTTCACGACAAGTTGGCATGGAGGGAGGAGGGTTAATGAAGACATTGACCAACGCAAGAGGGCTTTTAGTGTTTTGCAATAAATGAAAATATAATGTTTTGTTTTTCCCCCTTTCTAGCAAAGCAATAGAGGCTTGCGTTGTCAGTGCAAAGAGCGTGTTTGGGAGCTTTTCATTAGGTCCGACTTCTTCGGAGTGGGTTTTGTAAAGTCATGCCAAATGGATAAAATGTAACCGAATTCTGATAATGAATTGTTAACTATTACTTCTCTATTTACACTAGAAGTGGGGAGCTAAAAGAACTCGTTTTCTATCATTCTTTGTTCAGCCACAACTAGAATCACTCTAAAATCACTTTTCACTTATTGCTCTCACTGAAATCGCTCCACTAGAGAATTAAGGAGCGAAGCTCAAAAATTAGGAAATAGAGCCCTACCAAACTGACCCTTTCGTTTAACTTAGTTAAACTCTTGTTAACAATCTATCTTTAACTTAGTTAAACTCTTGTTAACAATCTATCTTTATCTTAGTTTGAAGGTAAAAAAAGCTCCTACCATTTTACATAAAAAATACTACTATCTTCTACTTTTAGTCCTAAAATATAAGTGATTTTCTTTTACAATCACGCTACAACCACATACACACACTTATCCTGTCTATAAATGCACATCCTGAGTCTATGAGCACATCTAAAGACCGAATCAAGGAATTTCATGAAGTTATCATTGACACCTTGTTATTGGCACACACATTGTCACCACTGCAAGAATGATGCCATAAAATCTAAATAAATATAGGAAATTACTAACATCCGCATCGAGTCGACGACTTAATCTGAATGGACATGTTCCATCATGAGAAACCGAATCCACTAAACTGCATTCAATTTGTAAAACATAAGTGATAGTTATGCACGTAGACAACACACACATAATACAGTGGCTATCAACAATCTCTGACTAGAGCAGTGTAACTTTTGCACAATTAGGGTGAGTTTGGTTTGTAGGCAAGCTTTGTCTTGCCTTGCCAACAATATATAAGAGCAATCCTGGCATGCGAGCTAGATTGGCTCTCCTATGTCAATAAAGAAATTTCTTGTGACGAGACTTAAGACTACCAACGAACTCTTCTCATATTCTAGCTCGACAAGGTTTGTGAGAAGTAGCTAGGGAACTAAACAACCCCTTAATTTCACCCTTTAGGCAAAGGCTTCAATGGTTGTCCACCACGACCACCTATTACATCGTGGCGTTCTCACTTAACTTCTCTATCCCAAAAAGACCATACCTCATGTAAAGTATATTTTATAATTAATTTAATGATACTTATTAAATATCATAACACTTTTATATAGAGTTGGTTAAACTTGAAATTATTTCATCATCATCATCATCATCATCATCATCATCATCATCATCATCATCATCATCATCATCATCATCATCATCATCATCATCATCATCACACTATAAAAGAGCGAGTTTTTTTGACAGAGCTCTCCCCTCTCTAATAACCGTTCGATCTAAATGTCGTGTTATATGAGGCCTTCGTCACCCGTGATCTTATATGATGTAAAATGTAAGACTCCTACTAAATCAAGATTCCTTCTAAACTCTAAAAACGGAAAATAATGTCCCCATGCAATCTTGCTTCCTTGAATCAGTCCATACTTACGTTCAATCCCAACCCACATGCATAACTTTTCCGATTTTTTAGTCCAATTCGTTAGCACCATAATACACCTTGCATGAGAATAGTAAATAGATTAATTAGAAAAAGAAAAATATGGATGCACCGCGGTTGCTGTGGATTATTCGAAAAAAAATAATACACATCAAGATGCATCCATGCAACTAATAAATATATTAATTGGAAAAAAGAAAATATGGATACATGCATGCAACTATAATAATTAATGAACTAATTGAGAAAAGTAGAATAATACGAAGGCACATCATACGAATGCATGCAGGCGTATGTACTAGGCCCTGTTTGGTTGGAGGTGTTAAACTTTACCGTTTATTTACGAAGCTAAAATATAGCTAGAGAATAATTTATAGACGAATTTTTTAAACCTAATTAGTCCATGATTGAACACTAATGGCCAAATAAAAACTAAAATGCTACAATATTAGTTAAACTTTAACATCCCCTTACAATTAAAAAGAAAATGATAAAATTTGAACACACATGATTTTATTTATTATGACAAATAAGGGAGAAAAAATAGCAAACGTCTTGCATTACTTATAGTACCACATTATGAATAAACAACAACTGACACGTGCGCGTTGCACGTGCATATTTGCTAGTTTCTTTAAAAAAATGAGCATTACGTTTTATAGAAAGGAGTAGAAAACACTTTGAATACAACTATTTTCATTTAACTCATATATAGGCTTTATTTTTTCATGAAAAAAATACTTCCACCTCAACCAATATAGAAAACACTTTGAATACAACTATTTTCATTTAACTCATAGGCTTTATTTTTTCATGAAAAAAAATACTTCCACCTCAATCAATATCGAATCTTTGAATTCGCAAACAAATCTTCAAAGTCAAAATGATAACAAGACGCAACTGTCGTCTAGAGACTCGCGCGTGCGCTCTCTCTCGTCGATCGCTATCTCCCCTCCCTATGGAAAAGTCGCATAAAACCACATGAAACCAACTTTTTACACTCAACAAAAAAATTATTAATAACAACTAACTTTTATTTTTGAGGAATATTAATAACAACTAACTAACCATCTCGGCCGTTCGCCCGTGACTTTGCATTTGCATCCCCGCCCAACCAATCTTCCTCGTTCCGCCGCTCCCACTCCAGCGGCGCCGGCGGCGAGGCGAGGATCTCCACAGCGGCCGCACCTACCAACGTCCAGGTACTCTTCCTTCCCTCCCGCCGCCACCTCGCCCGCAAGGAGGAGCCCTAACCTATCTATCTAGCCACCTACCGGAGATGGGCCGCCGATGTCTTCCGCGTTTTCTCTTCCTCCGTCCGTAGGATCTTTCTTCTAGCATAGCAATCGATTCACGTCCAAATCTTCGATTTTTCTTACTCCAGTGCCCAGTCTGCTGCGAATTTTTTTGGAGGAGCAGCTGCGTCCCCAATTGTGGAGGTCTCAACTGGACTGAACCTGTCCTGTGGATTATTCCCCTTCCCCTGGTTTCTCTCCAGGTTGGGGATGCAAACTGAATCTGCTTGTCCTCTAGGGTCAATGACCTGATGATGGTTCATCCGGAAGTTACTTTTCACTAGTGTAGTAGTTGACTTATTGCTGGGAGTGAATAGATTCAATCGACCCATCGGTTGCATTTCCCCAATCTAATTCCTATGCTCAATCACCCTTCTGAAAGGGGATACAGTATCTTCCTGGGTTCAGTCACCCTTCAGAAAGGGGATTCATGACACTGTATTCCTGTGTCTGTAGAGGAAACCAATAAGAGAAACTTGTCAATTTCATAAAGTTCTCACCTTGTGAGTACCGCAGTCTGGTCGATACGACAGAGACGTGCCAAGTCACCACACCTTAAAATAAACAAATCACTTTGTTTCGTCTGAAATTACCCAGTATCCTATGGGGGAGGAGTTTCCAATGCATCGTTGCTGGCACGCAGCTGTGACATCTTGTCTGCATTCCATTACTTAAGCATTTGGTTTGATGATCCCAACAGGCCATTTGCTTGTCCTGCAGGAGCAATGGCTCTGTCTGCGCCTATACGGATTTCTCTCATCGTCTCGTTCTTTGGGATTCTGTCGTTCATACTTGGTGTCATCGCCGAAAACAAAAAGGTCTGCCCTTTTTTCCTGTTATACAAGCACTGATCGTTATGCTTTTCTTTTTCCTTGTCAAGGATGATGAATTTAGCACGAGTTTAGGCAGATTTCTCGCTACTGAACTGTGAGCAATTCATGTTAATAGCCCTATTCATAGTACTATACCATAGATGCTGTTAATAACGTTTACTGAAATTTCCCAGTCCTGACATCAGGTTTGTACTGTTTCTAGATTACTTTGAGAATATATCCAGTGCTACCAACGCATGGTGATACCTGTAAATATGCACAAAAAATTCATTCAAAGATATGGATGGATAGAGCACACAGGCATCTATTGTCATGCAAAATTTTAAGTTGAACAAAAAGTTGTGCAAGGAGAAACAAAACAGAGACAGATTTTTCCACAACCTTAAGACTTGTGTTGGTACTTGTACTTTATCATAGTTGCTGCTAATAACAGTTACTGCAGTTTCTCAGTGCACACATAAGGACTGTATTGCATATAGTTAACTTTGAAATCATATCTGGTGCTACCGTGCTACCAACACACAGTAGCATCCAAAAATATGGATGGATGGAGCACGGAAACATCTATCATCATGCACAGTTTTAAGCTGTGAACAAAGACTTTTTTTTTCTGGAACACAAACATGCAGGAGAGCATATCTTTGTATTAAGAAGATGAGAATGGGGGTAAAGAGCCCCTATTTCATCTTGTTAGTATAAATTTATGCAAGGAGAGAAATCGCCATGTGAATAGCTCCATGTGATTTCTCTTTCTTATTTCTCCTTGCACTAGTTTTTCTTCAGCCTCAAGTTCAGCGTTGTAAGTTGTAACCATGGTAGCACTATAGGCAAAGGGTCATATAGTTATGATGACACAGCTCATAGCTTATGTTTACTGTCTTCTAATTTTCAACCAATATAGTTGCTATGAATTTTTATAAGCATGCTTGTAAATTTTATACCGTCTTTGTTGCAGCCTGCTTCTGGAACTCCTATCCCAGGAAAGGATGTGGTCATCTGCAAGTTTCCAAGTGATCCAACTCTTGCAATGGGAAGCCTGTCCATTGTGGCACTTGTTGTAGCTGCCATTGTAGGCCATGTTGCTATCTTTTTCCCATACTCGGACAAGTCAGTTCCTCGCGGAGCACTGTTTCAAAGCACCAGCTTGACAGTGTTCTTTGTTGTTGCTGAGTGAGTGTCCTTTCAGCTACATGACTAAAAGTCCCATGTGCTATTGAAACAATATGCCTTGTATTCTTATGTTTCTTTTATGTGGTTCACTTGTCAGGCCCTCCTACCATTTGGGATATTGAGCTGCAAACTGACCCATCTAAGTTTTGCATTACAGAATTGTCTTTCCTGGACCCTGAAATCTTTTAATTTGTTCTGAATTGTTAGCCAGTGCTAATAATATAGAATTTCTCCTCTAGAAGATTACAGAGAACTAATTATTTTTATCGTGTTAATCAGTGCTAATAATCATGCTTAAATCTTGTATCATGATTTTTTTTACACTGATGATTTAGATTTTTGGCATATGAGCTATCAATATTTTCTTTCCATTGGGTGCCATTGTACAAATTTTTTGAATGAGTACACTGTGCACCATGCTATTTTCAGCACTTTAGTCTCTTTGTAGTAACAAAGATGCACTGTTGATTCTGTTCCCGTTATGTGAAATCAGGCTCGTCTCAGCCCTGGCTTTTGCAATGTTGTTGTGGGCAACTATCACTGAGGGACTTCACCGCAGCAAGAACATCCACCACGACATGAATTACCAGTGCCCTACTGCAAAGACCGGCCTGTTTGGTGGTGCTGCTTTCCTTGCCCTTGACGCTGCTCTCTTCTGGCTTGTTTGCCAGATGCTGGCCCTCAATGCAAGGGCTGACTACCTGGACGAGGATGACAACAAGGGCGAATATGGCCAGGTTTATGCCGATGAAGTCGATGGCTCGAAGGTCTGAGCCTATGCAGTCATGCTTGTCAGGGTTTTATGATTAGTGTCACTTAACTATATTGTGTCATCAACAAAGTCGCTTTAGCTCTCGTAAATTTGTATATAAGTTGGAAAGTCTTGCATAAGGCTGGTGGTTATTCTGCATTTTCAGGTTTCAGTGTGATCAATAAACAGTTTCTCAGTACAATTGGTTTGCTACTTCCCTTGGTGAACTACTGAACCTATCTTTGTGCTATACTGCTCTTCTTTTTTCTGTGACTAATTCTGGAAACTTTTTCCAAATATCAGAGCTCCAGTGTCTGAATGGTACTATACTGGAGGGGCCGAATCTCAGAATATTACACACATATGGTCCTACATTACATGCGTAGAGAGCATTAGCTACAAGAATGAAATATAGTGATTAAATTTCATACAGTTATAATGTAGAAAGCTTGAGCATACGGCATATCATTGTTTGAGATACACTGTAAAACCAAGGCTCATAATCCATCATGTTCAGAATATACTGTGTGCTAGGTTAAAAAGAAACAGACATTACAAGGAGGGGAATCCTAGCTCTTCATGCTGCAGTCTTCAATAGGGCCACTCACCATAACGTGGCCCCAAAACCTTTTGGTTCAGAACGAAGCTCGTGGAACGTCCAGATTAGGATCAGGCACCAATGGCATTGCCATGATTTGCATTGATCATATCTGTGATTCTATACTGAGATCGCAGCCATCAGCTAAATTGCTTTCAAGTCAGTCAGTCAGCTAAGTGGTGGAGGCACCACTAGTGCAACCCTTATGCAGATTGCAAGTGCCTGCAAGTCCTTCTACCTCTGTTCATGTAAACTGAACAGTGAATGCACCAAACTGCACCAGGGGAAAAAGGAACAGTTTGGATGTAAGTGACAGTATATGTAGAATAGGAATCAAGATTTACACTCAGAAGAGAGTAAGGTATGTAGCCAACTAAAGTGTTTTTGTTAGATTGCAAGGTCTGACAAGGAGGAATGTTGGATAATTCATTGGGACCATTTTTTTTCTCACGATTCACATCATGAATATTCAAAAGGAAATATATACGGCATGATTGATGCACAATTTGGGAATTAACTACTGGACTTGGATGCAATGAGAACGAGTGATGAATCTGAGCACCTCTAAAGAAAAAGGACGAATCTGATGATCTGGAAAACACCAGAAAGAAAAGGCAGAAAAGAAATTCAGTAGAACTCAGCAATGATAGTTTTCCTAAGTTGCCATTGGTTTCAAACATGGTTGTCACTTACACATCTAGAATTTGCCATAACTAAGACTTAAAAGCTTATTATGGTAGTATTAGCAATCCAATGCTCTATGTGAGGGGATGCAGGGGTTTCAGTATTATGATGATGTGGCACCCCAAGCCATGGTGATGATATTCAACCCTAACGCTAAAGCTCAAAGTTAACCCATTTGAGACGCTTCCTTATTTTTGCTATATGCTAAGTCAAAGAACTGCAAAAAGGTTGGCAAAGTTATCCCCAAACTATACTTCAGGCAATCCTGTTCATAACATGGCAAACCCTGTGGAGGCATTACAGGCACAATGTCATGTGCAGCTAACCTGTGGGACTGGAATCACTGGATGGTATCGTGTTCAGATGATACTAATCGAATGGAAGCATCTAAAGAGCGCAATTTTGTGGTAGCCTTGGCAATCAGTATATAGTTTTAACCTCGTTATTGGTGGATCATAAATTTACCTCAAATGTAGAACATAAAGAAACTATTGAATCTATTTTGAATGAACAAGGCATTAGCTAAGACTACATATACAGATCACAACATATTCTATCAGTCTAGATCTTTTATACAAGTAATTATTTTAGTGAAAAGGCTATGTTTACCGGGCTTCTAAGTGTTTATTATAATTTCTTTTGTAGCTTGACTATGTGCCAAAAAAATGGATTCCTTTTACCTGCATGTGCTGTTGCATCGGTCTACTTGTCCCCCTCCTCTTTTGATGCTTTCCTAAGACTTAATATGACGCCTCCACTAAGACAGGTAGTTACAATAGCAAGCGAAGCTTCTGTTGGTATATGATAACCTGCCATAATAAGTGGAAACCAGTAATTAGATGAGATGAAAAGAACTTAAAAAATAGCAATGTCACTTTGTATGTGCTAAAAAAGATATCAAAACATTAGGTGAGCATACTGAATATGAATGTAACAAAATAAGAGTTAGATAATGTTTTTAATTGCTCACCAAAAAAGTCAAAGGTCATCTTTGTCCCTATAAAGCCCAACACGATACCAATGGCAGGCTGCAGAGCAAATTGCCAATAGAAGTAAGTGGTGCAGTTAGATCATAGAGCAATATATGACTCTGCTCGGGCATTGACCATTCACATTTGCAATGCTAGTGGTAACTGGTAGTGTTGGATATTAGTCAACAACAAATATCCAATACCTCCAATAACCACTAACATGGACCTAATTTTCACAATGGGTGATGTAAACCTGAATGATTTGTTTGTTATAAAGCAAGATAACAGAAGAAAATAAATAAAATATAAATATTCAATATCGAAAGGTAAATAGAAAATAGCGCAATAAACCTTAAAAAAGAAAGTGGACTGTGGATATTCACCTGTAGATACTCCAATTCACCCATGCTTTCAGAAATGAGCACATAAAGCGACCGCAAACCTGACATAACAATGTTTCCATCAAGTTAGTTCTTGACATTGTTTAGAAGTGCAGAAATTGTACCACACATAAGATTTAGATCAAGCATAGAGAAAATTTAAGATTGCAACACTGAAGGCAGAATATTTACCAGCAATAGCAAAAATATTTGATGATAGTATTATAAGTGGATCCCTTGTGACACCAAAAACTGCTGGTATTGAGTCAATCTGTATAACAGAAATGTTAATACATATACCTGGAGTCATAAAGTAGAAAAAGGAAGAACTGCATATGAAAATAGCTTGGAAGGAACCTACGGCAAAAGCAATATCACTCAGTTCAATCACTGCCAAAGTCAAGAGCAATGGTGTAGCCTGCAGATATCAACCAAAAGAAGTATTGCATCTTCAGGAAAATATATAACAAATTCCTTTAAATTGTCCACACAACCATGCATCTATTTTGTGTGAACAGAAACATAACACTGAATGCTGAAATAGTATCACATTAAGTGATTGGGAATGGATAAAAAATTCATATTCCAGGACAAAGCTCATCCCATGTTAACTTTAGAAAAGATCCAGCTTAAAATGGACAACACTTACTTTCCACAAACCATCTTGAATTATGAAAAACTGATCACCATCATAATAATCTGACAGGAGAAACAGGGGAATGAGCTCAACTAGACATGAAGCAACAAAATTACTGAATACTGGTCATTTTAGCTGTGTAATCTGGATTGAACAATGGATCATGTTAATATTCTAAATAGCAGATAGGTAAGGAAAACTGAAAATCATTGAATAAAGTTGGTTACCAGTGACTGGAATGAACTTTTGGCATGTTTTCACAATGAAGTTGTCGGATAGATCAGATTCTTCTTCTTCTTTAGCAAATAGCTGCCATTATGTTAAGACTAAGGTATTAGTGCTGTGGCCCTTGTTGAATATCTTGAAGTCACTTAAAGAAGCTCTGCACGACTATCTTGAAGAGACTTTTCAACATCACAAAAGTGGATATAAATTGGGAATATGTGTGACGATTGTTTTTTTTTTCCTTCTGACGGTTAACTTACTTACATAGGCATAAGATTGAAATGTAACAATACATCTGGAATAAGAATAGATTCGGAAAAGAAGCATGCCATTATGGTATATTGATATTACTACTGAGTGCTAGAAGGAATACACTGAATAGTTTAGAAACAAGCATTTGTTGGAGCTGTCAAAGACAGGACTTTGCTTTTGCCAAAAGAGTAATTGCAGGAAATGAACAAGTAGATCATTTTTAAGTTGGAATAAAAAGTGACAAGTTTACCATTCTCATGAAGTTAACAATGCATGCTACCCACTATTATGCTAATCTTAAACATGGTAAAATAACAAGTTTACCAAAAGGGGCTTAAAGTAAAGTGTGACCCATCTTTTTTAGTGAAAATAAACAGTCTTACCTTGTAAGAAGTGAATAACAGGATCAAAGCCAACAGCAAGTTCACCGCCTCAAATTTCTACAGAAAATTAGAAGACGGTAACCGTCAATATAATATGATAAATGAAAAACATAACCAACAGTAGCATGAGAGAACAATCTACCTGGATGGTAGCTGTTCCTAGGATGATCATCACAGCCCGAAAGACCACAGCTCCAGCAATACCATAAGAAAGTACTCGATTCTTGTTTCAGACATCAGAAATGATGAGAAAAGGTAGAGAGTTGACTTGAATTTCAATTATGACAATAGCTTGAGACATACCTGGTATTCCTTTGGCACTTGGAAATACTTAAAGACCAGAACAAAAACAAAGAGATTGTCCACCGACAAACTCTGTTCCAACAAATACCTGTTACATAACAGGACAAGATTACATTGTTATGCATAGAGTTTAAGGAAAGTGTTGTCATGATTGATCATCATGTTATAAACACATAAAATTAAACCCATCTTCAAGCATACAAACTAATACTAGCATTTAAAAGAAAGTGGCTATTGGAAGAGGGAAACAGCAAGATAGCAAGATGTATGATTAGATGAGAAGCAACCAAACTAACTTGCACAAAACATAGGAGGAACCATTAACGAACACAAGTTAAAGCTAATATGCAGTGCTGTGTGTTTCTCAAATGTGCTGTTATTCATATGTAATCCTGGGAATCCTAATGCAAAAGGTAGCCAAACTTATAAGTTATAACCATTTTGTAAAACAGTGTCAATGCTAAATACAAAGGGATGCACATAGCACACACCCCGCAAAATACTCTGATGCCTTCTCAGCCCCATCCCTCAAGGCAATGCTAACTCCAAAAACCACCGCAGCGAGAACCTGAACCAACCCAATATATTAGCTCCATGCATAGAACTAGCTCTAAGCTGAATCAACAGAATGGTAGATAGATAGAAGAAACTAACCACCAGTGTCACCCTTCTAATGGCACCTTTCCTGTTCGTGCTGGACACCGGTACGGGCTCCACACCCTTGTTGGTTTGAGCACGTGGAGTAGAATTTACCGTCTCCTTTTCTGCATACATAATCCACTGTGAGCCATCAGTCTCAATGAGAATGAGTAATCTCATGAAACCAACAGAAATGAACTCAGCAGATATTTTGCTCTGGACTGTGGTCGCTGTAAAATCGACTTGGACGTTATGCTTAGAAATCATCAGACAAACACGTGAATTCCCCTTCTGAGGAACTTGGTTTCAAAATTCGTCACGAGATGTTGCAACCAAACTATGCGCCCATGGCTGGCTGGGTCACAGAAGCCGAGGGAAGGAATTGAGCGGCGAGAAGCTAGACGGCGGCGCAATCGTCTCACCAGAGCTTAGCGAGACGCCTTCCTCCTGTTCCGCCCTCCTGGCGCGGCGCCTCCGCGTCCTCCCGCGCCTCCCACCTTCCGCTTCCCCAGGGCGGAACGACGCGGCGACCACCGTGACCGCTGGAGGCCGCCACGTGAGCGGCGGGAGCGCCGCGCGCGCACGACGCGGCGGCCACCACGGGTCCGTTCGCCGCGGGAGAAACCGCGTGGCGGTCGAAGCCGCCACCGCCGAAGCCATCGCCCGCGACGAGCTCGGTCGGGGGCTCCGCGACGAGTGGGAGCTCGGGAGCGTACGGCCGCGCGGGTGGAGGCGGAGAGCTCAGCCACACCGGCTGGAGAAAGCAGGCAGGCAGCCACCCCCACCCGCCCATCCAAACGGAGCGCCGCCCGCAACGGGACCCGTCACCCGTTAACGACCCTAACCTGAACCCGATAAGCCTCTGCGTACAGGCTGAGAGTTCAATGCGGTCACTGCCAGGTGGGCCTGACGCCCATCAGGCCCATCTGCCAGTGATTGGCTTTGGGCTTGTCGCCCAATGCCACTAGCCCACTACGCTTGACGACTCGCTAGTCGAGGGTTTCTCTCCTGCGCGGCGGCTGCCTCCCTCTCCACGGCGGCGGCGGGCGGGCGATCCTGCAGATCCCGCGGCTCAATCCAAGATTCAAGGTCAGTTTCCTCCGATTGGTGCTGCGCGTGGAGCTAATTCTGGGAATACGGTCTCAATTTTCGTTTATTTGGTTGTGATTTCAGGGGGTTAGTCAGACTCAGATGGGGGAAGGGGGAGAGAGCGGCGGCGGAGGCGGAGGCGGGGCGACCACGGCGGCGCCGCCGCTGAGGGATATAAGGCGCTACAAGTGCGGGTTCTGCGACGTGGTCCGGTCCAAGAAGTGTTTGCTCCGCGCCCACGTGCTCGAGCACCACAAGGTACCAGCAGTGCTGCTCGCTCGCCGTCGTTTGGTTCAGACTTCAGAGATGCGCGCCTTCTCCTTTGTTTCGTTATTGGGGTGACACTCGTGGGGTGTGTGTAGGATGAGGTGGATGCTTTGGGGGGTTACTGGGAAGGTGGAGATGGCGGTCCGCGCAAGGAGCTCAGCCGTGAGTGCCAACAGTGCGGGATGAGCTTCAAGAAGCCGGCGCATCTGAAGCAACATATGCAGAGCCATTCGCTCGAGGTACTGGTCTGCCTTATGTTGGGTTGTGGTATATGCTCAGTGAATGCTCAGGCTAGTAGTGCTCACCGGATTTGTTATTTATCCGCTTAGTGTTTTTTGTGTGAGGAAAGGCCGAAATGCAAGCTATATGCTCTTATTACTTTTTGGTGTGGTTGCTAGAACCCTGTTATAACAGTTGGTTCTGTGGATGACTCTGTATCTCATGGACATTTTAGTCCATTGTTGTTATTAATTGTGCTGATTTTGCAGTCTGTTTGTTCAGATATGGATGTGTGAAGCATTGGATCCCAAAGAACTCCAAAATGCGGGAAGGCCTTGAATGGACCAGTACCAGGATGGGGAGACCCTCCTGAGAAGCTCCATCAAGAGTGCCTCCGTTCACGCTACTCTTCAGGTTGTCTATTTTGTGCTGTTCTGAGCTGCTTGCTGTTTTTGTTATTATGTTGCTGTTACATGTCATATGCTAAAGGTCTATTTATTGTCAGCATGGGATGTCATGTTTTCAACAAGTTGGGCATCTGCTATTATTGTCATATTTGATAATGTAACTGATGGATTGATGCTGCAATGCCGTTTAGTATATATAGCTGTCACCACTTGATGGCCTCACTACCAAGTAGTAAATGGGATAGATTTAGCCGGCATAGAGAAACACAACTCATGTTCTGTGTAGCATATATGCTCAACTTTAGTATGTGTTCACTAAAATGATTGGATCATGATCTTCCTTAGTGGAATGATACATTTCATGCAAAAACCAAATTAATTATCATTTTTTTTGAACGGAACAAATTATTTGTCATTTGAAGGTGAGTTATGCGGATAAGATGTAGTTGCTATTCGGCTCTGTCTTTGGGTGGACTGTTGTATGGCATTTGATTCGCTGGTTTTTGTAGGCCATTTGTTGACATATGAATGCGTGAAGCATTGGATCCCAAAGAACTCCAAAATGCAATAAGGCCTTGAATGGACTAGTATCAGGATCGGGAGACCGTCCTGAGAAGCTCCATCAAGAGTGCCTTGTTCACGCGCTTCTTCAGGTCTGCTCATTTTGTTTCAGCCTTCACATTCTAAAAATTTCCCTTTATGCTATTAACATGTGCTTTTATAATTGTATTTTCTACCATTTTCACACTACTTAAAGCTCATGTTGTAGCATGCCCGTTTTCCCTCTATGGTACTGTTTGCAGCTCTATTACATTATTTCTAGTAAACCTTGCTTTCATACTTTGTTGTGAATTGTGATACATGTCTTTTCAAAACTACTGCAGAGGCCCTTTTCCTGCACCGTTGATGGTTGCCCCTTGAGCTATAGCAGGAAGGATCATTTGAACAGACATTTACTTACTCATGAAGGGAAACTATTTGTGTGCCCTATCGAAGGATGTGGCCGAAAGTTCAATATCAAGGGTAATATGCAGAGACATGTTCAGGAAATCCACAAAGATGGCTCTCCATGTGAAAGTAAGAAAGAGTTCGTCTGTCCAGAGGTTAACTGTGGGAAGACTTTCAAATATGCCTCCCAGTTAAAGAAGCACGAAGAATCACATGGTGAGAAACACAGTTCACAACCCCATATTTCTGATATTGAATTTAAATTGCACACCTTGAAAGGCCAATTGATATAGTAATATTGATGATATTTGTAGTAGGTAGTTCTGGTCTATGCCATGCTCCGAGCTGAGATTATCAATATGAACTCTCCGGCCTTTACCAAAATGTTGCCTTTCTGATATGATTATTTTATATCTTCTGCCTCTGCATGCTTTTTGTCTATTCTGTATAGTAATATGTATGCAAGTGCTTATTATCAACGATGATGGCATTTTCTGTTGTGATTAACTTTTGATACTTGTGGTGCAGTCAATCTGGAATACACAGAAGTTATCTGCTGTGAACCAGGCTGCATGAAATTCTTTTCAAATGTGGAATGCCTCAAGGCGCATAATCAATCATGCCATCAACATGTCCGGTGTGATATCTGTGGCACTAAACAGCTAAAGAAGAATTTCCAGCGTCATCACCGGATGCATGAAGGTTCCTGTGTCACTGAGAGGGTTAAGTGCCACTTCGAGGACTGCAAATGTTCATTTTCAAAGGTGTGGTTTCTAATCTTAACACTATTTGGTTCTCTTATGGTTTGTTTCCAGTGAATTTATCGGGGAAAACACTATTATTCATTCTTGGGTAACTTGAAACTGCAGAAGTCCAATTTGGACAAGCATGTTAAGGCGGTCCATGAGCAGCGTCGGCCTTTTGTGTGCCAATTTTCTGGGTGTGGCAAGAGATTCTCTTACAAGCATGTAAGGGATAATCATGAGAAGTCAAGCGCTCATGTGCGCACCGAGGTATCACAAATGATCACCAAATAACAATTTTCTCGAAGTCGGACATTGTGCTTTCTCCTTCAGAAATGCATCTTGCAAGGGGGATATTTATGATTTCCCATCAATTGTTTGCAGGGTGATTTTGTCGAGGCTGATGAGCAGCGACCACGTTCAGTAGGTGGGCGCAAGAGGAAACCTGTATCTGTTGAGAGTTTGATGCGGAAGAGAGTAGCCGCTCCTGATGATGGGCCTGCTCATGCTGATGGAACTGAGTATTTGAGGTGGCTTCTATCGGGGTGATTCGTCCTGGATCTGAAATACCCGCAAATTACTTGGCATGTATAGGAAGAGGAATGTATGTAGTATGTTATATATATGTTTATGTACGGTACCATAAAGACAGATCATTGGACCTTAATTATAAAGGCAATATATGCTGTATTAACAAGATCTTGAATGTAAGAGCAGTTGCTCGTGATTATTAGGGCCTTGTTTAGTTGGTGAAAATTTTTAGTTTTGGCTACTGTAGCACTTTTGTTTGTATTTGACAATTATTATTCAATAGCTTAAAAGATTCATCTCGTAAATTATAAGCAAATTGTGCAATTAGTTACTCCCTCCATCCCAAATTGTAAGTCGTTTGACTTTTTTTACCCCAAGTTTGACCACTCGTCTTATTCAAAAAATTTGTGCAAATATAGTCAAATTTAAGTCACTCTTGAAGAACTTTTATTAATAAACCAATACACAACAAAAAAAAAAGTAATATTTTGTATAAAACTTTGAATAAGACGAGTGGTCAA
>Ga0182004_10001639_pt1 | contig 16688 bp, 13 predicted proteins | sample Sormic07211540_1_FD_120479 | JGI IMG/M metagenome (GOLD analysis project Ga0182004, IMG submission 120479) | Endophyte microbial communities from Sorghum bicolor roots, Mead, Nebraska, USA - 072115-40_1 MetaG | ecosystem: Host-associated > Plants > Roots > Unclassified | place: USA: Nebraska...
AAAAGATTCATCTCGTAAATTATAGAAAAACTGTGTAATTAGTTATATTTTTTTTCTACATTTAATATTCTATGCATGTGCCGCAAGATTTAATATGATGAGGAATTTTAAAAAAGTTTTTAGATTTTGAGGTGAGCCGAATTTTGAAACTGAGTTCGACACATTTCAGTCACACTCACACACGCACCCACGCGCGCGGCGAATACGTACACCGCCTACCACATTTCTCATACCGAAAACCGGCCCACTACACTTTCGGCCCAATCGAACATGGGCCTGGACCGAGCATGCATTTGTTCCCTATGAGAAATGAATCTTGTCCAGCTGCATCGGATGCGTCCACTCAAAAAAAAAAAAGCTGCATCGGATGCGTGTGTGGCAGAAAGATGAAAAGATTGCGATTTTTTTTTTGCACCCATCGCATGACCACAGCCATAGGCAGAGCTCGATTTTCGCGAGTGCAAAGATGGTGTGGACCTTCGATTATTTCATTTCATCCAATCCCCCGTGCTCCGGCTGACTAAATTAAAAAGGGCTATTCTTTAAAGGTCAACTTGAAATATTTTCTTTAAATACCACGAGCAAACATCCCAAAGAATTGAATCTCCTAGGGAACATGTTACCTGAACTGAGCATAACATCATCTGACTTGACCAAAGAAAGAAAAACAGCAGGATACCTGAACTTTTTTTTGAAAGTGATACCTGAACTCTTCGCTTGATAACATTTGCTCCTTGTGAAGTGCATCACACAGTCAATGGCGTTGTTCAAACAAAATAGTAATTCACAAAATGGAGAAAATCGTTGCTTTGTATGGCACAAGAAAACTAGATTTCTGTACCAGCATAGAATCCTAATACAAGCACCTGATTATGGATTATAGGTACGACAGCAACTAATCAAGCTCTCCCATTTACATATATTTTTGACGTCAAGTTTTGAAATGGAGGTTACCTCCGGTTTGAAAAAAAAAGTTAACAGATGCAGGATATGCAGCAGCCAACTTACAGGTGCGGATCAACTCCGTACAAGCTACAAAGCATAACTACTTTCATTTTCATCCAGAAGCCATACAAGTCTTAATTCACAGTTCAAAACTTGAATAATCACATCTGCAAATGCATCAAGAGCAAGGATCTGGATGCCTTTAAAAAAAACAAACATATGCAGCATGTAACTACTAACACCGAAGTGCAGCTTGAAAGTAACCTGTCTTCTACTTGCCTCAATATTCTTTTAGGCCAGCCTTTTCTATTCTGAAATCAGACATACATGCAGATATGCTACTTTGATAATCTGCCCACATCCTCAGTGCAATACCATCTCTCAAAGCATTGCCCATGTCACATTCACTGTTGAAAGCTGAAACATCGTAACCATATGTATCATCACCACTAGGAACATCCACTGTTTTATGGGAAGCAAATGGGATTGTTTGCTCACATAACAACTCTTCATTACCTCCTTGTCTCTGAATTATGTTATGTAGAACAACTGCTGCTGAAGGAATTTTCAGTTGAGTGTCTTTTCGGTATGATGTTGCGACATTTAGAATTGGAAATCGCATCTTCAGTAGGCCTACAGTACGCTTAATATGTCTGTGCAGCTGTGCATGACGAACATTGAAAAGCTCTCTGTAGTCCATTGGTTGGAAATTGCTCTCATCTTGCTCTTCAGTATGGTAAGGGACTTCATTATAAGGAGCAAGAAAAGATGGTGTGTTCGCATAACCTGCATCAACCAGGTAGTACTTTCCTCTTGGGACTTCAAATCCAGATTCTATAGCAGAGTATAAGACTGCTGCATCAGATGCAGACCCTTCTCGGCTACAAGAAACATAAACGAAATTCAAATCAAAATCACAAGCAAGCATCACGTTTTGAGAAAGGGATTCTTGTCTATTTCGGTATGGAGCTGCTTCACTGTCTGATATTGTCACAGGGACATGAATTCCATCAATTGCTCCAATACAGTTCTGCAAGGGAAAATAAACCCTCAAGGTAACAGAAAAGGGAAGAAAATCCTAATGTATATGACCAAAAGTTACACTGACCTCAAAGTAAGGCTGATAACGTGTATCAGATGATATTTTCCGGTGCGCTTGAGTTAAAGGTGGCTTGACGAATTCAGCAGTCATTGGTGTGACTGCATCAAAGCATGCTTTGATATGTCTGTGAATAGTTTCTGTACTGTACTTGAATCTGTCATTTAGTTTCTGAAAACTAGCATTTCGAGATAGCATGTAAATAAACATGCCAATTTTCTCTTCTACAGAAACACCTCTGGTATTTCTCAAAAGATCATTTGACCTCAGATAGCGCGAAAGTTCTAGGAGAATATGAGGCTCCACACGAAGTTTATCATAGCCTTGGCCTCGGTCATCTTCAAGCACTTTACAAATCCATTCTGCATCATTAAACTTTGATACTTGACTTGGAGTTTCAATTGCAGTAGCATCAGTAACCATTGATGTTTGATCCAGAGTTCCAATTCCAGTAGATGCTAGATATACCGCTGGCAAGATTAATAGCATCAAGTCATCATCTTCTTCTTCTTCGTCGTCGTTGTCCTCCTCAAACTCACTAGAGTCTTCTGGATCCATCTTCTAAAAAAGTACTAGCAACAAAGGAAACCGGATTTAAAATGAAGGGTTGCAAGCAAAATATGCATGTTAAAAGAACAAGTGCAGTTTTGAAAAGAAAAATCAGGCTGAAATTGAAAATAAGCAGTGTTACTAGAATGCTACCAGGGATTTTCGTCATTGCTAAAGTAAGCACATTGATAAATACTGCTCTTACAGGTAATTTTCACAAGAAAAAAAAAAGTTAAAACGTCATGTCTGACTTGTGCAATTTATGCAGCAGGGCACAATATGGGTTTCTATGTTCTCTCTCCCTTCCTGCCTTGTTAGACATGGTTTGCACAACCCAAACCTCTTGTAAGGTATGTGAACATAGAGCATACGGTGCATTTCAGGGTTCAAATAAAAGGTAAAATGCCAATAATCCTTTGTACTCCCTCCGTCCACAAATGCAACTCTCACTTTTCGAGAAGTCAATCAGTTTAAACTTTGACTAAAATTATATAAAAGATTACTAACATTTGTAATACAAAATTAATATCATTAGATTAGTTATAAAATATGTTTTCATAATAAATTTATTTGGTGACATAAGTGCTAATACTATTTCCTATAAACTTGATCAAACTTGAGCTAGCTCCCATAATTGCATTCTTTTGTGTAAGGAGGGAGTAATAATCAGCGTATTTCATAGTTTGAGGGGGAAAATGTGCATTCCTTTTTTTTTCCCCTTTCCTGCCAATAAGTTAGTGCAGTCCTTAGCACAACGGCAAAAAGCATTAGCAACAACAATCTGCCATGTAACGGACATCGGACGATACAGCAGAATGACGAGATGCAAACTCGCAAATCGCAATACGGTGAGTAGCAACGAATAAACAGCCAAAACTAAAGCGAATCGTGCAATAGTTTCAAACATCCCCAACCGGAAGCGGGAGGGAGGGAGGGGGATGTTGGTGGTTGGGAACGAGGGATCGTGGTGAGCTACCTGAGATAGTGAGAGGGCCGACCGAAGCCGCCTTTTCCGGGAGGAAGCGAAGGTGAGATGAAGTGGAGACCTCCCACCGAGTCTTCGCCGAAGGAAAGGGATCGACACGTACGGGGAAGGCAGAGGCCTCCACGCCGGCGACGAGCCGAACGGCGGCACGGCACGCGGCGCAAGCCTTTGCCGTCTTCCAACCAAGACGAGAGGAGGACGAACGAATGAAGCGCAGCAGCAGCAGCAGCAGCAGCAGCATCCAGCGGCGGCACCGGTCTTCTTACCAGGCCGCGGGTGATGAAGCCACAGAAAGCCCAATAAGATGCGGCCCACATTTGTAATGGGCCTAGTTCATCTTTGGAGCCAAGTCAACGGCGCTCACCGCACTGAAGCACGACAAGTCAAACTCGCCTTCACTCTCTGTCTGATGCCATCCGCCGATCTCCACCCAAATCTCTATCGGATTCGGAATCTCCTGATCTCCAGTTGCCCAATCCCCTTCCAATCTCCATCGTCGCCGACTAGTAATCAACACGCGAAATGCATCCAATCCTCGCCGGGATCCCGCAGTCTCTCCGGCCCGCGGTGCTGATCGCCTCGACGTGCGCCTTGCTCCTCCTCGCCACCGCGCTGCTCCTCCCGCGCGCCCCTCCTCCCCCGCCGCCGCTGCTGACCACTGACGCCTCCGCCTCCGCCTCCGCCGACGCCGACGCCGACGCCGTCCGCCTCGACGCGCGCGTCGCGCGAAGGAACGGCAACGAGGTGCTGTGGCAGCTGCCGCGGCCGTCGTCGCCGCTGCGGGCCGCGCTGTTCGCGGCGCCCGGGTGCACCATCCGCGCCACCGACTTCTTCGACGCCTCCCCGGGCTGCCCGCGCTGCACGGGGCTCCCCGAGGAGCGCCGCTTCACTCGCGAAGCGCTCAGCCGCGGGTACGCCGTCCTCGCCGTCTCCAGCCGCGCCAAGTGCTGGTCCCTCGACGACGACGACGCCGCCGCCGGCGGCGGCGGCGGGGACGGGGAGGATGGCAGCGAGCTCGCCGCCGTCCAGTCCATCATCGAGTGGTGGACCACGGAGAAGTACCCTCAGCTCGCGGGCCTCCCTCTCGTCGGCATCGGCGCGTCCTCGGGCGGGTACTTCCTCTCCGCGCTCGCGGCCAGGGTTAAGTTCAGCAGCGTCGCTGTCATGATCGCGGAGGGCGTGTACGGCGCCATGGCCGACATCCCCACCGGGTATCCGCCGGCGCTGTTCGTGCACATGCCCAAGGACACCGAGAGGGCACGGTTGGTTGCCGACAGTATGGGTAAGCTCAGGGAGAAGCACGTCGACGTGCGGGAGATCCGGTGCGATGACTTCGCCGTGAGCGCCGAGCTCCTGGCGGGGAGGGTGCCGGGGTTGACCCGGGCCTTCGCCGACGCGCTGGTGGACGTGCTTCGCCGGAAGGGCTTCGTGGATGAGAAGGGGTTCCTGAAGAAAGACGGGAGGAAAACACTGTGGAAGGAGGCGGCTAAGGAGGCCAAGGTATTGCCTGAGGGGTTCGGTCTGGAGAGGCATGTCACCGAGGAGTTCAATGTTGCCTATGCGTACCATGAGTTCACCAGCCTCAAGAATACTGAAATCTTCGAATGGTTTGAATCCCATATGAATCATTAGGACTGATGCCCAACTGGCTTTCATGCCATAGTGAACCGAGCAAATTTGCTGATTGTTTGAAGATCAACTTTTGACCATGATCTCAATAGGAGAAAGTTAGAGCAAGACCTTGTGTAAGACTTCTGCTCACAGCTTATAGTTTACAACTTCCACTCATAGTTTTAGTTTCTGGTATGATTGTATTTCTCTTTACTACTTGTTAGTGCAAATTACGGAAAGCAAGAAAATGTGTTGATTACACTCATTATTGTTGTACTTGTACTATTTATCTTTTGGAAAGCAAGAAAATGTGTTGATTACACTCATTATTGTTCTACTTGTACTGTTTTTCTTTTGGAAAGGAATAAAATGTTCAAATCTGGGATTCCAGGCTTCCTTTGGACTTGCATAGATTGGCATATCATGTGATAGCGATTAGTGTCTGAATCTTCAGTCTGATTTGACGAAGTGTAGAACATACTAAAAACCTCACTATGTATGGCACCGTGTATTTCAAGGGATGTATTTAGAAACCCTGGTTAATCAAATACTTGGTCACTACTCAGTAGAACAATTTTTCTAGGACTTCTTTTTTCTCTAGGACTTTCAAGGGATGTACAACATCTTGTATTGCTTGGTTTTAATAAAGTACGAAGTAGTCCTAAGTCCTAACCAACAATCATGCTCTATATCCTGAAATATCCTGCATATAAGTGCGTTCACTCATTTCATTGTTAACTAACAATCCTTACATTCATGATTCATCAACAAAATGTGCACTAAGTTAGTTATCAAAAGTTATTTGTGCAATCTGTGATAAAAGAACTTTGACGCTGAATCATCCCATGTGACTTCTGGACTAGTTAGGCCTCATACACTATGAACAAGCACCCACAGTGCACTTTTTTTTTCTCAAATGCTTTTAACCAATTTGTTTTTGCCTTTAATATAATTAATTTAAACATACTTATGCACAATAATTCAGGATATACTAGAATGACTGGTAGACCTGTAGAAGCTTAGAAGTAGAACTGAGTTCTTAAGCATCAATTCACCGCAGGATAACCTTGAGATGTTTGCTTGAAATATTTTGCTTCTAGTAACTTGGTACTGGGTTTACTTTCAAAGATGTTTGAAGAAAACAGAGGAGCAGATTAATCTATTAATTCGACATAATGGCCTTTGCTGCTTGGTGAATTAGCTAACCGCTTTATATTCAGATTTTAGAACCTTACATCGAATATTAGGCTGATAGGCTGGTAACGGCTCCTGTGACCTGTCACCACTTGCAACTGATTAGTAAGACACATTTGTGATTCCCCAACTTGCATGGCCGGTTAATGTCTTTTAAAAAAATGTTATTTGAAGTATAGACAACAAAGCAGTCAGTGGTCACAAAAATCTAGTATTATAAAAACTGGGGCAGGACTGTTCTTCTGATCAAACTTACTTACCCTGCTATGCTGTCCTGATTACTGTATACTTAACCGTGGTAACTAGGAAGAAGTTTAATTCGACCCCTGATTACAGCAAAGGGTTTACAACATCCAGCATATCTCAGACACTGGTAGTACATGAAGAAAATATCAATATATATTAGGTGCTTATTTTACATTACAATCAAACAAATTATAAGAAATTCATCAACATGTTTTAGAGGTGATATTACACTACGAACCCAAAATAGATAACATGAAATTCATCAAGGATAAGAGACGAAGGATAACATCAATTGAAGAAAACAATTTAGGAAGGAGACAGGTCTAGTAGTGGCATTCGTTTGCCTTGAAAGTCCCAGCCTAGGAGGAAGCAGCACCATCGAAGGTCACGACCACCACAATGCAATCCCCCACCTGCTCGGTGGTAAAAGGAAACTTCTTGTTCACAATCGAATTGAGTTACTGAGCTGCTCCCCCGCTTACAAGGGCACCGACACCAGTTCTGATGTTTCAGAGTGCATCATGGAGATTCTCAATCTTCTTGCCAATGATCAAGCTGCAGGCAGCACCAAATGTCTTGCTAATGTTGCTGAGGGATCCAACGACTGCAATGATCATGTCCAGATGGCTTTTCCAGTAGCTGCAATTTTGATGGCAGAACACAGTAAACAATCATTTTAGCATATTTGCTTCGTGATAATGAATACTTAAAATTGAATGTGTACTCATATGGGCTCTTACTCGCAGGACCCAACAAATCTGTGCTTCGGAATTTCTTGGACCCCATAGGAAGATGTGCTTGGGGTACTTGGTGTAAAGCTGTAAGATGGTGTCCGTATTGTGCCATAAGACAGTGTTGGCTTGTAGCCACCTCCTGACCCTGGGAGCCACCATCTGGTAATAAGATACATAATTTAGTAACTGTTATTTCCAAGGATGCATGAAGTATTTGTTGCCACTTGCTCTGCTTGGATAATACTGATTGCTGAGAAAGCTTGCAGTTTATGTTCAACATAATTTGTCTTGTATATAGCGCTCGCAATATTTGTGCAGTACAATACAACATTTGGCAATATTAAAAAGGCAGTATCTGTATTGTTACTTCTAAAATGACTGATCAAAGAAATATATGCTACACAAGGGAATAAGGTCAGAATGTACAATTCGGAGCAGAAGAATAGGTATTCTGCTCAGACAAACTGCATGAGCTGGTGACAAACCCCACCAGAACAGCACTGATCAAGAACTTTGCTGTTCATCTTTGCTCTCAACGTCTACAGCACAGACAAGACTGGATATGTGGCTGAACTAGCCGAGAAGCTTGAATTGATGAATTGAGTTCCTTTCGGGCATATTTGTATAATACGAGCAGTGATCTACAGTTCCATTGCTTACTACACTGTCAGTGGTTGGCCGTCATTAAATGATCTTGGTTTGTTCATCTTGCTGCGGTGGTGATCTGATTGCTCTGTCAACTACAGCACAGTAAAGAGCTTACACTGAGTATTTTAATGCAAATCCTTTTCTACAAATATTGTGCAGAAAAAGAAACTGATGATATGGTACCTTAGAGCTTCCCTAGATTTCGGACAGGCTAATATATAAATAACTGTTGGTTTGCCCTGTAAGAGCATTCACTTGTTTCTTTGCTAAATGCTAACTATCAATCATTACATTAATCCGCACAATGTGCATTAAGTCAGTTAACGAAATTTATATGTCTCATTTGTGATAAAGCAACTTTGAACTGAATCATCCCCATGTGATTTAAGATGTTGAATAGTTAGTACTCATGCAGCATGAGCAAGTATAAGCACCCACAGTGCATTTTTTTTCCTCAACTTTATTAGCTAACTTGTTTCAGGCCTTTTTAATAATTGCATGGTCATCCTTTGTTTCAAAATGGAAACTCTCAGTGTTTGTTAGTTACCCTTTTTTTCTCAAATACAGGAGATTTTTTTTTTAAAAAAAGCTAACTCACAGGAGAAGTGCGTAACTTTGTTTTAAAGAGAGACAAAGATCGGACCCATACAACAGAACTCCTAGTATGTCAGTAGAGAAATATGAGTATAATTACTTCATCATCCACCATGATCCAGTGGACGGAACCTGTCATTAGTTCTAGCCCTTTTTTTCAGTGAGATATTTAAAGCCTTTCTGTATGTTTCTTTATCGATTTATAGACAGCAAAAGAGTCAGCTGTCATATAACATCTAATAATGAAAATACTGGAGTAGGACTGTTTTTTTGTGTTCAAAGTTCAAGCTTTCTTGCCCTGCTATGCCGATCTGTCCTGAGTTGTTTACATCTATCCTTTACTGTTGGAAGAAGTTGCGATTCTGATTCAAACCCTGCAACAGCAAAGTGTTTACAACTATACATCCAGCATACCTCAGTGGTATTCCATTTTCATGAAGAACCAAAGAAACGACAATAAAGTCATCAATACATATTAGGCATGATATTACATGAGAATTCAACAAAAACACAAGACATTCATCAACATATCGTAGAGGTAACATTACACGGCAAACTAAAAAAATACAGGAAAATTCATCAAGAGGAAGAAATGAAGGGTAGTATCAATTAAGAGAAATAGTCTAGGCAGGAGATATCCATGTCCTAGTAGTGGTATTCATTTGCCTTCTTGAAGATCCCAGCCTGGGCAGAAGCAGCACCGTCAGAGGTCACGGCCACAACAATGCAATCCTTCACCTGCTGTGTGGTAAAAGGAAACTTCTTGTTGACAATGGAGTTGAGGTAAGCAGCTGCTCCCTCACGTAGCAGGGAACCAACACCATCAGTTCTGGTGTTAGAGAGTGCATCATGCAGATTCTCAAGCTTCTTGCCGACGATCAAACTGCAGGCAGCACCAAAAGTCTTGCCAATGTTGCCAAGGGATCCAGCAACTGCAATGATCATGTCTGGGTGGCTCTTCCAGTAGCTGCAGTTTCAGTACCAAAACATCAGTTTGAGAATATTTGCTTATTGCTCTGTGATATTTGATAGTTAACATGTCTATATTAATATGGGATCTTACTCGCAGGATCCAACAAATCCATGCTTCGGAATTTCAGGGACTCCATAGGCAGGTGTACTTGGGGTGCTTGGTGTCGTGCCGTAAGATGGTGTTGGTGTTGTGCCATAAGATGGTGTTGGTGTTGTGCCATAAGATGGTGTTGGTGTTGGCGTTGGCTTGTAGCCTCCTCCTGACCCGTACGTAGGAGTTGGGGAGCCACCATCTGGTAATAAGATGTAGTTCAGCAACTGTTATTTCAAGGGATACATGAATTGCTACCTGTTTCTCTTTGCATAACTCTGATGTTCAGAAAGCATGCAGTTTATGTTTGAGAGACTAATCTTTTTGGTAATTGCATTATCTAGTCTAGCAGGTGCTGTATGCTGTGTAAGCTAAAATATTGGCATCCATGAGTCGTGAAGTACGTAGGATACAGCATTTCACAGTAATTGAAAAGGCTGTAGTACTACTGCTAATAAGAAGGCTGATCAGATAAATATATGTTAGACAAAAGGAATAGGGTCAGAGCATCAAATTATTACAGCTGGGAGCAGAAGAGTAGGTCTTCTGCTCAGACAACTCTCCCAGGCTCCTGCATGAGCTCAGGGTGACGAGCCCCACCAGGACAGCACTGACAAGAAGAACCCTGCTGCTGCTCATCTTGCTCTCAGCGTCTACAGACAAGACTGTAGGTGGCTGAACTGGCCGAGAAGCTTGGGATGCTTGAGTTGTTGAACTCAGCTCCTTTCGGGCTCATATATATACACACACGAGTGAGGGGTGTTCTACAGTTACAATTATGCTAATGCATGCAAAGTTCTGTACATGTTCGTCACACTGCTTAGGTGGTTGGCCACCATTTAATGATCTTGGTTTGTCCAGCTTGTCGAGGCATTGCTCTCGGCTTGCACAATGAAGTCCTTACATTGTGAGTATTTTTTACAAATCATTTTCTTAAAATCTTGTCCCATAAAATTGAAAGGAAACTAAAGCTGTGGCAGCTTAGAGCTTCTCTGGATCTTGGAGAGCATTTCTTTGGACAGGGTGTGAATTCTTCCCTGCACTCCTGAAGATTTAATTGGAATCGGCGCCTGCCACCTACTCTGTGCACTTACCTCTACCTCGAGCTGGATCCGATGATCTTATCTCTGAATTGAAATACTGAATCTGTCAAACTTATTAATGGAAGCAGTGGTGTGCTTCTCTGGTCCAGCTGAAACTGAAACATGAGAGATCCCATCCAACTTGAGCTTCTTCTGATACTGTGGAGCAGCTGAAATCTTTTGTGGTCCAACTGGAATGCACAGGATTTGACCAGATTTTGTCAGAAATCTAGTATTTTCACTGAGTAATGTGGTCCAGGATTTTCTTCAGAGGTGCACCTGGTAACTTGTTTCGAACTGTTATTTTCACTGCAGTTTTATTGGTGCATGGTCAGAGCAGTGGTGCCTACTGCCTTAGTCCTCTGCGTTTCTGTTTTTATTCTGATTGCATCTGCCTAGCTTTTAGTGCGTAGGAGTATGCTTTCGCAGTGGACTGCTGCCGCATTCATCCATCATACCGCGCCTGTATCTTGCCATGACCAATGCATGTAGCTTGTAGCCTGTGATGTGCAACCAAACATTAGTTGGTTTGCAGCATTTTATTCATGAGCACACGAGCAATACATGTGCCGCTTTCTTGAATTACATCTATGTCATGATCGATCTCGTATGCAGAACTTAGAAATGACCTCCTGTTCACGGAAAAAAAAAAACTTCAGAGACATTTGCAGTTGCAGCTGAAAGCACAACTAGATGAGAAATGAAATTGATCGAACGCCAGGTTGCCTTGCAATCAGGGAGGTAGCATAAAGGACGCAGCGAGGCCAGCAGCTGTACTTGCGTGAAAGGTGATTGGATTGGCCCTGAGAATGGGATTGAGATGCCATGTGATCTCTCGTGGACCTGCCGGAGCCTGACATATAGTTTATAGGGACGTTGCTACTGCTCTGTGGCCGCCAGTTTTGAACGGTGCAGTTCATTCGGTGAGTGACTGAGTGGGGTGAACGCCAGAAGGGCAGCTTATTTCAGCTGAAGTTCATGTTGGTGATCCTATGGGCTATGGGCTACGGATGGAGTGTAGTTTGTCGGTGGTGGGTGGGTCCTGTAGTCCTGTTGGTTATTATGAGCCCATTTTGGTAGCTGTGGCATTCAAAGGAGGCATGTAGTGCAAGTCGTCCAAGAACTCCAACAAATAGTAATGGGTCCTTTTTTTTTTTTGAAGAATGGGTCTTTGCCTCTTTGGATTTGGTGCAAAGGAAAACGAAGAAGGAGAAGAAGTTTTAGATTTGGATGTTGGGTGCACAATGCTGGGTTGCAATTCCGTACATCGGTTTGTCGGAATCAATGGAACGGAATTCGGTGAGACACTCACTCTCCTCCGGTGAAGTTTTTTTTTTTTAAAAAAAGGGGGAAACCTAGTTCAGATTAGAAATAAAATTTACTCTGAGCAGAATGAGGCCTCAAGCTTGGTATGGTTTCTTTTCTGCGTCCTTTTGCTCCTTTCCTTTTTTTTAGCATCCAGTTCACTAGAGCGTGATTGGTTTGTTGTATCCGGCCAGTCCATGCTCCACGGATTGCAAAAATCATTCGATTGGTTAGCGGGCCAAGAGGATGCAAAAGCGACTGCATGCTAGTGCAACGAAACGCGCTGGAACTCCGCCATGCGCCATCAAGCAGTATTTGGTTTCGCCAGTGTGAGCAGAGAGTTTTATAGCGTTGTTTTTAATATTGTCATGTCATGTGAAATAAAATGAAACTTGGATGAAACACTCACTTTTAGTGGAGAGTTTCATTCCATAATTGTATAGGTATTTAATTTTAAGACTCATAGAGTGTTGGTAATCGTGCCAATAGAGTTTTATCTAGATGAAACCTATTTCTTTTATCTCTTCTTAAATATATTGTCATGTCATCCAAAATATCTATATGACAACCTATTTAATGCGAATGAAACTCCAATGAAACTCCCACGAGACTGCCCAATATTCCTGGCTCTTAGGCCAGTCTCAGTGGATAGTGTCACTGCACAGTTTCACATACCAACACGTCATAAAGATTGAAATGAAACCATCTATGAAATAACTCCAACAGTGAAGCATTTACTTTGTTGTTTCCAAGGCTAAGCAAAGTATTTAATTGCTACAAAATGATTGGATCACATGCAGAATGGTGAAACGATTTGGCCCTCAGTGGGGATTTCATCCCGTTCACCGCGTGAAAAACAACGCCCGCGAGGTTTTACCATGGTGAAACTACTTCCTTCTCTCTCATCTTCGTTTCATGCAAAAAGTACAGTTTTGCTGACATGACGCTCTAATAAATATGTATGATATCTTGATGAAACCCTTAACCCCTTTGAGACTGGCCTTAAGCTTGGCCGGCGGTAACCCCTTGCGCGCACTTGTACGTACGCGTGTCGTTCAGCCGGCACATGCACATCCCTTTGATCACAAGTACACTGCTGGCCTACTGCCTAGCTAGCTACTTCGTGTTCAGTACTCCATTAGTGAGTAGTCTTGCACCTTCAACTTTTGAAGAAGCAGCAATGCGCGAATTTAGCATGTTTTATTTGTCCTCCGATCCTCACGGAAACGTAACTCGTTCTCCAAGACCGGTTGATCAATGCACATTATTTGCAGTAGCTAATTAATTACTCCCAGTTAAAGTTGACTACGTACAGGCAAAGGCAACTCTGTGCATAAAACAAGAGAAGTTCAGAAAGAAACAGGGCGGTACGTAGGAGCGGAGCACGCCGCACGTAGCATGGCACTGGCAGGCGTCTCCGCCGGCCGAGTGATCCCAACCTCCTTGCTCCTCGCCGTCCTAATCGCAGCCACGATCTTGTGCGCCGCAGTCGCCGCGGCCGCAAACGCACCGGCGGTTCATCAGGCCGCCGGTGGTGGCGGCGCTAATAACCGCGGCACTTCCGCAAGCCGGTTCCTCGCCACGGCCGCGGCGGCTACGGGGAAGATTGGCCGCCACCGCGAGTGCCGCCGTGGGTACCCTGCAGGCGGCGCGTGCTCCGGCGGCGCCGGTGGTGGTGGCGAACGGCCGCGGCGGCTCATCAGGTGCTGCGGCGGCTTGTGCACCGACGTGCTGGCCAGCGCGAGCAACTGCGGCGCGTGCGGGAAGCGGTGCGCGTTCGGCCGGCTGTGCTGCGCCGGCCGGTGCGTCGCGGTGGCTCACGACGTGGAGAACTGTGGCGCGTGCGGCCGGGCCTGTGCCCACGGCCTCCCGTGCACCTACGGCATGTGCGGCTACGCTTAATAAAATTCGGTGATCTACAACGCCTAAACGCCGCATGCATGCATATGGTTGAGGTCCATATAAGGTCTTGTTTGGATGTTGTCGGATTCGCCTCAATCCACATGTGTTGGAGTGGATTGAGGTGAAATTTAATTCAATTTCTACTCCAATCCACTCCAACACATGTAGATTGATGCGGATCCGACTACATCCAAACAAGGCTTATATACACACAGCTCGTGTACCGTGTACCGACACGATTAGATGCATGCTGCGACTCTCCGCTAGCTAGGTGCGTTCTTGTATTTTGCAGAATGCAGATGCATGCTGATCCTCTATATGCATTATTATTTCTCTCTGTCTCTCATACGGTTGTATGAACTGTAAATCAGCGTGTGGTAGTAGCACCTGCTTAATCCATCCTAAATTAAATTATAAGATGTTTGACTTTTGAACACCAAGTGTAACTACTTGTCTTATTCAAAAATTTATGTAAAATATTATTTTTTTTTTGTTGTGGCTTGGTGTATTAATAAAAGTTTTTCAAGAATGACTTAAATTCGAGTATGTTTGCATAAACTTTTTGAATAAGACGAGTGATCAAACTTGGGGTAAAAAAAGTCAAACGTCTTATAATTTGGGATGGAGGGAGTATGTTGTTGTTCATGTCTAACGATTTCAATCACCTTGGTTTTGTTGATTAAATGCTGGGAAAAACTAGTTTTATCTGAATAATGCAGGCACTGAGTTATATTTCACTTGACACATTTTGAGTTTTAGACGAGGTCTTTCATTACCTTCACCCTTTCGGTTATGGAGCTTCTCATGAAAGATGGGGAAACGAATCGAGAGCATCTCTAACACAAGGATGACACTTTGCCCTAAAAAATGATGTTAGGAAACCTCAAGTGTCTTTTCAAGGTTTGAGAGAGTTGTCCTACAATAGAGTGAGAAAACTATTTTCTTAATTACAATCACTTACATGTGAAACCTACTTGTTAGTCGCGGAGCGCCTTCCCCCATCTCCCAACTCTTTTCTTTGGACCTGTTTGGATGAATGCTTTAGAAATCTGCTTGGACGAATTAAAGATCTCAGGTGTCCAATTTTGATGGTATGAGGCCAAGATTGCTTGCCTAGGCCAAACAAGCCCAGCAGGCCTCCACCTAAACTAGCCCTTAACTAATGCTAGATCTCGTGGGCGTGCTTCTCACAGACCTACCCGCATTGTCTGCCGCACTTTGTCTTTTCTCGTTGATATGGCTCCCCCCACTCCATTAGTAGTTGCGAGGGCATGACTAAGTTCTAGTCCTCCCCCCTCTATCGACACCCTTTCTCTCCTCCACAAGCTTAGCGCCAATAATCTCTTCAATCCAATCTCTTGTGATCCCTATGAAGATGCTTAATTCAAACTAGCTCTTGGCGTTTAGTGACCCATACATGAGAGGAGAAAAAAAAATGAGAGTTGGAAGTCAACAAAATGTCAGAATGACTTTATCCAGCGTTGTTAGCTAGCACACCCATTCGATCACAAGTACACTACCCAGAAGCTTCGTGCTTAGTACTCCCTCTGTTCCAAATTATAAGTCGCTTTGACTTTTTTGATATATCCATTTTGTTATGCATCTAGATATAATAATATGTCTATACATAGCAAAATAGATGAAAATAAAATTAAAACGACTTACAATTTGAAACAGATGAAATACTCAGTAGCGTGCTGTCATAGTCTTGCACCTTGAAGCAGTGTGTGAATTTAGCATGTATGTCCTATCCTTAAGGCAACACAACCGTTCTCCTAGATTGGTTGATCGATGCACATTTGCAGTTAGTTAATTAATTACTCCTAGTTAAAGTTGGCTACTATGTAGTATAGGCAAAAACGACTATCTGCAGTCTATGCATCAGTGCATGCATAAAAGAGGCAAGAGAGGTCAGAGAAAGAAACAGGCGTAGGGAGCGATTTTTTTTAGCCCAAATTTAAAACAAATTTCAAATTTGATCCAGTTATGATTTTTTTTAAAACTAGGCCGTTTGGCCCCACCACCATGCATGGCGGGGCAAATCTACTCCACCCCGCATGCATGGCGGCGGGGTAGGGCTGCCACGTGGCTCCCGGCTGGCGGGGCTGGCTAACGTGGACCCCGCCGTGGATCATGGCGGGGTAGGGGGACCCCACCGTGGATCATGGCGGGGTATGCCCGCGCCCTTCAAAACCAGCCGAGAGCCCACTTTACGGTCATTTCTCTCCCTCTCTCACACCCGAGCGCCTCTCTTCTCTAGTGTTCCTCCCCGTCGTCGTTCACCCCCATTCTCCCTCCCCGGCGCCCCTCCCCGCTGCGGCCGGCCGTTCCCGGTCTATTTCGCGGCCACCCCTCGTTTGAAGAAGGTAATTTCTTATTACTTTATGTTTTTATAGTTTAATTTAGTTCCTTTGTTTAGTTATAATATGTTTAGTAAATTTCTTGTTACGTTAGTTTGTTTAGTTATATTTTATTAGTTTGTTTAGTTATGTGATTTGTGTTGAATTATTTTCGCGTTTTTAGATGGAGGACTCGTATCGTGAGTCGATTTGGCGAAAAAGGGTCGTCCTAGAGAGTTGTACCCCGATGTTTCTTGTAAGGATGCCCTCGTGCCTCCCGAGGAACCTATTCCTAACTGTGATTGTGGACATCCGGCACACGTGAGCCAGTCGAGACATCCGGATACTGCGGCACGTTGCTTCTATACATGTTATAGTTGTAGCGTAAGTCA
>Ga0182004_10001640_pt1 | contig 16685 bp, 18 predicted proteins | sample Sormic07211540_1_FD_120479 | JGI IMG/M metagenome (GOLD analysis project Ga0182004, IMG submission 120479) | Endophyte microbial communities from Sorghum bicolor roots, Mead, Nebraska, USA - 072115-40_1 MetaG | ecosystem: Host-associated > Plants > Roots > Unclassified | place: USA: Nebraska...
ATCTTTTGAGTCTAATTAGTTCATGATTGGACAATATTTGTCAAATACAAACGAAAATGCTACTATTCCTATTTTGCAAAATTATTTGGAACTAAACAAGGCCGAACTTTAATAGTCTGTAGGAGTACTCCTAGCTAGATGCCGCCGGACGGAACAATGTTTAAACGCATAACGAGCACCTTCACCGGTAGCTCACTGGATCCAACATCCATCGCACCTCAAGCGCGCAGGTCCATACATGCACCTGGCCGGGTATGATGCATGAGTGGATCCGAGTGTGGAGTGCATCGCTGGACGCTTGAGCTGCTAGATCCAAGCTCAAGCGTCCAGCGATGCACTCCACACTCGGATCCACTCATGCATCATACCCGGCCAGGTGCATGTATGGACCTGCGCGCTTGAGGTGTGATGGATGTTGGATCCAGTGAGCTACCGGTGAAGGTGCTCGTGGAGTCGTGCTCCTGAATCCTAGGAATTGTTGTCATATACTACTACAGAGAAAATGCGTAAAAACTGAAAAGGCGGTGTAGCAAAATACGCGCCGGCAGCATGAAATAAAAATATATTACTTCATCGTCGGCCCCAAAATACACACAACTTTTATCGTTTATCAAAGAGTTAAGCTTTTTTTTATGTTTAACCAAATATATATACAAAAGTACTGATATCTATAGTGTGTAATAATAAGCATCACTACATTGGTCATATAATATATTTTCATAGCAAGCTTATTTCAAAATACAAATATTAATATGATCTTTTATATAACTAGTAAGACTTTAAAAAAAATAACTTCTCGAAACGTGAGGCATACGTTTATTTTGGGACAAAGGGAGTATGTCTGTCCTAAAAAAAATTATAATTCTAGGTGTGTTCTGAAAAACAAGATTATAGGTGCATCTATAGTTGAAATATCTAAAATTTGACTAAATACATAGATACGATAACAACGTCTAACACCAAATAGATATACCGTACAAATATAATTCATAAATAAATCTAATGATAACACTTGCTCCCTCCATTACAAAAGCATATAAATATGGAAATTAAGAAACAATGAAAAGTTATAATGCACAAAAAAGAAGAGAGATAGAGAGAAATAAAAGATAGAGATGTATTGAAAAAAAGGGTGTATTATGAAAAAATAAATATGCATTGGAAAGTAAGAATGATAACAATTTTATGATAAACTTTGAATGCTTTTGGGATGGAGGAAGTATTTGATATAATAAATATTAGTGTTTTTATATATATAGCTATTCAAAATCCAGATACTAGGTACTGTGCTAGAATTTTATTATTTTTTGATTGAGGGGTAGAGCTTTAGCATACCATGCCTTTGTGCAGTTGTGCCCAATGCATATGACATTATAATTTTTTCTATGCATGGCAGTCTGACACAACCAAAAGGCTAGTTCTATTCTTACATGTTATTTTAAAATAGTATATAGCTATAAAAGGTTGAAAAAATAAATTGCTCCACGACTGTGTGCTCCAAAATATGTCATAACAAACTGCTGTTTCAGCTATATATAGCTTTTTTTTTGTGGGAAATTCAGCTATATATATGTAGCTGTTAGCACAAGCACATTTTCGCTTAGCTTGCGAGAGGTACATGGGAACGCGATACCCACACCTCCTATGTCCTATCCATATTTCCTACCCTATGATATTGTAATTTTTTTTAGAAAATGATATTGTAATTTTTTTTGTAAGTCGTTCTTTACATGACAGCTCAATCCTTCTTATATCTTGGGCTTCGGAAAAGTACGTTCTGTCCTGGGCTGACAGCCCAAGCCTTCTTATATTTGGACTTCAAAATAGTACGGCCCGGACCGGCCTTTGCTGGGCCGCTGGGCCCCACGTCGGCAATCAGACGTGCCGTTGCGCCGCTCCGGACCAGAGTCTCCGACCTCGGCTGTCGGCTCCCTAAACTCATTTTTTAATAAAAAATCGAATTTTCCGAAACAAATTATGGAATTAATAACTTTCCCAGGATTTTCACTTCAAACGGCTAATCCCGCCTCCTGTAATAATAACTTCATTTCTCGCGTTCCCACGGGCGCTTCGACTGGGACACTCCGCCCACCCGTTCCGACGGCGTCCCCGTCCGTCCCTCTCCTTCCAAAGCGAAGTCAAAACGGAACCAAATCACACACAGACAGCGCAGCCCTGGGTCCCTGGCCCTGGCCTGAAGAAAGGAACACCCCAGAACGGTCGCCCTGTCCCCTGCCCCGCCGGCCCCGCCGAGATGGACACGGGCTGCCTCCACCCACCCGCACCCGCCGACCCCTCCTCGTCGGAGGCGTCGGGAGACGCCTCCTCGGCCTGCGGCTCAGCATCCGCCTCTGCCTCCCGGTCCTCCTCCGCTCGGCGCAGCAGGGGTGTCCGGCTCCGGCTGCGGCTGCGGCGAAGGCGGCAGGAGCCGGGCCCCGCCGCTACGCCCGCGGGCGGGAGCGAGGGTCAGGGTGGCGCCGGCGCGCAGGTGCAGGACGACCTCGCGCTGCCTCTCGGGATGTCGTTCGCGGCCGTCCTCGCGCAGGTGCGTGTACCCACTGCCACTCCCTCGGCCTTTCTCTGTAGCTTCCCCCATTTCTGGCGCGGGTTGGTAACGACGGGCCGACCGGTGTTGATGTCCGCATTTCACCCTTCACCGTTCTACCGAATTGTACGTAAGTCTGTAGCCTTGGTTGCTAGTCCACAGATAGGATAGGAGGCGGGCGCGCAATGCTAAATACCGCCGCCCTGGATCATTTTCGTTTCGTTTGTCGTTGCAAATTGCAATTATTCCGAGCAATCGTGCATCACATGTCAAATGTGGCAGCTTGGGGTCAGAGAAGTGGTGATAGAGCCATACAAGTGAGGAGTACCCTTTGGGGGAGGGAAATTGTCACTTTATTCCATTTCTGTGGGGGCGTACAAGAGTTTTGTTCATCTTGTATTGCACATTGCTATCCATTCCGAAATTAAGCATGAGATTACATTTCATATGATTGTCTGCCCACACCTCAGTGTGTATCCAGAGGCATCATCATTCACATGAGAACACCAGAGACAATCCTATATTTCACCAACATGCAACTTCATGTTAGCATCATCACATGCCATGTTTTTTGTGCACCTAAGTTTCTGTTCAGGGCAATGAGTTGCATTTGCTGATTGCAGGTTGTGAATACGAAGAATCCTTCAGGCGAAAGAATACAGCCTGCACTTCTTTCCAAGGTTATTGTACCACAATTTGACTAATAAACTCTACAAAACCACGAAACTGTTTGTAGTTTGAAACTGAGTCTGGACTTTGGATGCAGATCTGTACATCGGCAGTGAAGGAATCATTGAGAAATGTAAGCCTAGTTCCCTTTATCATCCCACAGCTCAGTTGTTAATATTATTCCTAATATATCTTTCACTCATCATTGTAGATATATGGTAACAAGTTAGACAGTTTTATGAGAAACTTTGAGAAATCATTCAGCAGCACATTAACAACGCTTCATCTTGTTAATGAGATGCCTGTCTATGGACAAGGTCCAGTTCCTCAATGTTCTTCTAAGCATGAAGACTCTGATGCTGCAAGCAAGTTGAGCACTGATGGTCCACAAAATCCAACGCAAGAAATCAAGCAGGACCTTTCAAATTCAGTGGAAAGTCAGCTTGTTCTGTATGCTGGTGGCAATCAGCAGCTGACTCGTCGTACTCATAGCATATCTTCTCCTGAAGCTAATCGGCGGATCCTTAATGCATTTGAAAGATCTTTGAAAGAACAAACTCGGTCAAATGAGCTCAAGGAATTTGAGATAAGCCTTAGCATGAGAAAGTTGCAACTTAAACAGTCTCAACTAGAACTTAACTCCTACTCGCACATGTTAGACAAGATTAAGTTATCCTTGGGATTTCAGAAAGCTTCCTTCCAAACGGAGAAATTCAAGACTCAGATGCAGGACACGAGGCATGCACAAATAATGAGGACACTCATAGATTTCCTTGTTAGTGCAGTTATTATTATGTCAGTATGTTTTGGGTACGGAACTTATATTTATTCATACCAAAGGATAACTGATATTACAGCAGCATGTGCAGCCACTTCAAGGGTACACTCATCATCTATCTCTTCTTTCTCTATCAATAATCAATGAAGAATACAATCTTAACAAAACTGTGTGGTAACCAGAAAGATTCTCTCTTGTCTCTCATGCAGGGATCTAAATCATGGTGGGTGCCAAATTCAGTGTCAAACTTCAATTCCGGGTTGCTCTTCATGAGATGTCATGTAGTAGCTGCAACACGGATGTTCTTTGGCATAGTAATGATTCTGGCAATTGTTTGGTTAGCATTCCAGCGTTCTGCAGTGTCTGGATCAAGTATGCCAGTAACTTTCAACATCATACTGTTGGGAATTATTTGTGGCTTTGCTGGAAGGTTCTGTACCAACACACTTGGTGGCGATGGGAACATGTGGCTTATATGCTGGGAGGTTCTTTGTTCCATCCATTTACTTGGAAATTGTTATCCATCGGTCTTGTACCGTGTTCTTCATGGTCCTATATCTGTATCTGACAGCAAGGAGTCTGTCTGGTTCCCGTATTGGATTCGCCGCTGGATCTTTTATGCTGCGCTGGGGTTTTTTATCCCAGCCTTGAATGGCTTACTGCCATTTGCTTCTCTTTCTGACTGGAATAACCATTTCACTAAGGAGCTAAAATCCATCTTTATTGGTGAGAAAATTGAAGCTTGAATGATCGTGGATGCAACAATTGGTGCAATGATGTCCGTTTTGTGTCAGCTATGCAGAGAAAAAAAATTGAAGCCTGAATAATCCTGGGTGCAATGACTGCACAGTGATGTCCTTATGTGTCAGCTGTGCGGGCAAAGATTTTTTAGAAACAAAATAGTTCTGTTTAAGAAGCTGTTCAGAAGTTCAGCTTGGTGTTGCCCCAAGAGATACATTGGATGGAAATTGAAGGCACCGTTCAATAAACAAGTTGATTGTACTTCTGCAGCAGCCACTAGCACATATTGATCCAACTCAACGTGCTTTCATCAGTGCCTTGTACCATCCTACCACCAAAATCAAAGCTTCAGATGATCTAGGCTTTTGACTTTTGTGATCTTTGTGTCTTCGACTTCAAATGGCTTCAAATGCCTTGTTTTGCCCTAGGCATTTTAATTTCATAATGCAAGTTCACAATAGACAGGTTCACCACCAGTTGGAAACTCTGCTGCGTCTTTCGAATTCCTTTTTGTTGTCATTATTGTAGCTCGTGTTCATTGAAAATATCAAGAGAGCGGATTATCCGGTACTGGCTGCTTACTACTTGTTGTGGTTGGTTTATGTGTATGTTATCTTAGGGCTTGAGAAAACGCAGCCTGATATTGTACTTGTTCAGTGTGTTCATGTATTGCTACTTACCAGTTTGTACATGCACTTGTATTTAAGCCCAAAAATTGTTCATGGTTTTGATGTATATATTTCTTTGTATTGTATGGGATCATATACCCAGTCCTGTAAGGCTGTACCTACTTCTCCAGGACTGCAGTGGTTGAGCATAGAACGGTAGAAGTGTATGCAACTGACGGTTGAGTTTCGGTAGTTAAGCATGCCATTGCGTGGCTAGTTGACAAGAAACAGAACTGTAGCTGCTGTCATGCAACAAATGCACAGACTTGCACGTCTTGTCACTAGGATTCTCAAGGTAAAATGTCGTTTAATTACAATCGATGTGATATTCACAAGGCGCCTGGATGTACACGGGAACTACTTAAAGTTACATGCATGCGCTTACGAATAGTAAAATCCTGTGTCCAAATTCCAAAAGATGCCAACCATGGGTTTATTCTTACGGGAAGAAAAAGATACAAAATTGTCACCTTTAAGCGTTCAGCCTCTTCTTAAAATGAACTTCCTTTGACATTGGAAACAAATACTACCGAGTAGCGTATTCATATATTTCTCAATTGGACAAGGAAAATTCCTTATTCCAATCCAAAAGCTAATAATAATCACTCACTTCAAAATAATATCCATTTACAACTGTTAGAATTGTTTTTAACAGATCTTTTTAGCTCTGTTTCAGTCTTCCCTTCTAGGCACCATCCTTGCAACACCCGATTCTCATCTCAAGAACAAATATGTTAAAAACTTGTTCTGTTTTAAGTGAAAAAACAATAGGCACAGCACGAGATGGAAAGTGCAGTGCAGAGGAGCCAGAACGCTTCTGGCACACAGTACTGCCTGACCATGACTTGCCTTCTCAACATGGCTCTGAATCTGGCCGTGGAATACCTGTTGGCACTGTATATGATACAAACCCAAACCAGTTTGTATCATATGTTCTTGACCAACACTTAACCTTGACAATGCTTCTTGTACAAGTAATACTTCAGCAAAGTGATCATGTGTACCTATAAAACTGGTTTGGGCTTGTATCATATACAGTGCCTTCCTATCCTAAAAATAAAAGTATTGTTTTATTGTTATCTGGGTACAATTGCAAAGTTGATGGACAATAGGCATGCAGATTTTGTAGCACTCGTTTCATCGGAAATACAACTGATTAAAGAATCAAATATACTCTTCCCTCAAAAAAAAAGAGAGAGAATCAAATCAAATATATTTCAAAACCAATCCTCACATATGGTCCCAAGCAAACCAGTTGTTTTTTACCATAAGATTATGCAAGTGGAGGACAACTAACTCCAATTTGTAAAGCCCTGGAGTACAACTGAAAGACAGTGGATACAACAGAAACAACTGAGAAAGCAAATTGGAACAGAAAAACTTCACTGCACGGCATGAGTTTTGCGGAACCATCATAGACACATGGCTTGAAGAAAGCAAACTTAGCTGTCTTCATGTTGTACAAGGCAGGTTATGGAAAAGCTATGAATAGCTGCCGGGCCATGATTCAAGACAGTAGAACATAACTCAGCACATTACAAGTTTTACATTCTCACACATGTTGCACTAACATTATGGAATGATGCCTTAAAAAATAAACATTATGGAATGTTAATTTTATAGAAATATTGCTAACCAGACAAGTATTGCCAGTAAAATCGATCTCAAGCACACAAGGTGGGCATACTGAGCATTGACAAATCTAGAAATCCTTAATCTACTGTCTTGAATCTCTATGACAGCCTGAGATCTTGTGAGCACTACTGCACTAGTACAGGCTTCAAAAGTCAAAACCAACTACAAAGAATCCCATCCCCAAGAAAATCTATACCAGAGATGTAGCCAGTTCCATCCCACTATGAGGGTAAAAACTGCAGGCGAGCACCAGGTTATTTGAGGACTGTTGGTAAAATATTACTCTCCCTAAACTTGATCAGATAATAAGTAAACTGTACATTTCCAAGGGATGTAGCTCTGAGGACAGTTAATAGAGCAAAGTCCTAAGGAGCACCATCTCCTATTCGTATTCTAACGGGCAAGGGCCTTGCAATCAGACCATCCATAACCCAGCCACCATCAGAACCATCATGTTTGACATGGCTGAATTCTCTCTGAGCATAATCCAGGGATACTTCAAGCCTTCCACCAGGTCTACACTCTGAGGCAACATTACTTGGTTTGAAACCCATATACCTTTCCAGCCAATACAGATAGTTAACATGGAACAAAGATTTGAGCATGTCTTCTGGAGAAGATCCCTCTTTAAGTACAATCTGTAAAAAGATAAAATGTTGTTAACTTATTAATGGGTAACAACACAAAACTGATAATTGGAATATACTTGCTTCAAGATGAACTTACACAAAATTTTCCCTTGTAATCCATAAGCAGATATTGCTCATTTTTGTAAAGATCAAACAATGCACAAGCATCTTCTTTACTCTCAATTATTTCACTAAGCTTAGAACCCATTTGTAACCGCCGGCATATTCTATCCGCAGCATCTTTTGCTTCCGCTGACAAAATCTTGCTTTGCTGTTGCAAAAATTTAGAGGTGCACAAAATGAGAAATATAAAATAATGAAAGGTTCTTGATTGAACATGTACCATTAAGTTACTCAAGGATTCATAATGAGAAGCTGATTGTATCAGACACAAATGGCATAATCATAACTTGGACATTACCAAAGACATTAGTTGTACCACATGAGTATTAGAACAGGGGCCTCTAAAGGCTAAAATTGAGCAACATAAACAGTTGGATAGAAGAGAAATGTGATCAGTGCAAGAATAAAAGTAACCTTGACTTACTTGACATGAAGCGCCAAGCGACAGATTGAAGAAAAGAGGTTCCTCATCATTAACTTCTTTGACTGATGGAACTTGTCCACTTAACAGATATTCACTAAACACCAAGCCTACATAAGAAGGACGGGAACTAAAATGTTTAATCACTTCCCTGTAACATTATCACTCTAAAGAATAATTTTTCACATGAAAACATCTCTGCTTATATCGAAAGCAAACAACGGTTTACACACTCTAAAGAACAAATGCTGCTCCCTCCATTTCAAATTATAAGTCGTTTTGGCTTTTGTAGGTACATAGATCCTGCTATGCACCTAGATATATATAATGTCTACTGTAGAAAAGCCAAAATGACTTGTAATTTTGAACGGAAGGAGTAAATGACAGGGAATAGAGCATTGATACAGGGGATCAGGTACATACAGTGCACGTTTCTACCCCATAAAATCCTATACAGCAAAATGTGAAATGTTGGAGTAAGAGAGTATTATCGAAGCAAAATATAAGTATATAACTAACAAACTAAATATATGGTTCCAGCTTTCATTCAACCATCTATCAGAAATAAACTGCCAGTTTTTACTCTCTAAACAGTTTCTATTCAATGGCTAGTTTTGTTAAGGCAATAAAATGACAAAGTAGCCTCACTGATTACAAAATTTCATTCATACGAAAGTTGTGATATGATGAAAATCAGCATGGAATGGAGATAAAACATCAGTGAAGAAATCAAATTACTTGCACGGTAAGGATTCAGTGTTCTGAGCTGAATTGATTGATACGACTTGAGATTGCAATACATGTGAACTGCAGTAATTCCAGCAAACGAAATAAGAGCTAATGGTACAGATGAGCCAATCTGATTAGCCAACGCAATGCCAAGCCCTATGCCAACAAATTTGCTAACCATTCCTTGCGCTTCACCCTTTGCAATAACCTGAAATGCCATTTTCAATTCTTTCCAGTCACAGAGATGGAAATACAATGAAAAGAGGAAACAATGCATTTACTGGATTTTAGGTTCTTAAGTGCTCATTTCATAATGTGATGCATCAGTTCATTGTACAAATACAAATGGAATGGGTTGAGAGAAATGCTATGGAATCTATCAACGCACTGGTTGCTGCAGCTGTTCTGCACCACCACAAGGTAGTGTTGACAACTGACACTTCAGAACTCTTATATCAAATTCCAAAATACTTGTAGGAGACCATAAAATGTTTCCAGTTCCTAAACATCTAAGCTGGCAGGATATGAAATATGAGCAAGATCTATGGCAGATAACAAATTTTGAAATGGAAACAGTAAGTGTTTCCTCTACTGTGTTATATATTTATTATTTAAAACAGTAAAGATCTATCAGAGATAAATTTCGCATGTAAAAGGTGGATATATCATCTTAGTTGTACAATTCCAGATGGATTAAGTAGATAACTGAAAACAGGAAAGTCTCAGCCAGTAAGGCATATAAGCATACTACAATTTGATTTGATGGACTGATACACAGTAAAAGGAAAAAACAATTAGCCCACAAATGATAACAAGTGAAAAATCTTCAAATATGAGGATAAGCACACCTCAGCAAAGTTTCTTTGTACTGCAAATCCAGCATAAAAGCAACTTCTCGTGGCAGCCTGCAGTCATGGAAACTTACAGTACTATAGCTGTTGCATTATTGTACTAACATAAGATAGATAACTGAAGCATGATAATCTGTCGTAGTTGTTGAAGGATGATGAACTAAAACAGTGGTTTACTCCAATAAGAAAGATAGATACATGATCAATGCATTTAACAAAATTGCAAATATGCTATTGCTGGAAAAATTAGTAAGAATAAATATGTGACAAAATAACCCTTTCATAGCACACAGCACATAGAGGAAACGACCTTGACATGTTGCCATATGCCATTTTCATCCATATATGAAAAACAGACAAAACTGGATTCTAATATTGTGCGGAATGGACGTTCTCAGATTTGGTTGTTATTCTTCATTATGAGAAAGCTTCAGTATGGAAGCGAACAACAAGGCATGAGTCAGGGAAATTACATGGTTAGAAACAAGACCCAGCCCACTACAGTTCAAAACTCACGGAACCCTAGTCGACATGTTATATCTGCGATTAGCAGAAATAACACCAAAATCGAATCATATATTAGTTCTATGTTTATTGCTGTGGTGAGTATAAGCATGCTATGAAAATCTTCAAATATAGTCATACATCTTCTAGAGACCATATTTTAGGCTCAACTCTGTAGGATCATGTTCATATGGCTACCAAGTGTGAGGATAATGAGATACACAAAGCAGAACATCTTCATTACAATATAATGAGCCTAGATTTCCATAAATGCAAACTATAGAATACTGATGATCAATACGAAAGTAGGTCTTAACCTGTATCAAAGAAGCTGCTGAGCGACTAGCACCAGCAGCCGCCCCAATTGGAACAAACAGGTGAGGGAACACTGGAGTCAGAATCTCCAGCCCATAAGCCATATTCTCCAGAAAATCAGCAAATAGCCGCCACCCTTTGGGGTTAACATCAAAATGGCGTCCAAATTTGGACAACATGATCTTGCTAAGGTACCCGAGGCCATCTTTCAGGACCCAATTCACCGCAGCAGCAGTGGGTATCGCTCCTCTCCCTAACCCAACCGCATAGAGCAGAGCCTGAAGAAAATGTTTCAGGGATAATAAATACGTTACCCTTTACCTATATGCTTGAATGAATTGCGATGAACGCTCAGATGAGCTCCACTACCTGCGTGGAAAGTACCCCGCTGATTTGGCTCGCCACGCCCTGAACGCCGCGCCAGAGCGAGTAGTTCATGTAGTCGCTGCTGACGCTATGAGGGTATCCGTCGGGGAGCAGCAGCTGGACAGCAACATCGGCGCACCGCCGCCACGACCGCCCCAGCTGCCTCCGCAGGGCGGCTAGGCCCTCAGGGCCGTCTCCCACCTTTCCATCCTCGTCCTCCCGCTTCGATCCGTCGTCCCCAGCGATGAGATAGGAGGTCCAGGTTGAGTCCGGCACAAGGCGAGTGCGCGTGCCGCCCCTCACCTCCCACACGCCCCCCGCGTCATCTCCGGAGTTGCCGAGTGCCTCAGCGAGTGCGGACGCGGCGCCGGACTGGAGGAGCAGGAACAGGAGAAGGAACTCCGGGTGAAGGGCCTGGAACCACCGCCGCCACCACCCGTCTCCGGGTTCAGGAGAATCCATTCCTCTCCCGCCACCACCTCCGCTTCCTCCATCACCTCCATCGCTGCCGCCGGAGTCACCATAACCACGGAAGCCGCCGGGAGGACCGTGGCATGCCGCGAGGAGTGGTGGGGAAAGCTTGGCGTCGACGCGGTGGAATCTGAGGGCGGTGAGGGATGGCGACGACGGCGGCCGCGAGGCGACGCGAACGAGGGGAGCTGGGGGTAAAAAGGAGGGGAGGAGGAGGACGGATTGCGGCATGGACATCTCCTCGGTGGAGGGAGGGGCGGCCACCGGGCGACGGCGGCTTCGGAATTTTCAAGGTTGGAGGCGAAAGTGTCGGAGAGACGGTTGGGCCAAAATGGGCCAGGTGTTGGCTTGTCCCTGTATTATGGGCAAGGGTAGCATACGCAAAACGCTTTGTATGGGCCAAAAATTGCTGAAGATTTTGATTTGATGCGTGATTGAGCGTGGAACGGTAGAAGTGTATGCAACTTACGGTAGAGTTTCTGTCGTTAGTTGCATAATTCAGGTTTTTACGGCACGGTACATATTGATATGGCTTTAAGCATGCCGTTGCGTGGGCGCGTGGCTAGTTGACAAGCAGCAGAACTGTAACTGCTGTAAAGCAACAAATGCAGAGACTTGTCGCTAGGATTCTCAAGTAAAATGTCGTTTAGTTACAATCGATGTGATATTCACAAGGCACATGGATGTACACGGGGACTACTTAAGTTATGCTAGCATACAGCAGCTGCATCTGGAACTGCCTCCAAGCAAAGTACGTATATGCCCTTCTGTTGAAGATTACATGATTGCTGGATGGAACACATGATAGGGGCATTTACCTCAGCTCCGATCACCGAACTCTTTTACATGAAAGCGAGGTGATCATCTCCTCATCCCGTAGCCGCTTTCCATTTGCATTCACAAAGCCACAATAAAATCTAACTGGTTGCTGTGTCTCTGCTCCATAGTCCATCATCGATCGCCCATTGCAGAACAAGCAAGACAGACAAATTTGTCAGTTGTCACTCACCTGAGCCGCATTCTACTTGCTTATATATGGATAATTATGAAGCACTATGTAGTTAGTATTTTTGGAGAATTGGTCAGTAAGTAACTCACCTGAGCCGCATTCTACTTGCTTAATCTTCTTAGCTGGGGTTGGGTCGTCCAGCCTGAGTCTTCTCTTTAGACCAAGGACGATTTCATCGCTGAGTACATCGTGCCTTCGTTTCGGGAGAGCTGATTTGTTCTGTTGAGGCTTGCTCTTCTTGGGACATCTTTCTACTTCCACTCCAGATTTTCGCTTTGGGCATGTAGGAGTTGTTCGATCTGAAGAATAGAAATTCACGGATTCAGACCAAATGATTGTGTAAACATCTGAAATCATCTTCCCCAAGCATATAGTACATGCCATAGTGGCATCCTTGTAGTATTAATATTAAGTAAACCATCTAGTATTAAGCAGATCAGGTAACACCCATGCATATTCCCAAAAAATGAAAACACCCATGCAATATATGCATAACGAATTCAATGTGCACATCAACAAGTAGCACTTGATAATGAACCGACAAAGAATTGCCGCATGGCAATTACATGAGGCCCAAGATAATGAAAACTGAAATAACAAATTGTCAACATTACTGAATACTGAAGAATAATAGAGTATCAAACATTATCGTGTGAAACGATTACATAACACAAGACACTCGGAAAATTGGCAGCATTGGTAACCTCAGGAATAAATGTACAGTTTATAGTTGTCAATCTCAAACATACGCGCTACTTATGAGGTTTATGGTCCATAGCTGTAAGAGTGGTTCAGTAGTGCCACACTCTTTGCCTCTGGTGGTACTTGATCCCCATTCATCCCAGATAGCAAATATAAGCAGCTGCAAATTTCATAAACCGGTTGGTACTACTGATCATTGAAGCTAATAAAAGGGCATAACAACCAATCAGGCATATGATGTGTATGATCCTGAACGCTGGAAGAACAGATGCGTCGATCACCCCACTTGATCCCTGAACCACGACTGCACATTGTAACATTCAGAGATACCGCTCGTAATTTCTCTACCAGTTAGCAACGGGAGCAATCAAGTATTCAGAGTTCCTTACGGAGCGAGGTCCAAACCGTCTTCAACGCACCTGAGCTCTGCGCAGTAGGCGCGGCGGGCTTGCCGTCGACGACGACGGGCGCGGCGGCGTCGGCTCCGGTGGGCAGCCCGCGCTTCGCGAAGAAGGCGAGGAGCGCGCGCCACGTGACGGCGGAGCAGACGTGGCCGGGGCCGCGGCTGAGGAAGTAGCCGTTGGGGCGGACGGAGGCGGGGTCCAGCCCCAGCGCGAGCCCCACCCGGGCCAGGTCCACCCCGGTGCCGCCGTCCACGGCGATTGCCACGGTATCCGCTGACGAAGAGCGACGGAGGTGCACTGTGACGGTGCGGAGCGGCGAGCCCATGGCGGGCGGCGATGCTGTTCGGGAGAGTGTGGCGCGTGGAGAGTGGAGACGGACGGAGAACGGTCTGGACTCTGCTGCTGCTGCCTCTTTGCCTCTTCGGGTAAGGGAAGTCTAGAAGGGTCGCCGTGCGGTCGGACTCGGGTCCAGGTCCGGGTCCTTGAGGTGAGACGGTCACTGAATCGTGGGGCCGGCGTTTCGTCCACGGTGGTGGCGAGCAACCAGTGGGATTAGGATTAGGATCGTCCAGCCCGCCGCAAACATACGTAGTACTTACTGTTGAACACTTACTTTTTATGGGCTGGGCTGTCCTCCAGTTAAACTGTGGGCTTTAGAGAATCCTAATCGCTATCAACCGTCGACCATTAAGGCCAGAGGACTGGGCTTTGACGGCCTGGATAGGGGCGTTTTGGAGCTTTTGCGGTAAGTACAAATGACCCTACGTGCAGCGACCAGCGAGCTTTCTTGAAAAATTGAAACAAAAAAAAAAGAACTACCGGTAGTTTCACGAAAGAATAATGAACCTGCCAATAATTTCGATGATACCAGGCACTGGTAGTACAGTGAAAAAAAATGAAATCGCTGATAAAAGCAGCCATAGTTTCATTGAAAAAATAAATAACCTTGCCAAAAACTTTGACCCCGTTGAACTACTTTATCAGTAATTTTTAGCGAAAAACTAATTTTTTTAAATAAATTAGCATCAGTGTCGGCCAATTTTTTAACGAACATAGCATGGCAGCCGGTGGTAGTTTCATGAAAAAAAATGAACTCGCTCGTGTATCCAAAGATAGGTTCTACACTTTGACTATCTTGTACCAGTAGCACTCCACTGCCAAGTGGTATCTAAGGTAATTTTTTTTTAAGATTACACAGTGCAACGCAGACACTCAACATACACACACTCACCCCTATGAACACACGTACGTAAACCCTACTCCTATGAGCACCTTCGAAGGACTGAACCGGCAAATCTTGAAGTTCACGAAGTCAACACAGGCGCCCCGCTGTCGACGAGTACGTCACCTACCATTTAATGCATAGCGCCGGAAAAAACTAGAATAAATCCAGAATAAAGTGCCGCACCCAGGATTTGAACCCTAGGTGGGAGCCCCCCCAACCAATTTTTTTGCTATTGCGCCGTGAACCCCTTGGGTACTTTTACTCACGATAATTTTCTGTTTGATAATATTGAATGGTGAAGATACTATTAGATTCTATAAATCATGTTTAAATTTTATATAAGTTTTCTAATACAAGTTACTAAAAAATACTCCCAAAATATTAATTTTAATTTGTCTATCTGACGTTTTACAAAATTCGGTATTACTGCATTTTTCTTTATTTTTTCAAAAAAAACATTTAATCATAGCTCAATCATTAAAAAGTAAATTATAATAATTATTTAAGAATAATAATATCAATACATTCTAAAAATTTATTTATTTAGGATATCAAAGATGTCACATGCCCATTGTAATGTGTTACGTTGGAACCCAATACGTAGTATAATTGGACTCTATATTATTATGACTAGACGTGTGTTGTTCTCATGAAGACTAGGCGCGAGTTGTTCTAACTCATGATCACGGGGTCACATACGATGATACAATACAGAGGGTGATCCAATACGTCATGAGTCTAGGTATATATAAGAATATAAGATGCGGAGGATGTAACCAATACGTTGTGGAACCAGACTTCGTATGGATTATTACTAGACGTAAGTTATTCTTGTATGCTCACGGGTTAGGGTGGGCACAATTAACTGAAACCGACCAACTAGAACTAAAACCAAAAAAAACGGTTTCTTATTCGATTGACAGATTTCGAGGAACCAAAATAACCAAGAACAATTCGGTTTCTATCCTTGGTTAACTATTAACCGAAAGAACCAAATTTCATAAATTTTAAAACCTACATATTATTTTTGTTGTATTAACCTTTGTTGAAAAAATGGTTAGTTCAGTAAAAATCGAAACCGAAACAAAATAACCGAGAACCAAAATGCTCGGTTCCTAAAATTTTGTGAAACCGATCCGACCGAATTTTATAAACAATCGAGGAAACCGAACCAAGAACCGATGCCTACCCTGACTCACGTGTCCTGAGTACAAAAGGATATGAATATAGTTTGAGAAGAAAAGAAACAACATCGAAGAAACTTTTCACGGAGAGATGGAAGAAAAAATATAATGAAATTTTGGTTTATTAGTACTAGCATAAGTGCCCCATGCATTGCAACAGAGAGAAATTATATTTTGCTCTTTTAATAAAATTTAATATCTCAATCAAATTTCAGACACCACACTTTCTTGTTTCCCCATTTACTTCCTCCATCGCAATGTCATCTTGGCAATTGTTGCACTTGTTGCTATCCATCTTGCTCCAATCCTAGATGAGTCCCATTGTGCTCTACCAAGACATCGGAAAAGCGCACAATATGACTGGGCCTATAGCCGTGGGACATTCAGGGACTAGGGCTGGGCGGCATGGTCCTTATCTCTAGCGCTAGTGACAAAGACATGCAATGACCTAAGAGTTCAACGATTCAAGCTAGATGGTCGTAGCATCGTCCGTCCATGCATGATAGCGCCTTAGACTCTCACTACATGTGTCTGCGTGTGGACCATTCCACCACCTCGAACGACAAGCAATCCATGCCATGCACTTTAATTGGGTTGTGTCGACGAAAGCTAGTCGGCAGTCTACCTTGGGGTATACCCACGGTAGTAGTTTATCGGTAGACGGTGCGCAAACTACGAACTCGATGGTGACGCAAGACACGGACAAGCTTTTTATC
>Ga0182004_10001641_pt1 | contig 16680 bp, 11 predicted proteins | sample Sormic07211540_1_FD_120479 | JGI IMG/M metagenome (GOLD analysis project Ga0182004, IMG submission 120479) | Endophyte microbial communities from Sorghum bicolor roots, Mead, Nebraska, USA - 072115-40_1 MetaG | ecosystem: Host-associated > Plants > Roots > Unclassified | place: USA: Nebraska...
CCGCTTTCAAAACCAGGTCAAGGATGTAATGTGCATGGTTTTAAAAGTTGAGGGATGTATTTTGTCCGGTTTTAGAGTTCAGGGATGAAAATTAGACTTTCGCGAAAGTTGAGGGACCTAAAGAATCAGCTCCAATTTTCTGGCCTCGCAAAGCTTTGGGCCCATTCAATCCATGCGTGGAAAGCGCGCTTGGACTCGTGGAGTTAGCTGGACCTGATCTACCAATTCGGCCCAGTCTACCAATATGGAGTGCAAACATCATAGTGTAGTCTGGGCCGCCATCAAACGAGAATAACTTTGGATATATTTTCCTCTGTCCACTAAACATCGATTCCTAAAATCCGTGTCAATCAAATTTTTTTATATTTAATTAACTTTATAGAAAATATCAACAAAATCTATGACATAAATGTGCATCTTATAAAAATATATTCTATAATAAATCTAATGATACTAATTTTATACCATAAATTTTAATATTTTTTTAGAATTTTAGTCAAAGTTTAAAAGTTTAACTTAGAACAACTCTAGAAATATATTTTTTCATGGATTGAGAGAGTACTACTAGGTGGTTATATGAATTTTTTCCTAAAAAAAAGTTGGTTCTAGGAGTGAGGTCTCGCCTAAGGATCAAAATGGTCGGCCCTCCCTAATTAATCACTTTCGATTTCACATTTTAATCTAAAAAAATAGGAACTGAAAATCCGAATCTGAAAAGAAAATTGGTGCCGGACATTGCAAAAGGAGCTCTAACACATGGATAACGGTCGAGAGCTGGGAAACAATGCATGTAATCATCACTTACTTCCTTCAAACATATTGAAGTAAGAGATAATTACACGTATGGCCTTCAAAAAGGTACACTTTCTTTTTGTGGTCGTTTTTCTTGAACTTACCTATAAGATCCGAAAATAAAAATTCCTTACATGTACGGCCTTTGGTCGTATTCAGGCACTTAACGACGTTAAGTGAGGAATAAAATGGCCCCTGGCGAAAAATAAAGTCAGATTTTTTTTGTCTATTTTAAATTTGGAGTAATATTATGCAAATAAGGTCATGAATAACGGTACATAATAAGATGCATAATCAGATGTACAAACACATCGCAATAAAATTAGTTTACCAAATATAAAAATTTTGCACAAATCCAAATTTAAAATTGACAACTGCACTTTGTTTTAGTTTTCGCACCTTGTATAGGTAAGTTCAAGAAAAAAGAGAGGAGGCTACGGAAAGGAAGGTGTATTTTTTTAAAGGCCATACAAGTAAATATTTCTTCAAGTAAACAACATGGCCATGGTACTAGACAACTATACAATGTTTTTACTATTTTTCCAATAAGTTACTTGAGTAATTTTTTGTTTTTAGTGAATCGGCTGGGCTAGAAGATACTCCCTAAGGTGTAACGACTTTTGTTCATGTCTTATAATATAAGACGTCATCTCTTATAGATATTAATGTAGTAGTACTAGTGCTGAGACTGAGAGAGAGAATTAAATATGGTCTTAATCTTTGAAGCAGAGATGGTTATGCCTTATATAAGGGGGTTGATATTATTTGGGAAAGAAAATCGTAGGAAAATCGAAGGAAAAGAAACAATCGTTGGAACAGGCTGAACTGCAGATCGCTAGAGTTCCGGGTCAATCTGCAGAAGCACTTCTCTTCTGATGGGCCAACTGATCGCTGCAATGGGCCTGCCCAAGAACCTCGCGCTTCCCTAATTTTTAGGCCTTATTTACTTCCATCCAAAAATTCAAAAATTTTTAAAATTTTCCGTCACATCAGATCTTTAGAGCCATGCATTAAGTATTAAATATAAATAAAAATAAAAACTAATTATACAGTTTGGTCGAAATTGACTAGATGAATTTTTTAAATATAGTTAGTTCATAGTTAGACAATAATTAACACAAACAAACGAAAGTGCTACGGTGTCGCGAAATAAACTAAACAAGGCCTTAGCGTTGTTCACCTGCACATTGGCGGGAACCTTCTGACAACATTCTAACACCAAAAATTTCTGCACATTTAAATAGTTTTACATACTCTCTCCGTCCCAAGTCAACAAATTTAAATTTGATTAATTTATAAATTTTTAAGTTTGACTAATTACCTGCTAGTGATGCATGTAAAGACGATGCAACTAGTAGCGCCAAGAAGAACTAGTCATTTCTTTGCAATTGTGGCCTTGCCTTTGCCTGAAACAGGATCTCAACACCGAAATCCAATCAAATACTGAATCCAGTAACAGCTCAGCTACGACGATACTGCGTAGTTGCAGTTCGTTTCATTCATTCATATTCTTCCTTCGATCGATCCACACGACAAAAAAAAAACAGCAAAAATAACAGGATCCAACAACTACACAATTGCAGTGAGCAGCTAGGTCGGTGTGCTCACTGAAACAAAACCACGCACACAACCCATATCAAACCAACAAATAGACATGCACAGGCACGCTCGATCGATCCATGCAGCACTCCTCTCTCTCTCTCTGATCTACGCCTTGCCCTCGTTGGCCTTCCTGAACGCCGCCGCCTGCGCCGCGGCCGCGCCGTCGGACCCGCCCGCGGCGGCCGCCGCGAACGCGTCGCGGACCTGCTCCGTGGTGTAGGGGAACCCGGCGCGGGTCATGGAGTTGAGCAGCGCGGCGGCGCCCTCGCGCAGCAGCGCGCCCGTGCCGTCCGCCCGGGTGTTGCCCAGCGCGTCCTGGATGCTCATCATGTTCGCGCCGCCCACGCTGCCCGCCGCCGCGCCGAAGAAGTGGCTCATCGTCCCCATCGATGACGACGTGCTCGGGAACCGGCCGCCGATCGCTGACCAGATCTCCATTGGGTGCGACCTCCAGTAGCTGCTCGATTGATCGATGATGGAGAGTAGACAATGAGAATTTGTTCATCAGTGACCGCATACATGCATGTACGCGTCATGTAGTAGATGTATGTATTCCATGGGCAGCAGCAGTGGCTTACTCGCAGGTGCCGAAGCTGTGGGGGTCCATGGGGACGAACGACGTCGGCGACGAGGTCCCGATGCCGCCGTGCGAGGGGGAGTTGCCGCCGTACGCGGGCGTCGGCGAGCTCCCGTAGGCGCCACCATGGGCAGGCGATGGGGACCCGCCTCCGTAGGCGCCGCCGCCGCCGGGTGTGGACGGAGACCCACCATACGCGCCGCCGCCGGGGGTGGACGGAGACCCACCATACGCGCCGCCGCCAGGGGTGGACGGGGAACCACCGTACGCGCCGCCGCCGTGAGACGGGGAGCCACCGCCGCCGGTGGAGGGCGACGTCGGAGAGGAGCCGGAGCCGCCGTGGGACGGGGAAGGCAGCGTCCCGCCGTGCGACGGCGTTGGCCCGTACCCGCCGCCGCCGTGGGACGGCGTCGTCCCGGGGGAGCCTGAGCCTCCGTGCGACGGCGTCACGGGCGTGATGCCGTGGCCGCCGCCGGTCCCCGGGAACGAGCGCGGGTCCATCCCCGGCACGCAGTCCGGCTTCTTCACGTCCTCACCTGCGGCGGTGCAACGGTACCACGCAGCACAAACACATCAATGCAAGCTCAACATTGACATTGTTGGACACAGCACCTTGGCTCTCAAGAAAGAAGATGTGGTGTACCTTGGCTTGCCTTCTCCATGGGGCTGGCCCTGGACTCGACCACGGCCACCAAGGCCTGCGCGGCCAACGCGGCGAGCACGAAGCTCGCCAGGAGAGATCTCCGCGCCTCCATTGCTGCTGCTGGATCCTGCTCACTCCTCTGTTGCTGAGTGAAGTGGTGGTGCACTGTGGACTGTGTTTGGAGCGAGATGAGATGAGCAGGCAGGCAGGCAGCGCGTGGGTATAAATAACAGGAGCAGAAGCTACCAGACTGGCGCCATGGAGAATTGAACGCGAGCGTCGTGAATTCACGACGCAGTGGGTAGTTGGCGAGGGAATTCAATGCATGCGCGCATCAACGACCAATAATGTCCGAGTAACAAAATTTTTCTCTTTGAACATATAAACATTAAATATAATAAAGAAAATAACTAAAACGATCGAAAACGTTCAGAATATTTCCATTCGGTTTTTATCCTTATCTCCGTCTCATATCGTCGGCCTCATTGCTTTCTTTTTTTTTCTCGAATCAAGGGTACTCCCTTAAAATTTGAAGTGTTCAAATAATTTTGAATCAAGTAACTCCCTTAAAATTCGACGTGTTCAGATAATTTTGAGACTAAATAACAAGTCTGACAAAAAAAAAACTAACTCAGCTCATTATGCCCCTCGCTAATTAGTTAGTTCGGTTGTTGAATTTCTTAATTCCTCTGTAACTCATAGTTTGAAAAGGTATGCATGCATATCAATAATTGCAACTAGCAATTGCATGAATCATTTTAGACAAAAATGGTGTTTCAAAGTCATGCATGGATGTGGTTTGAAATGCAGAAACGTATAGTGGCTTCAAAAATTCAAAATACATTATAATTTGAAATAATTTTAAAATATTCATATAGGAGTACCTTGTATTTCAAGATAGAGGGAGTATTAAGTCGACCTTACAATCATGAGCAGCTAAGAGGCTGATCAACACAGCAAGGAAAACAAGAACACCACAATTACCCTTCACTTCTAAGCTTTTCTATAAGACCATCTCCAGGAGTTCTCCTAAACTTAATTTCCTTAAATCCTCACATACTCATATTCTAACAAAAAATCCTCTATAAATATTTACCTTCTCCAACAAATACCCTATCTCAAATATACTTAGTAGGGTGGCATGACATCTAAAATTTGAGAGGAAGAGAGGATAACTTAGAATACCACTTAATATAGGATGTTGAATAGCGAGGTGGTGATTTTTGTTACATAAACCTTAACTTTTGCTCTATGGGGCTGAAACTGAATAAAGGAACTCTTGGAGACTCTCTAAATTGCATTAGAGCAAAGTTCAAGCACTTGCCAGCCATGAAAATAAGGGGCATTTGTGCGCATGAGCTGTCAAGTTCTGATTGTCCAAGCTGGTCGATCATAAAACTTTTCTTTTTAGTACCACTATAAGATTACTCTGCTATAAAACACACGTTCGTCCTTTGGATAAGATTATTTTCAGTATGATCATATATACTACTTTCCAGAAAAAAAAATCTTATTCTGTCGCTACAAACTTGCGTAAGCTACACGAAGATGAACATGCTGCAGCTAATTAGATCATCACACCAAGGCATCCGTCCTTTGAAAATTCATTGACGATAGATCCTGAGCAAATTAAATCTAAGGCAGCCTTCATGATCTCCTCTTTTTTTTGTCGAATAGGCAAAAAATTTGTGTACCATTGTATTAAGTAGAAGAGTATAAATAAATACATAATGTGTTTCTATCAAGCGCTGAAAGAGATTAATCTAACATAATCAAAGCTGGACTATTCTAACAAAAATATCTTGTTCCGATATTGCATAAAAGAAAACGATCGATACACACATCAAAATTTTAGACACATATATAAAACATTAAATATAAATAAAAAATAAGTAATTGTATAGTTTATCTATAATTTGTGAGACAAATTTTTAAATTTAGTGAGCTTATAATTAAATAATAATTATCATATACAAATATAAACAAGCCCAGGGCGTTGGACACAGTCACGATCTGCTCTTGACTTGGTCTTGTTTAGCTCACTTCAAAAACCAAAAAAATTTCAAGATTTCCCGTCATATTAAATCTTACATTATATACATGAAGTACTAAATATAGACGAAAATAAAAACTAATTACATAATTTACTTATAAATCGCAAGATAAATCTTTTAAATCTAATTAGTTTATAATTAAATAATAATTATTAAATAAAAATGAAAGTGCTATAATACCGAAAACCTTTCGGAACTAAACAAGGTCTTGCTGGGTCATGCCATGCCACGCGCATGGATATCTGTAAAAGTGTGTACCCTACGAGCCATAGATGCAGCAACGAATAAAAGGCTGCTGATTCTTGACCCCATGAGTTCTTGACCCCCATGCAACAGCAACAGTCGTCCGGCTCAAGGGGTCCAGGGCAGTGTTGTTGTCTTGGGCATTTGCTCTCGCTCGTGAGTTGGTCGGGCCAGCTGTTTTGAACAGTAGCGCGTGCTAGCAGCACGTACTGTGGACGTGGATGGAGGGATCCGGTTCATGCTACACAGTAGTACAAGCTTCTTTAATTAGCAGTGTATATCCTTAGGCCTTGTTTAGTTAAAAAAAATATAAAAAATTATAGATTCTCTGTCACATCGGATCTTGCGGCATATACATAGAACATTGAATATAAATATAAATAATAACTAATTATACAGTTTGTCTGTAATTTACGAGACGAATTTTTTTAGTCTAGTTAGTCTATGATTGAACAATATTTGTCAAATACAAATGAAAATACTATAGTGTTGATTTTGCAAAAAAAAATAGAACTAAACAAAGCCTTAATTCACCTTAAAATCTAAAAACTTTTCAAGATTGCTCTGTCATATTGAATCTTTTCAAGGCCTTAGTGCTATAGTGTTGGAGAGATCTCGGTTGTTTAGGCTTTGTTTAGTTCTAAATTTTTTTTTGCAAAATGAGTATCATTTGTATTTGACAAATATTATGGCTAACTAGACTTAAAAAATTTATCTTGCAAATTATAGATAAACTGTATAATTAGCTTTTTTATCTATATTTAATACTTCATGCATTCGCAAGATTCGATATGACAGGAAATCTAAAAATTTTGTAAAATTTTTCAGATTCCTCGTCACATCGAATCTTTAGACGCGTGCATGAAGTATTAAATATAGACGAAAGTTAAAACTAATTGCACAGTTTGGTCGGAATTGACGAGACGAATATTTTGAGCCTAGTTAGTCCATGATTGGACAATATTTGTCAATTACAAACGAAAATGTTACGGTATCGATTTTCCAAAAAAAATTGGAACTAAACAAGGCCTTAGGAAGTGAACTAGCTGTTCAGTGTCCACCCTGTCAGTTTAAGCTTGGGCCTTGTTTAGATTCGAAAAAACTTTGAATTTCGACACTGTAGCACTTTCATTTTTATTTGACAAATATTGTTCAATCATAAAGTAACTAGTCTTAAAAGATTCATCTCACGATTTACAGACAAACTGTGTAATTAGTTTTTGTTTTCATCTATATTTAATGCTTCATGCATGTGCCGCAAGATTCGATGTGACAGAGAATCTTGAAAAGTTTTTGTTTTTCGGGGCGAACTGGTCTTGTTAGTTCCAAAAAAATTTGCAAAATTTTCCAGATTCCCCGTCACATCGAATCTTTAGACATATGCAGGACGTATTAAATATAGATAAAAATAAAAACTAATTGCACAGTTTGGTCGGAAGTGATGAGACAAATCTTTTAAGTATAGTTAGTCCATAATTAGACAATATTTGTCAAATACAAACGAAATTGCTACAGTGTCGATTTTTCAAAAAAATTTGGAACTAAACAAAGCAACAAGGCCTTGGATGCAATGACCGAAGCCAGGACAAAGCCTCCTGCTTCCGCCGTGATGACTGAAGTGCAGCCCCCTCCTGAAAATTCAAGAGAAAAACACCAAGACCAGCTAATCTCGGTTGCTCTGCAGTTAAGGTCTTGTTTAGTTATTAATTTTTTATCTATATTTAATATTTCATATATGTGTCTAAACATCCCATAGGATTAGTGAGAACTTTTTGAATGGGGACTAAACAGGCCTTGAAGTTCAGGTACGGTAGAGTGCACTACTGTCTTGTCTTAAACACATCCCCTTCTCAATTCCATCCATGGAAGGAAAGGATTCGGGGGTGCTGCAGACAGATAAAAGCGCTGTTAAAGCATGCATCTCCTCCTACGATTGGTGAGGCAAATGAGCTAGTCTCTGCTTAATTAGTTGCTTGCCTGCTGATAAACTAAATCCAGGGCCTTAATTAGTTTGTGAAATTTTTTGATTTAATCATAAACTAATTAGACTCAACAAATTTGTTTTACAAATTACATATAAAATGTATAATTAGTTATTGTTTATCTATATTTAATGCTCCACGTATATGGTCCAAAAATTTAATATGATGGGAAAAAAAGAAAAAAATTAAGACACTGGTGACACATGTCAGGCACATCGTGGCCTGCAGGCCAAGTTGTGTTAAGAGAAGAAAGGAATTGAAGCGGCACGCGGTATCCGATCGATCGAGATCATGGATCCCTCGAGACGAGGCCTCTACCACGAGAACCTGTCCATGTGACCTTCACATGCACGCTTCCGTTCCGTGTCCGCCCTGCACGGCGGCCACGGTCCTTTGCTCCGCGCGCCATTACCTCCGTTCCCGGCCCTAGGCCTTGTTCAAAATTTTAGTTTTAGTTATTATAATATTTTTGTTTGTATTTAAAAATTTTTATCTAATTATAGACTAATTATGTTTAAAAGATTTGTCTTCTAAATTACAGACAAACTATACTATTAAATTTTATTTATTCTATATTTAATACTTAATGCATGCGTTTAAAGATTCGATGTTGATGGAAAATCTTGAAAAATTTTAAAAACTGAACAAGGCCCTGTTACTGCATATATGAATATGATATGCCCCAAGCATGCTCAACACAGCACAATTTCATTGCACAAATCGGCATGCACTGCACCCGATTACTAGCTAGCTAGTCACCACCTCACCCGACGCAAGCATGGAACGATTGGGCTTGAACGTGCTGTCGCCCTTGCTGCATGATGTCAATGCGCGCGTCGCAGCCTCGCAGGAAGGACTGCAATTGCAATGGCAAGGTTGCAGGGTGCTGCACCTTACCGCACGATGCTGCAAAGAGGCTAGCCGTACGCAATGACACTTGGCAGTCCTCGTCCTCATCCTCCCACCGGCACAATGCTGGGCCCTGTTTACTTAAAAAAAAATTATAAAATAGGAATAGTATCACTTTCGTTTGTATTTAACAAATATTATTCAATTATAGACTAACTAGGCTCAAAAGATTCATCTCGTCAATTCCGACCAAACTGTGCAATTAGTTTTTATTTTTATCTATATTTAATACTCCATAAATACGTCTAAAGATTCGATGTGACGGGGAATCTGAAAAATTTTGTAAAATTTTTGGAAACTAATCAAGGCCCAAGTCACACTACTGCTCCTCCGTCCATTGTCCATTCATTTACTCCACCGGCCACCACCCAACCATACATCGCTCTTGCGTGCAACGGTGCAAGCTGCTTTGCTGGTGCTGCTCCTGCCTGCCTGCTCCAATCCCTTCCCTTGTGGCCTTGTGCAACAACAGATCCATTCCATGATGCGATGGGTAAAACCCTTGGCTCTGCAAGGATTATTGACACTTGCTTTCTTGGTGTTTCAAGCCTCGATTATCAACAAGTACTAAGGCCTTGTTTAGTTTGCAAAATTTTTACTATTTGGTTACTGTAGCATTTTCGTTTTTATTTGAAAAACATTGTCCAGTCACGGAGTAACTAGACTCAAAAGATTCATCTCACAAATTACAGTTAAACTGTGCAATTAATTTTTATTTTCGTCTATATTTAATGCTCCATCAAAAATTCAATGTGACGGGAAATCTTAAAAATTTTTACGAACTAAACAAGGCCTAAATTCATCTCGCGGTTTACAGATAAACTGTGCAAATAGTTTTTGTTTTCATGTATATTTAATGCTCCATGCATGTGCCGCAAGATTCGATGTGACGGGAAATCTTGAAAAATTTTGCGAACTAAACAAGGCCTAGCCCTAGTAGTATGTGCGGTAGCAGTAGATCCAGGGGCCATGAATGCATGCGCTTGCATTGAGTTGGCCTTCTGAGCACCAACAGTTGAAGCCTTGATGATGACCGAGGACTGCCCTCAGGCCTCAGCAGCACAGCACCAGCACCAGGGAATTTGCTCTGGTCCTGCGCAGCTGTAAAGCTAGGCTAGGACAACAAAGCTAGGCTAGTTCTAAAAAAATTAATAAAAAATTTTAGTTTACCCATCACATCAAATTTTACGAAACATACATAAAACATTAAATATAAATAAAAATAATAACTAATTGTACAGTTTGCCTATAATTTACAAGATAAATCTTTTAAACCTAGTTAAGCTATGATTTACCAATATTTATCAAATACAGACGAAAGTGCTATAGTGTCCATTTTATAATTTTTTTAGAAATAAGGCCAAAAAAAGGTCCAGCAAAGAAAATTGAGGAGCATGAGAGGGAGAATGTCGAATTGGGGATTCCAAATCATCTCGAGTTCTCGACTCCCTCCCTGCCTGCCGGTCAGAAAGAATGCATACGGAGTACGCATTCATGGAGAGACAAATTTATCCTTATATTATTAGGCAATTAATCTGTTCTAAAATATATATCATTGGGATACGTGCAGCTCAAAATTTCTTAACTTTGACTAAATTGGTAAAAAATGTGTTTAATATTTATATCTCTAAATAAATATATTCAACAATCTATATATCTAATAATACTAATGTATCTAATAATACTAATTATTTATTAAAAAAATATTTTTTATACATATTTGGTCAACTTTTCGAGAAGTGAGGACGACATCTGTTTTGGGATGGAGAGAGTAACTAGGGGGCCTGTTTCGTAGAGCTCCGTCTATTCTAAGAAGTTATTCTATGGTTGAAAGTGATTCTCTTTGATTCTTTAGCATAAACTCTCAAAATCGCTATAGAGAATCACTTCACAGAGGAAAAGCTATTTTTTCATGTCTCGGTCTCTTAGTTCATTTTAGAGAATCACTTCACAATTAGCAGAGAATTATTTCTCTCTAAAAGAAAGAGCTCTTGCTGAATTCAGCAAAGAATCAGCCTTGAGAGCTTTGCCAAACGAGGCCTAGTTTTGATTGCAAGGACTAGCTGCAGGCACACTGCTACTAGCAGCAAAAGAAGAAGGAAAAAGTTTACTTTTCCTCCCTCATCTCCAAAACTAGGCAAATCACCTCCCTCAACTTTTCAAATTGTGTATTTTACCTCCCTGGAGGGGTTTGGAAGGCGGTTTTGCTAAAGTGAATAGTGGTTTTGTTACAGTAATGGTTGTTTTGTCTTTTTCTTTTTTAATTATTTTGGTTGATTCTTTGAAAAATAATAGTAAATCACAGAAAAATCATAAAATGGAAAATCCAACTTTTTTAGACTCCACATAAGTACATCTATATAGTAAATATATAATATTATATGCTTTAGTACAATTTTTTTGCTATAAAGGATTTGTCCTTTTCTTTTTTATTTATTTGGCTGAATCTTTAAAAAATCATAGTAAATCATAGACAAATCATAAAATAGAAAATCAAATTTTCTTAGAATCCACATGAGTATATATACACAACGAACATATAATATATGTATGTTTTAGTCTGATAAAATAATTATAGAAGCTGCAGCTATGAATTATATCAATTAATTACAAAAAAGCACAGATCTAAAGCTACAACAAAAAAATTATACTAAATCATACCATATTTACTGTGTAGATATGCTCATGTTGGTCTAACAAAACTACATTTTATATTTTATGATAATTCCGCAATTTACTATGTTTTTTCAAATATTTAGTCGAAATAAATAAAAAAGAAAAAGACAAAAGCTTTATAGCAAAAACTTTGTACTAAAGCATACCATATTATATGTTAATTATGTAGATCTACTTATGTGGAGTCCAACAAAATTATATTTTTTATTTTATGATTTTGTGATTTACTACGATTTTTCAAACATTCAGTCGAAAATAATTAAAAAAGAAAAAGGCAAAACCACCGCATTGTAGCAAAACCACTATTCACTGTAGCAAAACCGTCTTCGAAACCGCTCCAAGAGGTAAAATGCACGGTTTGAAAAGTTAAGGGAGATGGTTTGCCCGGTTTTGAAGTTAAGGGAGAAAAAGCGAACTTTCATAAAAATTGTATTTTCGTAGTGGGCTTTCATGGCCAGGACGGCCCATTGAACTTGATGAGTCCATGGCACCATGAACTCCAGCCCATAAAGGCCTGCGGTGAAAGTGAGAAACTGATGACACCCTGCCGTTGTATAATAATAACGAGCTGATGATCCATGCATGTCTTGGGAGGCTATGGCTGGCTTTACACGGCATGTAGTAGTAAGCAACCCAGAGCGGCGTTACGAGCTCAGTCATGCCTTGCCTTGCCAAAGCTATGCCAGCCGGTTGCTTCGCCATGGAGGTCAAGGAAATGCCGAAATGGTGTAGAGTAACTCCTTGACGCGCTGGTTAAAGCTCACCATCAGTAACGGCTGCTGCTGTCACAGCTAGCTAATTGCTGCTGCATGCTGCTACTGCCTCACTAATGCACCCCAACGGTTATATGCGCAAAAAAAAAAAAAATGACACACCAACGGTAACATCACCCGGCCCTCGTGTATAAATACACACCCCTCTCGTCTCCATGGAGTCTCACAAACACACACCACAACCACAGCAGCCTAAAGATTCATTTGGACGCCGGCCGGCCGGGGTTCATCTCTAATATACTGTAGCAACGCGCTAGATAGCTAGGAGACAGATATTATCTAGCTATTGGCACCGGTTTTGGTGACTAGTATATAGTACGAGTCGATCGGGGTCGTTCTTGGTAGTAGCGGGGATAGAGAAGAACCTTGGCACGTACACCGTAGAACAAGGGATCAAGGCGGTGATCGTCGTCGATGGCGCGGCGGATCGCCGGAGTTGCGGCTCTGGCCCTGCTCTCTGTGCTCATGGCGGCGACCTGCGCCGCCGGCCGCGACTTCTACGTCGGCGGGCACGTCGGGTGGGCGCCCAAACCCGCCGAGCCCTTCAACGCCTGGGCGGAGCGCAACCGGTTCCAGGTCAACGACACCCTCGGTGAGTTCCCTGCAAGGCGGTGATCGATTGTGCGCGCGCACGCGACGCGACTGACCTGCTGCTGCCGATGTGCCGTCCTCGTGTCCGTGTGCGTGCAGTGTTCAGGTACAGCAAGGGCGCGGACGCCGTGCTGGTGGTGAGCCAGGGCCACTACGACGCGTGCAACGCCACGGAGCCCTTCCTACGCCTCGACGACGGCGACTCCCGCTTCGTGTTCCACAGCTCCGGGCCATACTTCTTCATCAGCCCCGACGCGGCGCGGTGCAGGGCCGGGGAGCACCTCATCGTCGTCGTCCTAGCCGTCCGCGACGGCGACGGCACGTCCTCCTCGCCGCCGAAGCCGTCGTCGTCGCCCGCGCCACCGCCTCCGAAGTCCACGTCATCGTCGCCTCCCGGTGCCGCACCTGCTCCGCGCGCGTTACCCGCAGCGCCGCCGAAGCCCGCGTCGTCGTCGACCCCGCCGCTGCCTCCCGTCGGCACACCACCTGCTTCGCATGTTCTACCTACACCGCCGCCGCCGCCGCATCCTGTTCCGGGCAAGAACGCTTCGTCGCCGTCGCATTCGCCGGTGCCGGCGCCCGCGCCTGCGCCTGGCACAAACGGGACGTCGTCTTCGCCACCGCCGGCGCCGTCGTCCGCCGTATCCTTCAGGGGTGGCTTCCTGGCATGCCTGATGCTAATCGGCGGAGCAGCTATTCTCGTTTGATGTGGCAACATCGTCGTTCGTGCCTAAAACTTTGCATTGATCGTGTTGATTCTCGTGTAGTTGGTGACTTAGATTTGCTTCTGAGTTTTAGGGGTCGTCAAAATAATTTTTTGTTTGTTTGTTTCGGTTGATTTCCTACAAGTTTCTGCTAGATCCTTCAAAGTTGAACATGTAAATCTTTATTAGAAGGAATGGATCTCCACCTTTAAGCCAAAGAGGATGGAGAGATATATATATGTATCTTTTGCTTTGTTCAAGATTTGTTGCCATGGCATGATTCCAATGTTTATTTATTTTTCAATTTTCCACTTGTCTCTAACTATATCAATCCCTTAGACGAGCAATCTAACACCAACGCTTGAGGATGCAGCCTAACCCAAGCAAGTTCACCGGGGCACAAGGCCCTCTAGAAAAAATTGAACCCCACAAGAGAAGTTGGCACCATACTTCAAAGATCACATTGTGCTGACAAAACTAGTAGTGCCCCCAAAGGCCTTTTTGCATGCTCTTTTTCTTGCAAAGCTGTTTGCATGCTCTAGCATTACTAATTACAATGTGTGTCTTGACGTGGTTGAGTGGAGTGATTCTTTTTGTTCGGCCTATAGGCCCCACAGAATTTCTAAGCTGGGTGCATTGTGAGGTTGATTATAGCTACTGTCCACTGGTGTGAAGCTCTGATATTTGGACTGTGTGGTTCAAATCATTGTCGCTTATGCGGTAAGAAAAAAAAAGAAAGACCCACTAAAGGTAATCTCATTAATTGTAGATTTTATATAATCCAACTTGCCAAATGAAACAACGGCATAAAGGCAAAAGGAAAGATAATCTGACTAATTCTAGATTTTTATATAGCTATATAATCCAATGTGCTGATTTCTCAAAAAAGAAAAAAAAATCCAACGTGCTGAATGCATCAACTTCTCCAACCAACTATTATTAATTTCTATTTAATCAGTGCACTAAATTGTATCCATTTTGAAATTTTAAATTAATAAGTGCACATAGTAACATCTATAGTTATGCTCTAGATGTTGGAGTTATCATCGGATTAACTCTTGAAATGAATGCTAGATATTGAACGTGCCATATATGGACCGGATTGTATTTCTCTTGATTGATTTCAACCCAAAAAAAACTTACTAAACATACAGATGGGACTGGTTGGGGAGTGGGGACTAATTACCTACCCAATGTCAATAAAATTCATGAAACGGTAAAATAAATATATAATAAAGATATATATAATCTTTTTTTTGCGAGCCATACATGTGCATATATACTAGGTAAATTCCCCGCACGTTACTGCGGAATTTTCTTAAAAATAAATCATTATATACATAGCATTACTATATAGCATTCAATCTATTATGTATGTATACATATGATTTTGACTTACATGTATTTTATTGTATTAGATCTAGTATAAAAAATTGCTAAGCTAATAGAACAAAAACTAATAGAGGAATTAATTGGTGATGAAACAAATAGTGTATGTACATGACTTGTATGTTAATAGATTAAAGATTTAAAGTATTTCACATGATATATATGACATGATCATTTTTTTATAATTAATATGGGATGACATGGACTTAGTGGGGAATGATGTGGACACTTTGCATGAAGAGATAGAATATTTAGTGGGTCGCTTAGTGGGGAATGATGTGAACACTTTGCATGAAGAGAGAATTCATCTAGTGAGGTTTAGCTTTATAAGAGTTATAGATTGTTTGGTCTTTCTCTTTTTCACATACAAAAAAGTATTTTTTCCATACGAAGTCATAACAATATAAAAGCTTATTTAGGCAACGGATCTAGTGCAAACTATGCAAACTCTAATATGGACCACGGGATGTTGATCCAAGGGGCGTGGAGAGATTATGTAATTTTACACTTAACCACCCGCTCTTAATCACACTTTTACAAATCCCTCCTTCCACCTCTCTCGTGCGCCCCCTTGGATCAACATCCTGATTTATTTAATATATTTAGAGTCATAGGTGTTCATTTCAGGTTACTAGATTCTAAGTTTTTTTTTTTTTCATTTCAATATTTCGAAGAACCCTGATGAAGGTTCACACAGTCTATACCACGTACAGTTAGTAGTTGTTTTCAGCAAGATTTATAACTTTATAGTTGACAATCTTTTCTTTATCTAAGACTGATTAGAGACCCAAATGTCTGTTTTAAATTCTTAAGATTTGAAGTTCAATTTCCTTTTAATTTGTTCCACGCAGACTTCAAGTCTGCACCCATGCACGCAGGGGCCTCCACGCCAGGGCTGGGCGCGAGCGACGCCGCGACACGCGGGCGCACCGTCCAGGCCAGCGTGCGGTCACCCTGGTTTGTCTCCCGTCCAGCGCCATCCTCTCCAAATGGCCTCCCTGTGCTCCTCTTCATCTTCCCCTCCTCCTCCCCTTCACACAGCGAAGGAAAGGCAGGGTGGGCGACGAGGCGAAGAGACCCCAGCAGAGCAGTCGATCGTTCCATCAAAACCACCAGCTTATCAACAACAACAAGGCCCACCCCGTTCGACGACATGGCCCGCCTCGGCGCCGGCGCCCTGTTGGCGCTCCTGCTGGCGGTGGCGGCGGTCGCGTTCCTCGCGGTGCCAGGGTCGGCGAAGGTCGGGGACCTGAGCGCGATGGACTTGACGGTGGGGAGGAGCAGCAAGTGCTCCGGCCCCATGAGCCAGTGCGACGTGGACGAGGCGGAGGAGCTCGGGCTCAGCGGCGGCGGCTTCCCCGCCGGCGACACGATCCGGCGGACGCTGGCGGCGCGGCAGCCCACCAACCGGTACATCAGCTACGCCGCGCTGCGCGCCGACCAGGTGCCGTGCAACAAGCGTGGGCGGTCCTACTACAGCAACTGCGCGTCGCAGCAGGCCGCCAACCCTTACCGCCGCGGCTGCTCCGCCATCACGCGCTGCGCCCGCAACATGAACTGAGCGCGCGCGCGGCGGCCGGCGGGCGCGCCGTCGAGCCGGTCGGTCTGATCTGCCTCTGCCGGCCGGCCTGGCTGGGCACGCAGATAGCCTGGCTCGATCGCGCACCATGCATTGACGACGTCGTCGCGGCCGTGCCGCCGTTGGACGGAGGGCCGGACGACGACGGCGACGGAGGAGGAGGAGG
>Ga0182004_10001642_pt1 | contig 16680 bp, 15 predicted proteins | sample Sormic07211540_1_FD_120479 | JGI IMG/M metagenome (GOLD analysis project Ga0182004, IMG submission 120479) | Endophyte microbial communities from Sorghum bicolor roots, Mead, Nebraska, USA - 072115-40_1 MetaG | ecosystem: Host-associated > Plants > Roots > Unclassified | place: USA: Nebraska...
AATCACGGAGTAACTAGGCTCAAAAGATTCATCTCACAAATTACAGGTAAACTGTGCAGTTAGTTTTTATTTTCGTTTATATTTAATGCTCCATGCATGCGACCAAAGATTCGATGTGACGGATAATCTTGAAAATTTTTGCGAACTAAACAAGGCCTTAGTCCATGATTGGATAATATTTGTCACAAACAAACGAAAGTGCTACAGTACGAAAACTTTTCACTTTTCAGAACTAAACAAGGCCTAGGTCTTGTTTAGTTCCAAAATATTTTGCAAAATCGACACTGTAGCTTTTTCGTTTGTATTTGATAAATATTATCCAATCATAGACTAACTAGGCTCAAAAGATTCGTCTCGTCAATTTCGACCAAACTGTGCAATTAGTTTTTATTTTTGTCTATATTTAAGACTTCATGCATGTGTCTAAAGATTCGATGTGACGGGGAATCTGAAAAATTTTGCAAAATTTTTTGGAAAGTAAACAATAGCTGTGGTGTGGTGGTGCACTGTTGCTTGCATCACTGTTGGTAAATGACTTTTTTAGAAACAGACAAAACCTTTTGTCTTCTGAAACAAACAGCTCCACAATTGGTAACCGGTGCAGTGAACACCGCACAAGACTAATAATTTTCTGAAACTCACCCAGGGAGACAAATGAAGCCTAGGAAATGGAGTGCCCAAATATATGTGTACTTTCCTTCAAATAAAAAACAATGTATATGTATGTATACTAGTATAGTCTAGCAGGAGCATGGTCGATCCAAACACATAAAAATAAAGGAAGTTTGACATGTTCCGTGTGGTCCAACCATTTGATAAGAGATGTGGTAATAAATAAAGTATAACACAGTATATAAGAATTTTCACCGACTACTGTTCTCTTGCGAATTGGTAAAAAAAGAGTGTCTGATATGTTACTAGAACTTGAAGAAAAGTTTTTTACTGACTGATAATCAGTTCATTAGCTTTAAGCAATCCTACAATTTAATTTTACTCCACTAGCTAGTCATCTAACCGGAGCCCCTTATAGCCAGCCCAGCCCTCTCACCCAACCACCCACCCATCCATCTCCTTCTCCTGATCCTTTTCCCCGCACACACGATCACACTCTACAAAGCTAGCTTCCTTGCTTACACACCTCTCCCTTTCCTCACCTTCTCTCTACTGCGGCCGCCGCCGCTAGCTGGAGCGAGAGACAGCACCCGCGCGCCGCTCAAGGTCGTCACCGGCAGCTGGATCGGAGGCTTGATCTGAGGAAGGAAGTAGCCATAGCAGCAGCCGCTCCTGCGGGCCGATCCATCTCCATCCATGTCGGGCGCGAGGCATGAGCACCACCTGTCCGGTGACTTCCAGTTCCACGACGAGCTGGCGTCGCTGTTCGCGCATCAGCGGCCCGACGCGGCGCCGATGGCGCAGCCGTGGTTCATGGACTACCTGCACGCGACCGCGGCGGCGGCGTCGCCGCTGGACTGCGACGCCTTCGTGGGGGACTTCATCGACGTGCCGGCGGTGGCCGCGGACGAGGTAGTCAAGAGGGAGCTCGTGATGGTGGATACTGCGGCTGCCGGCAGCGGCGGCGGGACGCCGACGCCGACGACGGCGCCGCTCACTCCCAACAGCATGTCGATGTCGTCCACGTCCAGCGAGGCTTGCGGCGCCGGGGCCGGAGCGGGCGAGGAATCGGCGGCTGGTAAGTGCAAGAAGGAGGACGGCGAGGAGGAGGGGCTCGAGAGCAAGGACGACGGATCGGCGGCGGGCAAGGGAGACGGTGGGGAAGGAGAGGAGAAGAACAAGAAAGGGTGAGTTTGTTCGTCGTCTGATCAGATTTCCATCACCCTCTTTATCATCAGAAAATCTATTTGTCCCCGGATCTTGGAGTTATTTTTATTAGATCTATATATAAGCCTCATATATAAATACCAATTTAACTAGTTAAGGTGTTTGATGATTTGCCAAGCTTTTGATAGGTTTATCTGGACTAATTCCTCTCTGGCCCGATCTTGCTTGTTCACTTGTGTGAATCCCTTCTCACACATGCATAACATAATACTAGTGTTCCTTTTCGTCTACAGCTTTGATTTGAACAAGGTGTGAACCCTGCTAGGGTTTCTCATTTAGTATACGCTGCATGCTGCATGCCCAAGAACAGAAAACAAAAAAGAACTTGATCTTTAGGGTACACGTTCTATACCAAAGTTTTCTGTTTGTTTCAAACATCTTTTTTGCTTCATTCACAAATCGGCTTTGCTTTATTTCCTCCTTGATTTCGCGTCTTCCTTGTGTCTTGGCATCATCTACCTTCAATTTGACTGCACCAACTGCCTGCTGTTTTCGTAGTTAATCACACCCGCCCGGAAAGGATTTAAGATTATTATTAGCTGACGATCGAATCGGTCGAATCAGTAGCCTCTCTGTGTTGGCCATAAATTGCCCAACCGATCCATAAATTTCGTCGAGACTTGCTTTTGCAACTTCCCCTTTTGCTGTGACGATGACGGATCTCCAAATCATCCCAGCAGATCGATCAAAACTCAAGAACACTACTGCAGGTGAGTTTCAGTGTGAACCCTGTCAATCTGAAGCCATGTATAAGTGGGCGCCGGACGACCGTACATACGTAGCTACTCTTCCACGACACCCATGCATGTTTGAATGGACTAATAGTTAGGCCTTGTTTAGTTCCGAAAAGTGAAAAGTTTTCGGTACTGTAGCACTTTCGTTTGTTTATGACAAATATTATCTAATTATAGACTAACTAGGATCAAAAGATTCGTCTCGTGATTTACAGATAAACTGTGTAATTAGTTTTTATTTTCGTTTATATTTAATATTCCATGCATGTGCCACAAGATTCGATGTGACGGAGAATCTTAAAAACTTTTTGGTTTTCATGGTGAACTAAACAAGGCCCTAGCTGATATATAATCTTAATTTTGACCACCAGTTTGTACCATTATGAAGTATGAACGCAGCATGTAGCACACCAAACGCATGCATTCAAATGAACACTACAGCTAGAGCTACCGCCATGCATGCATGTTTGAATAATAATATATAGATTGATCAATAATGCAAGTTGGCATGTGTGTATGATCGTCTGCAGGGCGGCCAACAAGGGCAAGGGCAAGGGCGAGAAGCGGCCCCGGCAGCCGCGGTTCGCGTTCATGACCAAGAGCGAGGTCGACCACCTCGAGGACGGCTACAGGTGGCGCAAGTACGGCCAGAAAGCTGTCAAGAACAGCCCATTTCCGAGGTACGTACACAGAAGCTCTAGCTATCCACGAATAATTAGGGTTCTCACGAGGAGCGAGAGAGAGCATGGTGACTGACTGACTGACACGGGGAGTACAAATGTACAATGCATGGGCAGGAGCTACTACCGGTGCACGACGCAGAAGTGCCCGGTGAAGAAGCGGGTGGAGCGGTCGTACCAGGACGCGGCGGTGGTGATCACCACGTACGAGGGCAAGCACACGCACCCCATCCCCGCCACGCTGCGCGGGAGCTCGCACCTCCTCGCCGCCGCGCACCACCACCCGATGGGCGGCCTCCACCACGTGCACCCGCACTTCCGGATGGCGCCGCCGCCGCCGCCGGCGGCGCTCGGCGGCTTCAGGCCCGGCGGCGGCGCCAACGCCTTCGACGCGCTCGGACTCGGACTCCTGCAGCCGCCGTCGTCGTCGCAGCAGCAGCAGCAGGGCCACCATCACCACCACGGCGCCGCCGCCATGCAGCAGCTGGCCGTCAGCGGCGGCGCCGCCGGAGTGCAGCAGGTGAATGCTGCCGCCGCCATGGCGAGCCACGCGGCGCTGCCAGACGATGGTGACCAGCACGGCTTGGCTGCCATCGCAGGTGCGGCTGGTACTACGACGGCGGCAACTACTGCCGCCAGTGCTCCGCTCCGGATGCAGCACTTCATGGCGCAAGACTATGCTGGGCTCCTGCAGGACATGTTTCCATCCTTCGTTCACAGCGACGATGATGGCCACCATCACCACCATTGATGTGACGAGTGATGACTGAGTTTTTCTGCTTTAAACGATCGATGGTGACGATGATGGTCGATCGATCGGGAGCTAGTAGCCAGAGAGATAGCTGCTAGAGATTTGGTTGCTCTTAACTTTTTTGGTTCTTCGTGGTATCGTTGTACGATGATGTGATCTGAGGTAGCTAGTAGTATAGCATCATCATCAGTAGTATAGGACGGGCACCTATCCGGTACTAGCTAGCTAGCTAGGAGTTTGTTGTACATGTACCTGATTCCTAATGAGCCCATCAAGCTCTGCACTTAATTTCATTAAGCTGGGGGCATGCATGCAGTACTGTACTGTTGAGCAGTCGCAGTATTCTGGCACGTTACCCGTCTATTCTAATTATGCCATTTACTTCCTCTAATTCATGATGATGACAGACACATCACATATATATGATCGTGTGTTGTTCATGCATAGGCTATAGCTAGTCAATTTCTGATGGGTCTGTTTCCTCAAAGAAAATTCTGATGGATCTACATCATCTGCATATGCCATGAGCCTGATCTCAGTATATATATATGGATAATTGAAACATGTGTGCTGCTCAAATTATTCTAGCTAGCTTATGGAGTAGTAATAGTACCAGAGAAGAACTAAAAATGAAAAGAAGAAATAGAAGAAAAAGGGAGCCCATGCATGAAAGGCGCGGCGCGCCCGCGCACCCAAAGTACTAATTGGCGTTATCGCTTTGACTATGCGAAGACGATTAGTTCCCATTCATTCAGTAGTGCGCGCGCGCGGTATATGTACCCTGTATTTGAAACATGAAATATAGGTTACGCACGCACTTATTAATTAGATCTTAACCAAACCAAGGCCTTGTTTGACTAGACTTAAAAATTCGTCTCGCAAATTACATATAAAATTAGTTATTTTTTAATTTATATTTAATGCTCCTTACATGTGTCGATATGACAATGAATCTAAAAAATTTTACAAATTTTTTTAAAAACTAAACAAGGCCCAACTTAGAATTGAAGTTGCATATTTTTATGTATTGCCATTACTGATATTTATATATGGACTTTTAATTTAACGTGAGATTTGATAATTGCATTAAAGTCATCAGTCGTCAGCGTGGACGCAGACGGGAGACGCGCTCAACACACGTACGCGATTATAATTATTATTAGGGAAGCTAGCTAGGCTAGGAGTATACTAGCTCGCTCGCTCGCTCGAAGCAGCGGTTGCACCGGTCATGGGTCATTAATCGTCAATTCGTCATCGTCAACAGGCGGCGGCCGGATGCCTTTGAACCAAAGGAAAGTCAGCTCCCTCCATAGCCACAGGGCCATGGATGCGCATGACAGTCGGAGCTAGCAGCGAGGGCTCCGTCCGTCGCCACAGGTTTACCCAGACTAAGCATTTTTGCTTGGTTGACAAGTCATGGTTGAAAATAATATTTTTGTTGATTTGTTAGGAGAAAAAATACTATTAAATAACTAACAGATTTAGTAAATAAATTCAACATGCTAGACGAAGTTGGAGAGGCTTACATTATTGGTAAATAAATAAATTTTATCGGAAATCGTCGCAGCCAATCAGGATATATTAAAATCATCAGACAAATTCAAAAAAGAGAACAAATGTGAATTTTAATAAATTAAACAAAATACGATAAAAAGAGTTGTATAGATATATAGATTATTATTTCCTATCAACATCTACGGTTAAACAGAATGAGAATATCGAAGACATCGATAGATTTCAGCGGGAAAGGAAATAATCCTACCCAGGTAGTACAACTGTAGAAGTAGACGGGCTGATCGCCCGCACAAGGATGCGTAAGTTTTGTTTGTGCATTGATTGGGCGGGGGATGGACGGATTAATCCGGTCAAATGACTGACCTGGGCACGTGTTAATGCCCGGACAGGGATCGAAACCGACGAGAGAGCAGCCGCGGTCAACCTTGCTCGCGCGCGCGTAGTACGCGTCAAACGCCACCGCCGCGCCACCAGATCCAGATTTATGCCGCGGCAACGACACGCGTCGCTACGCACTGGCCCGTCGATCCATCGCGGATTAGCTAGAACGGTTATTAGCCGCTCGATCGATCGCTAATCCTTCGCGCCAATGGCTAGGATGGCACATGCATGCTGCATCGCCTCCCGCGCGTACGGCGTTTTTTTTTGGGGGGTTCCATTAATGCGATCGAGCTGGAGAGCTGTGACGGCCTGACGACGGGGGTAAGGACGGGGTGGGAAGCTGGGTTTGCAAGCCACCGGCCGGCGACAGCGACGGCGGCGGGCGTGCGTGGCGTGTGGATGCATGGATCGGCGGACGGGCATGCATGGACGGTCGGTGGCGAGCGAGCGCCCGGTCCCGGCGCCTTCGCGGAGACTCAAAGTGCACGCGCGGGGGAGAGTTAATTGCGCGCGGCCGTGCGACGGCTGCGTCGCAACGACGACGGTCTCGAGGGCAAGAGCTCGGCCGGCCGGCCGGCGAAACCTTTTGTGGGGCTGAGGGGCACTCTCGCCGTCGGGCGAATTAGGCTCAAAAAATTCGTCTCATAATTTATAAGCGAATTATATAATTAATTTTTATTTTATCCAATTTTGATTTTTTTTTGTTTTTTTTGGAAACTAAAGAATGCCAACAACCGGGCGCCGTTCATCAGTTGATTTCTGATACGATCCGTCCACGTAGGCCAAATCAGACCCAACCGAAATACAATTTTTTATAGAACCCAAATACAGTATTAGTACTTTTTTTTGACAAATACAGTACTAGTACTAGTCGCATTGCACCGACCCAAATGGGTACGGTGTTCCTTCGCAAACGCCAAGTTGGGGTCCAGTAAGCCTCACTGATGGACCAGCCCATTAGTGTTGAGGCTATTTTTCTGGAGAATTTTGTAGTAATACTTTTGAACATCCTTTTATTTTTATACATACAATAGCTTTCTTTTAAATCTAATTCCAAATTCAAATAGAAGGATAGAAAGGCTATGGGAATATAAAAGGAAAAATAAAAATATTTTATTTAGTGAATTCCATTTTTTAGTTCTTCATCGTATAATTTTCTTATTATCCATTCTATTCATTTTTATAGAATACCTTTTATTCTATATCCATAAAAATAGTATTCTGTTAAAATATTTATATTTTGTAAAAAATAGTAGTTAGTTTTTTATAAAGATATACATATTTGTTTCCAAATTAATGTCATTTTAGGTTTTATAGATACATAGTTTTTGCTACGAGTTACGTCTAGATACGTAGTAAAAATTATGTAAGTAGTAAAAAAAGTCAAAACAACCTACTCTCCCTCCGTCCCAAAAAGAATGACGTTTTTAACTTTTAGAAATCGTGTTTGACCATTCGTCTTATTCAAAAATTTTATGTAAATTATAAAATAAATAAATTATTAGTAAAGTATGTCTAATGATAAAATAGGTCTTAACAAAATATATAATATTTATGTAAAAAATTTGGATAAGACGAATGATCAAACAAGATGTCTGAAATTCTAAAACGACACTCTTTTTGGGACGGAGGGAGTATAAATTAAAATGAAGAAAGCACTGTGGAAGGAACACTGTGGAAGGAAAAGGACCTTTGTATCATAAGAATCTTATGAGAAGCACTGTGGAAGGAACATTTTAACCCGTCAAGATTGAAAAGGTTATACAAGTTGTTAATTCATACCATCACGTACGTACCCGACTACCTATAATGTAAAAAGTGGGAACGCTTGAGCTTAGGTGTTGTTTGCTTCTATGCTAGAAGCGGTAATGGAAATGTAATGAGTTAAGTGCTACTTGTTACATTGGCACTTAGAGCATCTCCAGAATTGATAAATCAATGAGCTTTTCAAGTGGCAAAAAAAAGTTGGGAGTACATTTTGGTTGGTTGCTCTAAAAGTTTTTAAAAATCAAGCACCTAAAGTACAGAAGGTCATTTCGTATCAGGAATCGTAAACTATTTTTAAAGCATCTCAACCACTTTTATATTTTCTTGTCTCTTGTACATTTGAATTCGAAACTATGTTCTATTCCTTATTCTTCACACGTCCTTCCACCTCTAGATTTGTCGATCAATAGGTACGCCAAGTTAGGAGCGGAATTAAGATTGTATATGCAAATAACTATTTAATAGGCGATCAACTATGGATAGCGGTGACCATAGTGCGAAAAAGAGCTATTTGTTCACGTTGTGAACTTATGTTCTGCCTAAAATGACCGAACCGAACAAACAGTCCCTTAGAGTCAATTCCCTTATAGTGATCGTGCTATGTACTGTTTCTATTTTTCCCTAGCGGGCATGACCTATAAAACTACACACGAGCTTTGCAAAAAAAAATTGTACATGAGCAACGAGCATGAAGCAAGGCTTGTTTGTGTTGGAAGCCATTTTTTGAGGAACAGGAAAAATAAATCGAATAATTAACAAGTCCAACTAGGCACGTTTTCTTAGAGGAAGGCGGGCATGTTAATTATTAACAACAGTCATAATGTTTCTAGGTACATGCAATATGTTTGGTCATTGATGAAGCCAAACACATCTCCTTGGTGTCTTTAGCAATACCATGAACCTCATTGTTGGAACAACTACTTTCATGCTTGAAAATTACATCCTGAAACAAAGTACTCCTATTTTTAATATCCCTTAAAATCGTGGAGTAAGCACATATTTTGCTTCTAAAGATTCACAATGACTTCCAAACAATCCAAAGCTATTACACATTTGTGTACACCAACAGCTAGCGCCAAAGATATTGCTTCATTATAGGCCATTCCTCGATCTCTAAGACATTTGTGTGCACCAACATCTGTATGTGTTTAATGAGGCACTTAAGCTGGAGCGTACTTGCTAGCCAAGATAACTTTCTATTTAACTCCATAAGATTTTCACAGTGCGTAACATCATTCCACACTTGTGAGATCAATGATGAAAGAACTTTATTTGTTCTCCACATAACCTCATACCCAAACAGTCTTCCTCTAGAAGCACCACGTGCACAACAATCTTCTTGCTGTGTAGATAAGAGTATTGGTGAGTGATCTGATTTCACCATATATAGTTAAATGCCTCAGTGATGTCATAGGGAACATGTTGCATCCATCAATTGTGGCAAGTGCATGATCCAGCCTAACTCGAACATAGACACCATTGGACACCTTTTTCTCCATGTCCAATCTAAGCCCATGTACCAAATATCACAAAAGTTGCACATATCTACTACTTCTTGATCCCGCTGTTAGGTATTCTTCTCTGGGGTTTGGGCACAACTATTTCTGGAGCTGCAAAATTTCATTGAAATCTCCCATACATATCCATGGCCAAGGGTTATGAATTTTAATGAATTTAAGTAAATCCCAAGCCTTGTGCCTTTCCACATGATTCACTTCTCCATAAACAAATGCTAGCCTCCAAGGTCCTTTTCCATTTCATGTATCTCCTTATAGTATGGTACTAAGAGTATTTTGTGACCTTGAGAGATACCTCATTATTCCATAATAAGACACCTAGACCACCACTCCTCCTACTACTAAATGCAAAGCTATTATCATGACCCAATAAGTACCTTAACTTCTCCACTCAAGTTAACTTCTCCACTCAAGTCTTAGCTATTTGTGACATCATCGGGGGGCATACTCCTTCGCAAGATCGCAAAGTTCTCTCACTATCGCAGAGTTGCCAATTCCACGACAGTTCTAACATAGTGCTTTCATTTCTCCCAATGGTACTCCCCAAGGGAGCGCACTGATCGAATGTCATCAATAAGTTCATTCACGGTTACCTTTCTAAACCTTTTGGAGCCTTGCCCTTCTAAATCTTCGTCCTCGTACAAATCCCAAGAATCATCATTTGCTATCATCAAAATATCATCATGTTTCCCTAGGTTGTCCCCCCAAATTCCCTATCTGATTAGAAACAGGAACAGTTGCCATGGTCATATTAACATTGAGATGTTCTCCATTTCCTAACATTAGACTCTTGGAAGCCCCCTTCCTAATAGGCATTTGTTGTTGGTCCCTACCTCTTTTCATGAGGCTTCTTGCATCTTCCTGTACATCATCATAATCCCCAACTGAGTCTTTGTGACTACCTTCTTCACATTTAGATTCGGTGCTTTTCTTCGGGTGGATTCCCTGATCCGACTCCCACGAATCTGACCCTTTTGTGTCTGTTGAACCCGATGAATTGCTCCCCTTCGCCTTCCATTTCTTTTCTGGGCTAGCACTTAACCAATCCCCATACTGGATAGCCTTCTTGTCATGCACACCATCACCACATTCAAATTTTGTGTGCCCTATTAGTCCACAAATAGCACAAAACTTAGGTAACTTCTCATATTTAACACGAAAGACTTCCCGCTTCTCTTCTTTTCCAAACGACACAAAGATAATTCTGGTGAGTGGCTTATCAATATCCATGTTGACCCTGATGCGCAAATAGTCTCGCCATCCCTTAACATCATTATCTGGTTCTACCCATAAAGTATCACCAATCTTGTCACCTAGCTGATGCCCAATTTTCTCATTTCTAAAACATGTTGGTAAATCATAGACACGTGCCCAAATAGCTAATTTCTTAAACTTCACCGTGGATGGTTTTGTAACCCCATCATACTTCTCCAGTAGGACAACATTCCCTCTGAATAACCAAGGGCCTTCTTCCATCACCTTACGCCAGTCTCCTAAACATGAGAACTGGAACACAAATAAATTTTCCCCTATTGCCTTGAAACTGACCTCTCTTGCCAGACCCCAAGCATACTTCATATTAGCTAAAAACACTGAATGGCTAAAGGTTTGCAGGAAATTAACCTTTGCTAGCGCTGTCCAAAGTGCCTCCGCCTTCATTTTCTCCAGGTCTGCTTCCAAGATAATCCCTTGCTCTTCATCTTCACGTATATTTAAGTCATCCAACTCACACTCAAACCTCCCTTCAGGTTGTAAATCTAGGTTAGATTTATCCATCTCTTTTACGTGACAGATGAACACTAAATACAACACACAAATTCTCAAAATCACAACCAAGGCTGAGAAACAAACCCAATGTTTGTCCTTTAACCAGCCCGAATTGCGATTGAGAGACTGCTGCAAGCGTAAATCTGAGCAAACGGAAGAGAAAAATATGATTCTCACACCAACAATAAGTGGGAGTAGAAGAACCCTAGAGGCCTCACACGAGAAATCTTGGAGCTATAATTTCCTCTCTGAGATCCCTCTTTGCTTGTTTGGGGAGTGGAAACTACCTGAGAAGCAGCTAGACTCGATTCAGACATCGGGATGCCTTACCGGCGGCGAGGCGGCTCTCCGTCCGTACAGGTCGCCGCGGATCTGGAGAGTTCCAGATGCCGAAGAGAAGAAAGCATCCTACTAGGCTACTAGGCACGAAGCAGCCCCGGTCTTTTTCTCCCGAAAATCAGAAAGCCCATCCAGACTCTACGGCCCAGCCCAATCACTTATAGGCTCGTAGCAGCCCGCGGGCCGCGTGCTAAAACCCCTTGCAGATATTTTTAGTCTCAGTCTCGCTCCACTAGCGCTTGGCCCCTTCCGGTTCGAACCCTCCTATCCGATTCCATCTCGCGTTCCTCTCATCGCTCCGGCAGAAATGGCGCCTCCCGCCTCTGCATCGGCGCGGCCGCTATCCCTCCCCCTCACCGTCCCTCTCTCCCGCTACCGGTCCCACGTGCTCCCCGCGACCTGCTCTCGCCTCCTCCCCCGGCGCCGCGTCGCGCTCGCGCCGGCCCGGCCTGGCGCCGCGGTCCTATCCAGTCTCAGTGACGCGCGGGAGGAGGAGGGTGAAGAGGAAGAGGAAGGGGATTTCTATGAGGAGGATGAGCAACAGGAATACGACGATGAGGAGGAACAGGGGTACGACGGGGAGAACGAGGAGCTGGTCGAGGTGGGGTACGTGTCCGGCGCGCACGGGGTGCGCGGCGACGTCCTCGTCACGCCACGCACCGACTTTCCGGAGCTCCGCCTCGCCACGGTAACAGTACACCAACGTCGATTAGCTCTCTGTCACCCCAATGGCAATGCTACTGATTCTGATTGGCTGACGCTTCTAGTTTGTTTGTTCTGACAGCCGGGGACGAGATGGCTGAGGGCTCGTGCTGCTGGGAAGCAGCAGGTCAGGGAATTCGAGCTTGTTCGGGGAAGGGCCCACACGGGGAAGAAGAGCTGGATCGTCAGTTTTGATGGCATCGATAACCTGGATGAGGTCTGTCTGCCTTGCATTCCTCTGGAGTCATTTGCCTTTTGCATGTTAATGTGTGTACCTCAGCTAAGAGGTAGTGTAGTAACTAGTAAGGAGCCTTGCTTAGTTTCTAGGATGAACAGTCCAAATAAATTATCCTAGCTGTAATACTGGTTTATGGTTCAGTGGACAACTTGCTGGAAATCCTTGAATTAATGCAAAATTCATGTGTTGTATTGCTTCTTTTCCTCTCAGTCTGCATACGAGAAAACAGGATTAGCCAAATTTCAGCGAAGCGAACAGCATCAGCCAAATTTCAGCGAAACGAACAGCCAAATATGAGATGTACAGTCACTAATCACAACAGTCACAAATCACAACAGCTGGCCGGCTCAAGTTCTATGACTGGGCTTGACTGTCAGAGTAGTCCAGCTCAAACTGCTTCGTTGAGTTTGAGTTACTGCTTTACGTTACCTTTTCTGAGATAATTCATTTCCCTCTCGCTTTTCAGGCTAGGCAAATAGTTGGTTCGGCTGTACTTGTCAAAGCTGGAGATAGGCCAGAAATTGAGGACGATGAATTCTATTCACTTGACCTTGTTGGAATGAGAGTTATTGTCAAGGTACATACATCATTATTTTAATTTTCAAGATATTGCCACAATGCCACTTCATTGGTTGATTTCAGTTACAAAACTATACAATGTAGGCAATTTTAAAAAAACACGTCCCATGCACTTTTATATTACTTGATAAGGGAAATTTAGGTCTATGCAACTGTGAATGGTTGGTTAAGACTTAAGAATCATTTGTATTTTAAAATACCTCCCTCCACTCCCTAAAACTAGAGACAACAGTTATGACCTTCATTTGATACCTTTTCAAAACTGCTTTGTCCATCCCCTGCAAGTAGAGTAGTAAACACCACAGCCAAAATGCACACATAATATCCTACTTTATTTTTGCGAGAAATACAATATCCTACTTATTTTTCCAGGGAAATATTGTTATTAAATTTGTAACTGAAATTATTTCACAGGATACAGGCAAGGTCGTAGGAACAGTTGGTCAGATTTTCAATTTTGGAGGGGGAGATCTTCTACAGGTGATGATTGGCTCTGCTGAGGGTACTGCTGTCGATCCAGATTCAGAAAATCAAGATTCAATTTCATCACGTGAGCATGTGTGGATTCCATTTGCTGAAGATATTGTACCTGATGTTGATATGGCGAGCAGAGAAATGTGGATTACACCTCCGAAGGGGTTACTTGAGCTCAATTCTCGTTCTGATAAGAGATCAAAAAAAGAAAGGCGTGCGATGGTTAGGTCTGCATCATCCTTTTCTTGCATCCATGCTCGCATCTACATCCATGATTTGCTTCTTGAAAGAAACAAAGCATATTGAAGATTGTCGATACATATGTTGCATATAGTATAACAAATCAAGTATAAAATGAACTTTCATGCTTCAGGTCATAACAAAAAACAATGTGATGTTTGGTGCCTGATGTTTTATACTGTATACTTTTTCAAATAATTCATGACCCAGTTTTGATTTTTACAGGAGTGGAAGGACAGGAAGAGGCTTCAACGTCGTGTAATTGCAGGAAAGAAGGTGCTCTCCGAAATGGACCAAGTCCATGTTCTGGAAGGTTTGGTATCAGGGAACAAGGTCCAAAAGGCATCACTTGCAGAGCAGATTGGGAGCATTGACTTTCAATTGTTCCGACATGCAGTGCATTGTGTTAGCAAGCAGATTGAGAGGTACGCCTTTGTTCAACATCTTACTTAAGCCTTTTTCAAAAGAAACAGAACAGTAGGTGTATTCACTGCACTTTTACTATATACCCATGTTTACACTGCCCGAGCGCCAGATATGGAAATCACTCTTTGCTTGCTTTTGGTTGAAGAACACGCTTTAGTCATTTTTTAAAAGATCTTAATCATACTTGCTCTTCAAACTTGTCAATTTCAGCTCTTCAAAGATTTTGCTCGCTAACTCTTCACTGTCAAGAAAAAAAGTGATCAAAATACCATACAAGACTCTCATCAACCTTGAGGACAAAGCTGAACATGCATTCAGTAGTGAATTCAAAAACGGTCTTGAGATTCTTCTGAAGTCCAAAGCAGCCATTGTACTTGTTAGAAATGGCTCTGACTCTGATGCTGAGTTTCTGGGTTTGCTCAATTCTTTTAGTGAGTTAATGAAGGTATGCATTCTTTTTCATTGTCGTTAATTGTTGGTTTAACATATAGATGCAGAATATACTACTGCGAGTGCTTGTTCTCTGTTTATTTTCATATATTGTTAATTCCTAGTATGCATAATTTTCCCAAAGAACATAATAATAAATATAGGAAAAGTGGAGAAAACTGTTACTCATTGCTACTGTTGAATGTTGATACTGAAGTTGAACCTGCCCATTAGTCCTGTAGTTTTAAACTGTGTTTGAAGTGGATAACTCCTTTTTAAATGAGGAATACTTGGTGAATATATCACCAAAATGATTAGTCTGTTTATAGTCATGAAAAACTGGAACGTCCTGTTGCTTATTTGTTTTGCATGCACGCAGTACTGTTAGAAGATGCTTACTTGAATAACAGTTACCCTATGGATAGGCCTTGTTTAGTTCGCAAAAAATTTTGTTTTTGGCTACTGTAGCATTTCGTTTTTATTTGACAAACATTGTCCAATCACAGAGTAACTAGGCTCAAAAGATTCATCTCACAAATTACAGATAAACTGTGCAATTAGTTTTAATTTTCGTCTATATTTAATGCTCCATACATACGACCAAAGATTCGATGTGACAAGGAATCTTGAAAATTTTTGCGAACTAAACAAGGCCACTGATCCTTTTTTGCTTGACACAGGTTGTAGAAAATCAAGTTTCTCCCCCTTTTATTATCGTTTCACCAGCTGGTCATGTGGAGTCAGTTCGGAACTGCCTGGTAGAGAATGACTATTTTGGTTTGGACACTGAAAAGGTACACAGCATTGTCCCGCTTTGGTCTTCATCCTAGTTCCTTCCACCTTTCTTCTTCCTAGGCCATCTTCAGTGAGGGTTTCATGACCCAGTTTTCAACACATCCATATTTAGGAAACTAAGCAGAAGAGTTTCCAGTTGTACTCCCATGAAACTCTTCTCGTGAAACTCTCTGTACTCCCATCCAACACATCCTCATGAAACTCTCTGTACTCCCATCTAACACATCCTCATGAAACTCTCTGTACTCCCATGAAACTGTTATCATCTCTCTCTTAATTAATATGGTGCCACATGCATATTTAATGTCCATGAAACTCTAATGAGACCTCATTGATACTGGCCTAATGCTTCTGGAACCATTCGCAGGTGTGGGTGCTGGAAGAGCTGGAGCTTCCAGTTGTTAGTATATCCTCCGAGGGAAACAGGAAAAAGGTTCTGATGAAGTCTCCCTGGGAGATAATAAAAAGGCCAGCAGGATCTGGGGGTATCTTCAGCTTACTGGCATCAAACAAGATTTTGGAAACCCTCAATGAAATGGGTGTACAGTATACACAGGTACGATCATCGGATCATGTGCCACTCATCACCTAACTTTCTTCCCATCATACATTCAATTGCATAAACTAATCCAAGAACAAATCACTTTGCTGTATGGAATTACATCAAGAGATGCATTCTAGTTAAGCTTGTAAATTCCTTCGGAAATATGAGGATTCTTATTACCTGAACGGACTTTTACTATCCTGTTGCAGATCTGCAGCTCATCCAACAAACCACTCATCGGGCATCCTATGCTCTTTGGGGCTGTCGCTTCCCGCGGGGCTGATGTTGGCATCCAGCTCTCCAAGACTAGTGAAACGGAAAACGATTTCGATGTGATCCTTTCTATCGATCAGCTGAACAAGATGTGCCGAGATGTCACTCAGGTCAGGTTCTCCGCTCGCTCCGAAGAGAACGTGCACGTCGAGCATGTCGACGGGCAGTGGGTCGCTGTCCAGCCGGAGGTGGCTAATTCCCATCGTCTGCACGCCGAGGTTACGAGTGTCTTAAACTCTTGCGCTCCTGATAAACTGTGTGTCATGGAGATTGTTGAGTAATAGATGTTTCTTCTTGCCAGTGTACTGTACATAATCACAGTTGCTTGATAGATGCGTGACGTTTCTTTTTCTTTTGCTATTCTTCTGCACCTGTTTTGTGAATTTTTAGGGGACCATCTACACAGTGGAATACCAGGCACTGACACCCACTGCCGATTCTACTCCCCTGAAGGATTACAGAACTCGGCAGTTGCCGATACAAGTAATATGATATGAGCTAATAACAAAAAATTCCAGCCTCATGCCTATTCTGACTTGGGCCCGTTGGATTATCATGAGATTGTTAGGCCCTGTTTAGATTGCAAAAATTTTGGCCCAAAGAGCAAATTTTTTGGCCTGCCAACTAAACAGGGGCTAAAAATTTTGTGGCAAAAAAATTTGGCCTGCAGGGCCTGCAACTGTGCACTAA
>Ga0182004_10001643_pt1 | contig 16679 bp, 14 predicted proteins | sample Sormic07211540_1_FD_120479 | JGI IMG/M metagenome (GOLD analysis project Ga0182004, IMG submission 120479) | Endophyte microbial communities from Sorghum bicolor roots, Mead, Nebraska, USA - 072115-40_1 MetaG | ecosystem: Host-associated > Plants > Roots > Unclassified | place: USA: Nebraska...
ACAACGTCTCCTAACATCGTGTGTAGTGCCAGTAGAATTTTGGTCAGATTGTTTGCTCCAATTGGTCTAGCTGGTTCTGTTGCTAGACAAAATGAAGGTAACATTGCCAACCGGTGGCACAAGATAATATAGTGGGGGGGTGAACTCTCTAATAATCTTGGACGTTTGGATTTTCTAATAATTTTTTGGCGTTTGGATTATCTAGAAGCATAGAAGTGCATGTGTTTTCGAAGGTGCTGCACCTTCAATAACATCAATTATAAGAGAGTTTGCTGTGCACCTTCAGTAACGTCAATTATAAGAGAGTTTAAAGATGAACATAGTTTCTGGAGCCTAGCTGGAACTAAGGGTTTATTTGACATAGTTCTAGAGCCAAACTCTAGGCCAGAATAGCCCAACCCTATAGAGTTTACGGAGCTCTAGTGTATTTTTTCGGAGCACCTCTTTCATTATTACGGAACTCTCTATCACATCGAATCACGCATGCATGGAGTATTAAATATAGACGAAAATAAAAACTAATTGCATAGTTTGGTCGAAATTTACGAGACGAATCTTTTGAGCCTAATTAGTCCATAGTTAGACAATGGCCCTGTTTGGATACTCTAACTAAGTTAGAGGTTAGAGTTATTCTCTAGCTCATGACTAGCCCTCAACTAACTCTAGCCAAAGAGGTGTTTGGATGCAAGTGTTAGATTGACAATAAATGTATTTTTCTAATCATTTAGCTCTTTCCTAGCCAGATTTGGTGTGGTCGGCTGTTGTGTGGCCTACTCCCGCTCATGGCTTCGGCTCGCGGTGGGCGATAGAGAGGGAGGCCGGAGCGCCTCACATGTCCAAGGAGAAGCTCGTCGCTGTCGCCCTAGAGGATGGCTCCATAAAGTCCAAGTCCTGGGAACCCCTCCGCGAGTCCAGGGCCGCTCAACAACGGCAGTGAGCTCCACATGTCGAAGCCATCTCCGTCCATCGACGAGAGGCGGCGATGAGGCGAGCTTATGACGGTAGCACTGGTTCCCAGGAGGCGGCGGCGCAGCTGCGGGTTCGTGTCGTGCATGGGGATGAAAAGGAACCGGCCGCGTGACGGGAGTTGATCCCGTGCGGCAAAACAACGCTTTTCTATGGACCCCACCTCAAATAGCCAAAAATAGCCCAAATAAGCATCTTTTTAGAGGATAGTTTTTTTGGGTGAGTTAGATACAAATAACCCTAATCTAACCCTCATGTTTGGATGCTTTAGGGCTATTTAAGTCCCAAACAGCTAAATCTAACTCTAACCCATAGATCCAAACAGAGCTAATAATTACCACAAACAAACAAAAAGTACTACAGTGTCGCGAATTTTTTCGCTTCAAAAACTAAACACGGCCATAGACATGAAGTTTCGGCGAAATTACTCACAATTACCACTGATTACACACTCGAACGTTATAGTATTTTCTATTCTGCCGTCCGCTATCATCGCTCGGCTTCCCCTGCGAGCCGCGACCTCGCCGAGCGACCCCCTGCGAGCCGCGACCTCGCCGAGCGGCCGCGCGCCTGCGCCACCTCGCCGCGCCCACCTTGCCGGGCGGCCACGCCCCCGCTGCTCCCTCTCCTCACTGGCCTCCATCTCCCAACACTATCCCTAGAGAAGGAGAAGAAGGGCGCCTCCATCCCCCAACCCTAACCCTAGAGGAGTGCCTTCCTCAACGACGGCCGGCGCCCCACTATCTGCTCCAGCGAAGTGAAGGCCCCTCCAGCAAGCTCCCCCAACCGTGCAAGGTATTCCATCCCCATCTCTATGCTGTGATTTATGAAGAATGCAGTGATTTGGTACACATGCTTTGTAGTTGCCCTGTACTAGTGTAATTTTGGGGATGAAGCTTTGTGACTATGGACTCATTTCGTGATAGTTTGGCTACATCCATCGTATTAGCATGGAATTAATGTAATCATGTTCTCAGTCTATGGACTTGTATCTCAGATTATTTGGTTGGACTTGTATGTCGGGTTATTTGCTTTGATGGATTATTCAGATTATCTAGGAATTATTATTTCAAATTATCTTGTAATATGTTGGCACTTTATTTTAATTTACAAGCTTATTTTGCTGCTGGACGCATCAATGAAAACACTCATGTCAACCAAGGGCAAAGTGGGCAATCCACACTGATAGAACACAATTCTGGAGCTACATGGTTTAGAGGTTGACGGTAGAAGGTGCTTAGCCGGAGCTAAGAAGATACAGGGTTTAGAGCTTGGTGGTAGAATCTAGTTTTCTTTGTAGCTTTGGACGGGTCGTGTTGTTTTTTTTTACTCAAACCACCTCTCATATTTGGTCCCCATATGAGATAAGTGGGTTATAAAGGGATCCTTTTCTTTCTGTGTGTGTGTGTGTGTTTTTTTTAAATCGCTGAGATACAAAGTGAAGGTACAGTAACGCAACCAAACGTGATTCGTGCATTAGCATACTTGAGGTGTGGCATGACGATTTGTCCACTCACACACTCAAGAAAAGGCGTGGCAGTTTTTTCTAATAAAATTTAAAATCCATAATAAATATTAGCGCATAAAGTATTAATATTCTCATAATAATAACAATAGTAAAGATTTTTTTCTATCTAAAGACATGCGTGAAAAAAGGGCCCAGAAGAAAAAGGCCCGCACGGCCGTGCGGCTGGGCCGACCGTCACTGCATCCCCTTCCGCTGCACTCGACCGACCCTTCCTTCCGTCCGCTCTCCGCTCCGCTGCGTTCATCCGCGTGCGTCTGTCTCTCTCGTCCCTCTCTCGCTCTCCGATGACTGGTGGGCCCACCTCTCGCTCTGTGACGACAGGTGGGCCTCCGCCGCCCTAAGCCAGGTGCTGAGGCTTTCGTTGGTCTCTTAGCCGGCGACAAGCACTCACCCAGGTACTCCTTCCTCTTCTCTACCCTTCATGCTGTGCGAAGCTGAGCGCCGAAACCCTAACCTAAAGCTATTTAGCTATTTGATTGACAGGCCTCCTAACTTAGAAGTTTTTGCAAAAGTTTACTGGATCTGCCCCTGTTCATTACATCCTCATTAAATATATTGCTATAGTGGATTCATTTGATATTATAGATGTTATAATCTATTTTCCTTTGAACTCGGTCAAAGTTAGACGAGTTTGAGTAAAACGATTTACAATTTTGAATGGAGGGAGTGCGAACTATCCCATTTTTTTATTGCGTTTATTTCATTAGGATCTGCAATATGCTTGACTTTAAAGCTTTTTACATCACTTGTGGCAGGACCATGTTTTGGGTTTCATCATCTTGTTATCTCCAGGCTGGCTCTCTGGTGATTTTATAGAGCAGTACCATTGGCTCTGCAATAACTATGTGGACCAACATTTTCAAAATAGTAAGCCAGACCTTACTCCACTATCTGATGTAGTTCCATTTGTGCAGCACCAAAACATGATCCATCTTGGAATATGCTTGCTTTCCATTTTTTTATTTAATTGTAGCTTCTTGCTAAGTGATTCACATCATCTGGATCTCAGTCATTTTAAGTTGTTTTTTCTTCTCAAAAAATATTTTGAGAAACATAATGCATTTCTATCTCCATGAATCTGTGACCCAGAAGTTGCAACTCATATTTTGTTTGGACCATTCAGCAAATTTGACTACCCATGCTTTCATATCATGACTGACATACTTCTTTCTTATTCTTATGGTTATGTTTTGTCCTAACAGGGGGAGCTCCAAACGGTTTCGTGGTTTCAGTTTCTTCCTTTCGAACCAGATGCAAGTGCAGCGTCTGAGAAGAGGTGCTGTATATGCTCCTTTGATGGCCTTTTGTGCTTTATCTTAGTTGTCTTTGGGCATTTGTTATTTATATGTGGAATCATTTTCTTCTTTTGTGTATCACATGTTCCTATTTCAGTTCAAAGGCTGAGCAGAAAGACGCTCTTAATAGCATTGTGCTTTCAGCATATCTTCACTTACAAAGTGAAGGTTTCCTAAGTACTTGGACTAATTCCTTTGTTGGTCCATGGGATCCATCTCAAGGAGAGCATAACCCTGGTAATGATCATATGTATTGGCTTCTAAATATCTATCTATTTTTCTTTTACCTTAAGTTTGGTTTTGGATGATGCATACCACATGGCTTTGCTATGCTTACAGATGAAAAGATCAAGCTCTGGTTGTTTCTTCCTGGCTGCCACTCATCGGTATCTGAAAAAGCCCAACCTGCTGTAAACAAATTAAGAGGTTGATTCTGGTTGATATTTCTTTTTATTGTGATGTCTCAATCCAATGTTTCAGTGCTTATGTATTTGCATCTTCCTACTGCTTATTATTTTACTCTGTAGTTGCTTCAAATGGTTTATGGGTAGCCCCAGGCAACTCAGAAGAGGTAGCAGCTGCACTGTCTCAGGCTTTAAGAAATTCTTTAGAAAGGTATTCTTGTATTTTTTTTAATAATTGTTGCAGTAAACCATCGATATTTTTGCTGGTTGGACATGAGTATCCCTGTTTTTTTGGTGCAGATCACTAAAAGGGCTTTCGTATGCAAGGTTTGGTGATGTTTTTACAAAATACAACCCCCCTACAAGAAACCAAAACAGCTTTAGGTTTGTTAGCAAAGATTCCTAATTTCCTATACTTTTATTTGCTTATTCTGTTATTTTCCCACTTATCAATGCATGATAAGCTGTCAGTTAAAGTTACATGCTTGGTTTGTTAGGGTTGGAGGATATGTTGGCTCACTTTATCACAAATGACAGCCCAAGTCTTGCACTTAAATATATATGATATACAATGTGAGACATGAAATATGTAATGGATCCTGCTACTCTTGTAGTCTTGTGTTTAGATAGGCTTCTGCTTATATACTGATACACTACTTTGTTGCACAGTCCTAATTGGATCATCAAACTGCACTGTAACTATATATAGCTTTATAGTCTGCTGTTTTTCCTGTCACCGTAGGTTTTGGCAATGATTTTTGTGCTATTTTGTTAACCGTTATTATATTATATGCGGATGTGTTGATGCTCTGAACTGAAGAGATTGTTTGATTACCTTATCTTGTATAGGAGCATATTGCCACAGCTGGTAGTATTCAGGGACTCTACCTTTCCTGATTTCTTTATTCTTATTATCATTGTTTTAGGAGAGCACAGCCTACAGTTGAGTTTGTCTTTGCTGCCACCGAAGAAGCAATATTTGTTCATGTTCTGATATCTGCTAGGTAAGTACTCAGAGCCATGAATGCCTGATATATTGCTGATCTTCAGTGTATGTATGTACTGATGACCTTACTTTAAATAATATTCTACAAGGTATGTTCGGAACCTTTGTAGCGATGACATAGAGAAAGTTCTCACTCATTCTCCTCCCTCCATTGGTGAAGGTCTTCCAGGTACTGTTCCATCCCTCAACAATGTTTTGTGTCTTGCTTCTTTTGTACCATTGCAGTTCTTTCAAAGACTTCCTTTATCTTTTTTTGGCTGATTTATATTTTTGAGGATTAAGCGGAAAAAGTGTTGAATTTTGTTTACGATAGGGTCATAGGGAACATTTGAACCATCCAAAACGGTATTGCCCAAAACCCAATTCATAAAAAAGCTTCATTTTGATGAATTGGTGAGTCATCGAAATTATAGAATTCCAAAAATTCCAAAATGTGTTTTTTAGTTTTTGTCTCCTTTACAATTACAAAAAGTGACATGTTATATCTTAGAAGTACTCCTGATATTCTAGTGTTTGTAGTTTTGTGGGTATTAAGATAAACCTATGCATGTCTTTAAAGCTACTGTGTTAAATTAACTTGCCTCGTCAACCACCTTCAGCCTTCAGTGACCAATGAACAAAGGAATTGGGCATTGAAAAAATGTAGCAAACACTCAATAGGGTAGGGTACTAGGGTCTGCAGGTATATCGCTTCTCGAAATCCTATAACAATAAACAAAAAGGTACACTTTTGCCGAGCTATGCAGCAAAGAAAAAGTACGAGGATAGTAATTAGTTAGTTCTTCACCGCTCAACTTACAAGGATGTTTCTTTCGTGCTCGTACCATTGATATAAAAACTTAGCTTTATTGGAAGTATTGATTTCTTTAAACAGGACTAGTATGACCGAGTGATTTTGAGTAGTATGACAGAGTGATCTTTGGAGTCCTGGCTTGAAGTAAGCCATTTACTTCTAAAATACTTATCATTTCTCAAGAATAAAGAAGATTTTACTGATTTTACTAAATTTTCTGCCCTTGACTTATATGATTAATACATAATTTCACTTTTCTCTGTTGTTTCCACCATTTATATAAGTTGTTCTTTGTGCTTATTTCATGACTTACATTGAATGTTGCAGTTGTTGTTGCTCCTAGTGGGATGCTGGGTAGGCTTGTCGGTTGCTGTCCAAGTGATCTTGTAAGACAAGTATATTCAAGGTATTTCAAAAGAAGTGAAATTTATTAATACGTTAAGCTAGTATTCTGCATCTATGTGTGCGAGTGTTCTCTAAAGAAAAATCATTAATCCCCACTGATGAGATGGTTGCAATGTAATCTACAAGCAAGCACTTGTATTAGTTTCATCAGATGTTTTTTAATGAAATTATTGTGTATTCAGTTATTTTTTAAAGATGTCCATATGAGCAGATTGATCACTTTGACAGTGTTGTCTCACGTTAAGTTCCTTTAACAATTGCAGCAAATCATCAGCACCTAATTTACCAGGTTTTAGTCAACCTACTGTATGCCAGCTAAGAGGCCAAAGTTACTATGTTGAAGTTGCACTTGGCTTTCCAGCTGCTTCAGCCGACAAAGTTTCTGAGTCCGAGCATATTCAGATAAAAAAAGAATTGGATCCAGTGAAGGATGCTCAGGTTGGTGCTGATGGACAGCGTAAGGTAGAATCACCTGATAGCCTTCCAGTTTTTGAGAGGACATTTATTTACCCACCTGAGGCTATTTTGGTACCTATGGTCCATCAAGCATTTGTTCGTTTTTCGAGCAAAAGGTACTAGTCTTACTTTTTTTCTTGCAATGATTGTAACGGACATGGCTTATGTTTTGTTCTTTGCAGAATGTGTTTACAGGGCTCGCTGGGAAGTTCATCATGGGAGGGATGGCCGTTCTGGAATTTTTCTCCATCTTCTTACTTTCAGAACAGGTCAGTCTCAAATTATTTGTTTCTTTGGCATGCTCGATCAACGATACTAAAGCGAGAATTGACTATTCGTTGTAAACATGTTTGTCCACTCGTGATGTTGTCTATAAATTGAGGAGCTCCATGAAAATCAGCACTTACAAAGAAAATTTTGCACTTAGTGCCCCCTAATCATTGGTTGTATGTATTCCAAATCCTCTTAAAGCTACTTTGTGTTTGATCTCGTGCACTTCTATTCTCTGAACCCATGATCCTTTGCTAACCTTTACCCTCTCTTTCTAACTGTCTTCTGTTTTGTGCTGCTGATATTCTAAATTACAGATGGGCAACTGAACCCCATACATTCCTGTTTATTTCCTGTAACTTGAGTTGGCAGCTAGAACATGATCTGTGTCTGTGAATCACCATCTTGGCTTCAGTCTCCCAAGAGTTAGAACCATCAGCAGGGTGTGAACTTGTTATTATATTTAGACTTTTAGAGTATTACCAAGTACATCTGAGAGCTATTTAGAACTGTATATGCTTTTTGCTGATGGACCATGATTCATACACACTAAAATTCCTGCAAAAAAAAGAGAAGTTATTTCTACCATGTAAAATTCAATCGTGTTTGATCATACCTAAGAAATAGTAGTAAACTGTTCAATATGATGATTCTGTTGTTTTTTATTATATGTGCTGGTTATAACCTCTGTCGTGTCCATAATTTCTCCTACTTTAATTGGTGTCCTCTGTTAACAGCTCTTTCCTTGGATCTTCTTGTGGACTTGGAGTCAATTCTAATTATCTGAGATTAAGAAGGAAAAAAAACAAGTGCAACAGCATGGCCAGCAGTATTAGCAGTGTGAGTAGCACTTCTGATGGAAGTGACCGTGCAGTTGCTACTGAAGGTGATCTTGTAGCTGACGCTGACTCTATGCCCGGTCGTCAGTCTGATATGCCATCCAACAATGATAATGGCGGTAGTAAGATGGTACTGTAATCTATTCCTTCTTTACTCACATATTTTTTGGCACCGGCCTTATAAGCAATATCGTGGCACTCTGTACACAATTGTAGGGGCATCAGTATAATCGTGATGCTTTGTGTAATTAGGTATCCAAGCGGCCTCGTTCTGAAGTAAGAGAAGTTTCTTCTCATACTGGCCAAGATGTTTGTGAAAACATACAAGGTGTGAATGGTCAGGTTGGACGCTCTTGGGGCTGGGATGATGAGGGTATTGTTATGGACATCAATATACTTCTCTCAGAGTTCGGAGATTTTAGTGACTTTTTTCAAGAAGAGGAGTTAGATTTTGGTGAGGTAGGCATTCTATATCCTTGTAGTATTTTATTTACCTTCAGAGCCATTACTGTAACATTCAATGATTCAAATAGTGACTTAATTAAGTATGAGGAGCTCTGTGATAGTGCTGAGCTCAACTTAAATGGTCCTCAATCCATCCCAAATTATAAGACGTTTGACTTTTTTGACACCAAGTTTGACCACTCGTCTTATTTAAAAATTTGTGCAAAATATCACTTCTTTTGTCGTGGCTTGGTTTATTAATAAAAGTTCTTTAAGAATGACTTATATTTGACTATGTTTGCACAAATTTTTTGAATAAAACGAATGGTCAAACTTGAGATTGAAAAAAGCCAAACATCTTATAATTTGGGATGGAGGGAGTATGAGCCTATGATAGAATGATGGGCTATATGTCATTTCAAATCCAGTACATTTTAATTCTGACATTATATATCATCTGTCGCAATCTGCTAACTGTAATAAACTGTATTGACTCCTTGAGTTGCATTTAATACTGCTGCGTTGCTACACTAATGTTACAAAAGAAATTTAGTACTGGTGCCTTTGTCTCTATTTTAACCAACTACTGTACTTCACTACTGCTTTTTGTATTGTTTAGGTTATAACCAATGACCTATGTTAGAGTTCATCATAATTTGAACTGATTGATTGAAAAACATTTAGTTGTGATGTCACTAAAGGTGAAAGAAACTTCTTATAGACTGCATTCCCATCCCCTTTTTAACTTCTATACCTTAGCTAGTTGTTGTGAAATGACTATTGAGGTTATCTGCTCCTTGGATTTATTTAAAGATTTAGCATGCTACCTTTGATGATGGGGAAACTATCATCATATAAGTTTTATTTAAAGATTTAGCAAGCTACCTTTGTGATTTACCTGTAGTATTAATTCATGCAACTGAAAATTCCATTTCGTATAGCCTCCAGGTACTGCTGAATCACATGCTCTAGTAATTCCTGCTTCCGACGGTGGAGATGTCACATTCACAGATAGTCCATCAACAGCAATGGATATCCCTGAACAAAGACTTTCTCCTGTTGGTTTCACATCTTTGGATGCATTTGACCACCAAATTATGGTCCCTGCTCAGGATGTTGTTTCTAAAGTTCAAGAACCTCATAAAGATTCCGCAACACCTGCACAGTCCCACTCGTTAGTTTTATCATCTGGAAGATTTGATTATATCACCAAAGCTGAAGCAAAGCTCACATTTGCTCCAGAATATGCAGCTGTTGAAATTTCTATTGCGGAGGCCCCAACACCATTGTTTACAAATCCATACTTCCCCAGATCAAAGAAACCTGGCAGTTCTAGTTTTAGAGTTTATTCATACGATATTGCACAAAGCTCTCAAATTGAGTCCACAGGAGACAAGCCAGATAAGCCTTCTAAACTAACATCTGGTATTCATTTACATGATGTTGGTTCATCAAACTTATACACACTTGTCCAAGGTGGGAAGAAAGAGAGTGACAAGAGCTTAAAGAGTACTGATATACAGCCCTCTAAGGGAGAAACGTCACCACCTATTTCTGGTGTGACTTCATTTAGTTCTTCTCTTGTTTCGCAAAAGAAGAGTGACAGCACGTTCAATGCCGGCTATTTTCTGCTTTCTATGAAGACTGCTCTGGCAACTGAAATTGAATGCATCATGTTCCAGGCTGCCATGTGCAGAATTAGGCATACACTATTGTCTCTGAGAAGCAAAGCGTCTGCCGAGTTTAACAGTGCAACATCCAGTTTTATGCAGACAAATTTCTGCAACAAATCAGATCTCACCCCCAAGTATGACATGAGAAAAAAAGAAATTATGACTGTAAGGTTATCTAGTGATGTTGATCATGAAATGTTTGACAGATCCTTAATGGACAATGTGGGAGTTTGGAGGCCTGTTGTTACGCCTAAAGGGCCAAAGTCTCTTGAGTCTTTGTCTGCTAACACATTAGCTGGTGCAAGCCCAAGCCTGTCTATACAAAGACAGCCTGTTGTAGATCTCCTCTGTGCCATGGCTCTGCTTGTTCAACAATCTACTTCATTTGTTGATATGTCACTTGATATGGATGATGGAGATGGTTCTTTTTTCTGGCTTTCCCTGGATGAGCAAAAGAGACGTGGATTTTCTTGTGATCCTTCTATGGTTCATGCTGGCTGTGGTGGCCTATTAGGAACATGCCATTCAAAGGATTGCGCTGGTGTTGATTTAGTTGATCCACTTTCTGCTGAGGTAAAATTTTGTGCTTGCTTCCTTTTTCTTTTTTATTATCACTGATACTTGTGCAGTACATTGTTTCTCCATTATCCAGTGTTCATGTTCAGTCCCCTTTGGGTACAGGTTTCCGAGTCATCCATGATTAGCTTGTTGCAGTCAGATATAAGGCAAGCTCTTAAAGCTGCCTTTGCAAACATGGATGGCCCATTATCAGTAATTGATTGGTGCAGGGGTCGAGGCAATGCAGCTGAGTCAGTTACTGCAGATGCATACTCTTTTCAGTACTCCACTGGTGATACCCTGGAGCCGTCAAGTTCACTGCCCATTGGTGGAGATTCTTTGAGCCCACCCCAGCCGGCGAGTAGCAACCGAGGTATACCTGCTGTGACATGTACTCTGAACTTGATAATTCTGCTACTAAAATAATATTGCCAAAGGGAGGAAGAGACAATGATTTGTATCACAGGAGATTTGTGTTATGTGCCTGCTATGATTGAGGGGTGCGAACTGAGGGAGTGGCGGCGATTGGCGTGCTACAGTAGCCGCGAGTACTGTTCACGCCAAGGATTGTGGCGGCTAGGGCTGCGAGGGCGAGAGAGGCCGGCGGGGCCCTTTGCCCATGACTGAGCAAGACGGAAGGGTTTTCCTTCTTAATTCTTGCTTGATTAGATTGATACATCTCCTCTCCTTATATAGAGAGGTTTACTTGACTCCCAAGTTACCTGACTTCTACGCAAGCGACCCTTATCTCTAATTAACCCTAACACTAATGGGCTATACCACCAGCCCAGGACCAATAGGCCCCTGCCATAACATTTTGTGTGTCACTGCAGGCATTTCAGAATTAGAGTACCAAAAGGGATATCACCGTATCAGACCAACCATTGCTGTCCTCCCTTCACCTTCTATGCTAGTCGGGTAGTGTATCTTTTCTTTTCCATGAAATGTTTTATCCTACATAAGCATATATATCTGCATGAGTTACTGATGCAAGCATTAAAACTGCAGTTACCAGGATGATTGGTTAAAGGCCTCGGTGAATAGTCTTAAAACGTGGGAGAAAGCTCCTTTTGAACCTTATGCCTTGCCGAAGCCTGTAAGATTAGTTTGGCAGTGTTCTGTCACTACCTTCTCTCCTTCCTCTCCCTTCATGCTGCTTTTGGGGAAACAGAAAATGACTCCAAATAGGACCTTACTCCTTGAAATTATCTTTTTAGCACTGCTTTTAGACGGATTTGTGAATATTTTTGTAACAGCAAAGACACCATAGTGCAAATGGTAGAGCAGCATAAATTGTATTCATATACAGTTAGTGACTCTAGATTAATATATTTGATTCGTTGATTTCTTGTCTGTTCTCTCTTTTAGGTTACTTACTATGCACTTTGCCCTGATATTGATATGTTGACTTCAGCAGCAGCTGATTTTTTCATGCAGCTTGGGACAGGTCAGTCATGTTTTTCTTTCTCCATATTTTCTTTAGTTAATTCTCATGAATAATATTGCTGATATAAGCTACTCCCTGTGTTGAGTCCCTCCCTAAATAGTTGCCAATTCATAATAAATGCAGCCTAATGTAGATACATAAGTTTATATGCTTTTTAGACAGAAATTTTGGTACTTAAAACTCAAAAAGAGGACACTCATAACGTTATATTTAACATAAACCATATGTCACCATAAATATGATTCACTTATTCCTCCCTTTTTGACAACAGTACAACATGATTGATGTAGGCAAGAAATACTTTTGTCACTCCAGCAGATTTATGTACATTAGCAAGTTCTTAATTTCCAAACCTCTGTTCCAGTTCATTCTGATGCAAAATGTTTTTAATAGCATTTGCCATCATTAACTTTGTGTTCCTGTAGTTTATGAAGTTTGCAAACTGGGAACTCATTCACCACAAAACAGTGGAGGACAAATGGAACTATCTTCTGGAAAATATTTGCCTTCAGGACTTGTTCTAGTTGAGTGTCCTGAACAGTTGAAGAAGGTTGGCTGCGGCCACTTAAGTCCCATCACTTCAACAAGTGACTATCTTCAAGTTTTTTCAAAACATTGGAGTGTGAAAAGCTTTGTAACATCTATTTCAAGGATACTTAAGGATATAAAGCTGACTTCAAACATCTCTACGAATCAGAAAGAGAGCAGTAGTGGACCTTGCACAGTAAGTCCTTTTTCCTTTTTGTTCCTTTGCCTTTGATCTGATTCATGAAACTTAACAATAAAATAGCTGCTTCTCTCCTATTGGAATGATTTGTAGTGGTACTCTGCATAATTATGTTCATATTTTCTTTCTATCCATCTACCTTGAATGTTTAATGTTTTGAAACTAAGTGCCTTTTCCCTTTTGTTTTTTTCAAACACCCCCCCCCACCCCCCCATATGATTCTCAGATGTTTTTGTTTTGTGGTATGATTTGTTCTTTGACTTTGTAGTTTTTTGTTACTTTCATCTGTGCAAACAGAACTTTTCTTCTTTCTTGATGCTACCATAACCAGGGCTCCTGTGACACCTGTCATGGTCTCATGGATAAATCTGTAGTTCAAATATTCACTTTTTCTTAAGGTATGCATGTGTTGTTAATAGATCCCTTAATTAGAACAGACAAGAAAGAAATCAATCTCTCCTTTGAACTGAGGAACTTGTCTTCATTTCTCGTCTAATTGCCAACCATGGCACCTCTGGACGTGGAGGGGCCCAAGCTTGTGATTCAACATGCTTGCATTCTTTGTAGCAAAGCAGGCCCACATCATATTCCTTATGATATGTATTTGAACCTAATTATCATGTTTCCCTGGGAGTGGAAATGATTCAACCTTTTAGTTTATGATGATATAGTTTGTTCACGTTTGTCTGCCGATTTTTATTTCGCAGAACTTTTCAATGTTAGGAACTTTTTAACATCACATGATATTTATGATGATATTTAATTCTTGCCTTGTCTTGGTTGATTTGATATCAAATCTTTTACCTGGTAGTATTGTGGACTAAAAATACAATTCTGGTCTTGTTTGGAAGGCCCGGGATGACCCAAGAACCTAGAGTATCCACATGGAAATTATTGAATTCCACTTGGATGATAATTTTGTTCGAGTATATTCATGTTTTGTTTTTCTCAGCTGTAGGTTTTTGTATATATTTGCACAAACCTGCCTGTGTATATATTCTGTCCTATAGCCCTCATAATCTATACTCCCTCCATGGACAAGGTTTGGGGCAAACATTGGGAATATAAATCATGAATAACTTTTAAGTTGTTGAATTTGGAAATGTGAAAACCATATGAATAGATTTGTCTTGAAAAATACTTTCATACAAGTATACATATACTATTTTTTGATAAATATTTTTATAAAAACAAGGAGTCAAAGTTAGGCTTTGGAGACCGTGTCGTTGTCCTAAACGACTTCCTTTATGGGTATGGAGGGAGTACCTAATAATATTCATAGCATGGTAAATTATTCACCAGTAGCCCTTTATCCATGCAGGTAATTTATGTAGTTTGCCCATTTCCAGAACCTTGTGCAATTCTACAGACGTTAGTAGAATGTTCTGTTGCTCTTGGGTATGTTATTTCATCTCCGGAAAGGGAAAGAAAGTCGCTATATTCGCAGGTTGCCAAAGCCCTAAACAGCAGTGCCTCTGCAGATGAAGCATCAGCATCAAATGTTGTTATGCTATCCGGGTTCAGTATACCTAAGCTCGTCTTGCAGATTGTTACTATTGAAACTGTACTGAGAATTGATAAGCCAAACAAGGAGCTTGCTGTTTTGAAGGACATAGCATTCACAGTATACAACAAGGCACGACGTATCCCGCGGGCTGTCTCCACAAGCGACATGTTTCAGTCACCAACTTATTTGGGTAGATCTCAGTCCACAATGATGCATGTTACATCACCTGCTCCTACTCTTTGGAAAGAATGTTTAGTTCCTCGAATGTCTGGGCCAACTCTCTCTCGAGAAACAGATTTTGATGCATCCATGAGGTCGGCAACATGGGATAACTCATGGCAGCCTGCTCGTTCTGGAGGACTGCTGGACCCAAGTAAGATGCCAGATCTATGTGCTCAGGATGATAGGAAATATGCCTTTGAGCCACTTTTCATACTTGCAGACCCTGGGTCTGCTGATCTTAATGCTTTAATGGAACCGTCAAAATCTGGAGCAGATGCAGGTGGCAGCAGGGTTTATGGCTCCATGTCAGGAAGTAATTCTGATAGTGGAGTGAGCCCTCTACTCGATGTATCTGAGAGTGACAGTGCAGCAAGTCTTCATTGCTGTTATGGTTGGACCGAGGACTGGCGATGGTTAGTATGTATTTGGACAGATGCTAGAGGAGAATTATTGGACAGCTTAATATTTCCTTTTGGTGGTATTAGTAGCCGCCAAGACACTAAAGTTCTCCAAAGTCTTTTCCTCCAAATTCTACAGCAAGGTTGTCAAATAATGTCGTCTTCACCTGAGGCTAGCAATATGAGACCACGAGATGTCATAATAACTCGTATTGGAGGTTTCCTTGAACTTGAAATTCAAGGTACTCACTTATTTTATCAAGAACTCAGATACCTTTTGTTTTGGGACTAATGCGATTATATAATATGTTTTGTCTGCAGAATGGCAAAAGGCAATATACTCTTTTGGTGGTAATGAAGTAAAAAAGTGGCCTGTGCAGTTACGGCGATCCATACCTGAGGGTATTCCACCTAGTTCAAATGGTCCTACACTCCAGCAGCAAGACATGGCCTTAATTCAAGATAGAAACATGCCTTCCTCACCAAACCCATTGTACAGCCCTCATTCAAAATCAAGCTTCATGAAAGGTGCACTTGGACAATCTGGCAACAAAAAGCAGATCCTTGTAGAACAAACCGGAATGGATACTTCAAGGGGACCACTGCACTTAGTTCGCAGCATCAGTTTGGTTGCAGTTTCCCAAGATCATTCGTTGCATCTCACATGCCAAACAGATCTGTTGACGAGACCTGCTTCTGGTAAGCACCTCCGTATATAGACCATCATATATATATTGAAATACTCCAGAAGATACCACTTTATGCCCATTTGGTGTGGATATCTATTTAGTGATGCATTTTGTTCCAACACAGGTTAATTACTTGTTACTTACTGACCACCTAAAATTCATTTCAACCTACAACAGTTTGTCACTACATGACTATAACCCTTTGTTTGTAAGGAAATCAATAGTAAAAGATATTAAGCTTGTCAAATTGTGGCCCTTTTTACAGGCGAAGGGAATCAAGGCAGCAGTGGCCTTTCGAGTTACTTGGAAGGTTTCACTCCAGTGAAGTCCATTGGGTCAATGCCAGCATCACACTCATATCTCCTAGTTCCTTCACCAAGTATGAGATACCTCTCTCCTGCAACATTACAGCTCCCGACATGCCTCACATCAGAGTCACCACCGCTTGCCCATCTATTGCACAGCAAAGGGACTGCAATTCCCTTAGCAATGGGCTATGTCGTCTCGAAAGCCGTCCCACCTGTAAGGAGGGACTCTGCACAGCTCACCAAGGATGAACAACCCTCTGTTCTCTTAGTTAGCATCATTGATCACTATGGCGGCAGCATTGCCACTGTTCAAGAAAAAATGAGCCGAGGCGGTGGTGGCAGCAACATGAGCAAACAGGCAAGGAACTTCACTCAGGAAACAACAACTCGTGACTGTGAGGTAGAGATGCATAATGTGCTGGAAGCTGTGGCCACGGAGCTTCACTCCCTTTCTTGGTTGACAGTAAGCCCGGTGTACACAGAAAGGCGGACTGCCCTGCCCTTCCACTGTGACATGGTCCTAAGGATGCGGCGGCTTCTACACTACGCTGATAAGTATCTATCTCAACCAGCAGAGAAGGGAGAGACAACTTAGAGGGGTGACTAATTGTCATGTAGCTGTTAAACAGGAAAATTAGGGCTGGTATGGTGCTCAAATTCAGAGTGTCTCTGTGTATGTATCTAGCTAGGTAGGTAGGTAGGTGAGGGCACATTGACGAGCTTTGTAGCCTGATTTTGCAGTGA